>Ga0137363_10000492_pt1 | contig 21968 bp, 16 predicted proteins | sample MadtaG_FD_104800 | JGI IMG/M metagenome (GOLD analysis project Ga0137363, IMG submission 104800) | Vadose zone soil microbial communities from Angelo Coast Range Reserve, California, USA - Mad1_115_16 metaG | ecosystem: Environmental > Terrestrial > Soil > Vadose zone | place: USA: California...
GCACCCCCACGGCTCGGATCGCATCGGCCATGCGGTAGGCCTTGGCGATCATGCGGGTCATCGCACCGATCCCCACCAGTCCGATGTTTTGTTGGCGCACAAAATGGGCGATGCCAGCTTCATCCATGGGTTGTGCGTTGCCGTTCATCAGCACTACTTCGTGGCCCTTGGGTGTCAGCGACTGGAGTAAAAACATCCAAAGATGGGGCATGAAATTACGAGTGACTCCGTTATCGGGGTTGTACAACAAAATGCGCATGTGCTCGTCTCCATTTAGAAGGCGCTTTCTTGGCGCTGGGCCGACAAGCTTAGATCTAAACGTTCGTTGTCGAAGGGCTGCAAGGGGAGCCGACAAACAGGGTTAGACCATATCACTTTCTTGAACTGCTGCTCAGAAAATTTTGGGAGTTTACAGCATTAGTAATCAGGATCGTGGGGGGTCGGGATCCCGCTACGAAGGCGGTCCAGCCGGCCTTCGCTAACGCCCAACAAAGTGCCCGCTGGAGCACAGCGAGAGAAAAATAGCACTGCACTAGGCTTCTTCTTCGACAAGTTGTTCGCCGTGGACGGCTTTGTGGGCGGCGATCACCTTTTCCGCGAGTTCGTTGGGGACGTAATCATAGTGCGAGAACTCCATGGAATAGGTGGCGCGCCCTTGCGTTTTGGAAGTGAGGTCGTTGGCATACGACAGCATCTCCGCGAGTGGCACCTGCGCTTTGATGATGACGTTGTGGCCGCGGCTTTCGCTGCCGGCGATCCGGCCGCGGCGGCCGCTCAGGTCACCCATCAGGTCGCCGGAGTATTGGTCGGGCGCATAGACTTCCACGTGCATGACCGGCTCAAGGAGCGCAGGCCGAGCCTGCTTCATCGCTTCCTTGAAAGCCAGCGAGCCCGCAATTTTGAAGGCCATGTCCGAAGAATCGACATCGTGATACTTGCCATCGTATAGGATGGCGCGGAAGTCCACGACCGGAAATCCCGCCAGGAACCCGCGGGCAGCGGCATCGCGGATGCCCTTCTCCACCGAAGGAATCCAATTTTTCGGGATGGCTCCGCCGAAGACATCGTCGACGAACTCCACGCCCTTGCCGCGCTCGACCGGCTCCATCTTGATGCGGCATACGCCGAATTGGCCGTGCCCACCGGATTGCTTTTTGTGCTTGCCTTCGACGTCGGCTTTGCCGCGAATGGTTTCGCGGTAGGGGACTTTGGGCGGCTTCAAAGTGAGATCAACGTGATAGCGCTTGTGGAGCTTGGCGACGACGACTTCAATATGTTGCTGGCCGGAGCCGGCCAGGAGAAATTCCTTGGTTTGCGCGTCGCGTGAAAAACGGAGCGCGGGGTCTTCTTCCAGGATTTTATGAATCGACACGCCGATCTTGTCTTCATCGGCGCGCGTCTTCGGCTCGATGGCAAAGGTGATGGACGGCTCGGGAAGCTGGGCGGGTGAGTAATAGATGGGCCCAGTTTTGTCGCCAAGAGTTTCTCCGGTAGTCGTTTCCTTCAGTTTGGCGATGGCACCGATGTCTCCGGCGTGCAGCTCGCCGACCTCGGTGAGCTGCTTGCCCTGAACAAATTGGATATGCTGAAAGCGTTCTTGAACGTTGCGATTGTAATTGGTGAGCGTGGCGTCATTTTTCAAGACTCCGCTCTTTACCTTGAAGTAGTTGATACGGCCAGCGAAAGGATCAGCAAGTGTTTTGAAGACAAACAGGGAAAGCGGCTGGCTGTCGTCGTACTTGCGCTCAACGCGGTCGCCCTTGCCACCCGGCTCTTGGTAGCCCACCTGGGCGTGCTCATCGGGATGGGGGAAGGCGTCGGCGAGGAAAGTGAGCAGGCTGGCGGTGCCAATGTTGTGGAGCGCGGAAGTCATCAGCACGGGGAAGATTTTCTCGGCCACGATGGCTTTGCGCACCGCGGGGATGAGGTCGTGGATGGGAATGGTGCCTTCCCGGAAAAACTCTTCCATCATTTCGTCGTCGCCTTCGGCGATCATTTCAACCAGTTTTTCGTGGGCTTCCTTCGCGTCGCTGGCAAGAGCGGCGGGAATCTCTTCGATGGAGGGTTTGCCGTCACCATCGGGATTGTAAATGTGCGCCTTCATGGCCACCAGGTCGATGACGCCACGGAAGCCTCTTTCCGTGCCGATCGGCAACTGAAGCGCGACGACGTTGCGGCCGAAAACTTGCTCGAGAGACTCCATCGAGCGCTCAAAGCTAGAGAGCTCGCGGTCCATCCAGGTCAGAACGAAGGCGCGGGGAATGTCGTACTCAGTGCAATAGTCCCAAACCTTTTCCGTGGTGACCTGAGAGCCGACGTGGGCGTCAACGGTGATAAGCGCGGCATCAGCGGCGATCAACGAGGCCTTGGCTTCGGTGATGAACGTGGAGTAGCCGGGGAGATCGATGAAATTAATTTTGACTTTCTCGGAAGAACCGGAAGGCCCAGTCGGGGTGGCGGGCCATTCGGCATGGGCAAGACCGGTTTGAATGGAGATTTTTCTGCCGATTTCTTCTTCGTCCCAGTCGGTGACCGTGCTGCCGTCCGCAACTTTTCCCCAGCGCGGCATCATGCCGGCAGTGAAGAGTAACGACGACACCAGTTGCGTTTTCCCGGTGCCGCCGTGGCCGACAATGCCCACGTTGCGAATGTCCCTGGTGAGATAGCTCTTCATACAAACCTCCACGAGGCGAGGTCCGTGCTGAAGGAATCGGGCGCGGGCCTGCGCCTGGCAAGTTGGAACTGAGGGAGCGGGGCCGAAGGTCTAAACAAATGATCCCTGGTCCGTTCTCCTAGCGGGCGGATGCTAGCACACCGGAAAGAATGGAGCAATCCAGGGCGACATCCAGGACACATGGAAAAGGCATAGAACTAGATAAAGTAGACCTCCTACTAGAAAAAAATTCAAGGTCTAGTACCTAATGGGGGATTCTGGGATTTCATCGCCCACGCTTAGGTGTTGACAGGATGAGATTTAGACAGAAGCGAATATGCCGTCGAAGCGGCCAGCCCCTTGCGCATGGAAAACGGGGATTGACCTGTTCGTTTCAGGCGGTCCAGCGACAGCCGCCACCGGCTCAGCCGCCAGCTGGCGCAGAAGGTTGAATCAAATTCGTCCCATCTTCGCGAGAAGAATGAGGCCCCGGAGGATCGCTATGGAAGAGTACCGAGAAAGAACGGAAAGAGAAGAGCCGGAAAAATCATCAAGACCAAGCGGCGGCACCTGGCTTATGCTCGCCGCGGGAACGTCGATCGTAGCCACCTGCCTGGCGATTGGCTACGGTTATCACCAGCAAGCGCTGGTTAGCCAACTGAGTGGACAACACGAACAGATGAGCGCCACGGTTGCCCAGTTGCACGGGCAAATCGAGACGTTGACGGGAAAGCTAAATGAGGTGTCTGCCGCGCAGCAGGCCGCCACGGCACAAGCGAACTCGCCTGCGGCCAAGCGAGCAGCGGGCACGCGCAGCGCGGTGGAGGGCAAGCGGCTGAAAGAGCTTCAGGGCCGCATGGAGGAACAGCAAAAGCAGTTGAAGGACACCCAAGACGCGGTCGCCAAGACGCGGTCGGACCTGGAAGGAAACTTGAGCGCCACGCGGGACGATTTAAACGGATCCATCGCCAGGACGCACGAGGAACTTGTGGCCTTGCAGAAACGCGGGGAGCGCGACTACGTCGAGTTCAAGCTGCCAAAATCGAAACAGTTTCAGCACTACGGGCCGCTGATGCTTTCACTGCGCAAAGCGGACACCAAGCACAAGAGCTTCGATCTGGCAATGATCGTTGACGACAATGAACTCAGCAAGAAGAAAGTAAATCTCTACGAACCCATCTGGATCCACCGGACCGACGATCCGCAGCCCGTGCAGGTGGTCATCAACAAAATTGACAGAGATCACGTGCAAGGATATGTGAGCGCTCCGAAATACAGAAATTCGGAGCTCACTCCAAGCTTGACGCCGGCTTCCCAGAAAATACCGGCTGAAAGCCCCACCCCGGGTGGACCTCCGAGCAATCCCGAGGAGCCTTTCGAGCCGTAAACCCGCAGTAAAAAGAGCCAACCGATAACTGGCAGAGCGCTCCGTGATGGGGCGCTTTGCCGCATTTCCGAGGATGCTTCTGGGAGGCCGGAAGCATCACTGCGTTGAAGTATGCGTGGACCTTGGCGCACCGGGAAGAGAAACGCCAGGATGACGCCGGTGAGGATTTCTTCGACAGAGGTGTGAGCGATTCCGGCAAAAAGATGGAAGAGGAGAGGGAAAAGTAGGACCGCCGGGCGGGTTGCTGGTACCTTCCTATCAATTTACAAACGCTGACCCGCGAATTAGCGTCCGGGCTTCTTCTCGTAGCCGTCGCAGGAGAGCACCGGTAGACGGGGATACTTCGGAAAGCGGGGATCGGTGAGGGATAGTTGGCAGAGAAAAAAGACCGAATCGCGGGCGGATTCGACGCGGCGGGAATGCAGGCAATCGGCACAGAGGCCAGCACTCCGGGAGTCCTGCGTCTGTTGCTGCGCAGCATGCATGAAAGAAAGGATAGCGCAGTGGGTGGGCGCGGTGATTGTTAGAATGAAATGCAGTTCGGACGCGGCTACAAGGATTAGCACATGCGAATTGCAGTGCGGATGGCACTGGCGGGTTTGGGCCTGCTCGCAACCGGAGTGAACGTGCGCGGCCAAACACCAGGTACGCCACCGGCCGCTTCACCCAACCCGCAAAAGGATCAAGACGCGAACGAGATCAGCGCCGTGCCGAACCGTCCTACGTTTGCGTCGACGGCGGAGATGGTGCAGTTCGGAGTATTCGAGATCGAATACGGGTTTGAAGCCGCCAAGGGGCACCAGAACATAAACGGGCTCCTGAAGTGGGGGGCGGTCAAGAACCTCGAGCTATGGTTTCTCCACAACCCCATCGAGCGGGATGCAGGCACCGCGGGGCTGGGGGACTCCGGAGCGGGCTTCAAGTACAAACTATTTCCGCAGATGAAGGCGCGCCCCACCGTGGCGATTCTCTACCTGGCGACACTGCCAACAGCCAGGCCCGAGCTCGGCGCCGGAGCGCTGGCGCACCTGGTGCAATTCCTGGTGAGCAAGGATCTTGGCAAGCACCACTTTGACGTCAACCTAGGAGGGCAGTTTGTGGGCCGACCCCAGTTGACCGGATTTGACCGCCGATATTTCACGGCGCTCTCTTATTCCCGTCCCCTGAAGGGGAAATGGGGGTACACCGGGGAGATTGCGGGATTCAGCCGACAGAACGCGGTGACGCCGGCAACGATGACGCTGCTGAACGGTGCGACGTACAACCTATCGCCCCGATTGGTGCTCGACGGCGGAGCATACATTGCTGCGTACGGACAATTGCCGCGGTTTACCGTTTTTGCCGGCGTCACCTATTCCATCGCAAATCTATACCACCTGCATCCCAGACACCAGAAGTAAGGCAGCTGAGAGAGGAACCCACCAAAACCCGCGAGGACTCCGAATCCTTGCCATTCACAGCGGGACAACCAAGAAGCTTAACTTTCGGGCTAGCCGCCCGTAGATCTTTTGCACACGAGGAATATATACCATGCCGGTAATCGCTTACCCCGCCCTGAACGCCGGGGCTTTTGCTCACCATGGGGTCAACTGGCTAAGAACAAAAAAGTATCGCTCCGCGTAGGACAGCTACTTTGAGAGTGGAGGACTGGGCGGCGCCGGCGGGGCGGGTGACGGTGGGATGGCTGGGGCCTTCGGTAAAGAAGGTTTGGTGAAGCGAGCATCATCGATCTGCGGATCAATCTCGATTTTTTCGGCGGTGAGCGTCTGTTTGATGTCAGTGCCCGGACTGCCCTGGTCAATCCTGAAAGGGTACTTCAGACCTTGGACCTCGTGGAAGTCGGAGGAGAAAGACTCCCAGGGGAGGTCCTGGCCTCCGGTCTTGCGGATGCCTTCCCACTTCAAAAGTAAAAAAGAGGAGGCATCAAAGAAGTAAAAACGGATATCCCCATTCTTGTTCGTGAGTTTCAGGCGATAGACGGGCTTGTCGTCCAGGCTTTCTTTGCCGACCAGTTCAATCTGGTTGCCTTTGGTCTGGTAGTCCACGAGCGGACCGTCAAAGTCGGATTCATCGGAGATGTTCTTGAGGTCTTCGGCGGATAACGGCTGAATGTCATTGCTTCCCGCGAAAGGATTGATCATCCAGCCGGAAGACTTACCATCGTAAACGCGGACAATTGTTTGTCCTTCGACCGAGATCTCCACGTGCATCTTCAGGGGACGCTTGAGCTCCACCACAAAGATTCCCTCTACGCCACGCGCGAAGGCGATGCGGCCGGTGACTCGCTCGGATTGGACGGCTTTGAGCTTGTCGACTCCCCCGCGAGCGTCGAGCGCTTTCTTGACGATTTCGTCGGCCGTCTGAGCAGCCGCGGCCATCGGCAAGAACAAAAGTAAAGTGATGGAGAGGATTCCTGTTTTCATTTGCGACTCGCGGGCCGCTTTTGGAAAGACTGGGGTGGCGCCAGCTTCATCCTAGAAGTAGAAGCGCTTGGGGTCAAATACGTTGCCAGGCCGGGCCACCCATCAGGATTGTGCGTAATATAAAGTTTGAGAAACAGTTTTTCCTTAGACTCAGTTGAATGTAGATTAGAGCGGCACCCAAGGACAAGAAAACAATAATCTTCGAGGATCGAGGAAGCAGGCATATGAAATCGCGAAGCACGAGCGCTGGTCTTCTTGTGATTTGTCTGGGTTTTTGCGGAAACGCGTGGTGCCAGCAAGAGCCCGCCGCAGAGGGGCGCCCGATCACCCCAGCCGGTGCGCTGCTGATCGATCAAGCGACGCATTTACCGGCGGTCGGAGCCATGCCCATGGCGATGCTTGGCAGCCCCGACGCTCTCGGACGCGTCGGCAAGGGCCGATATCTCCTAGTGGTGAACAGCGGTTATGGTGTGCAGTTCAGCGAGGACACCAATGAAGCCCAGCAGTCGATTGCGGTCATTGACCTCAGCGCAAGTCCCGAGCCGATGGTGATCCAGAACGTATATTTTCCCACGCCGCAAAGCGCGAATGTAGGGCTGGCTTTTTCGCCCACGGCGCGGACCGACGGAAGTTATGAGATGTACGTTTCCGGCGGAATCGAAAACAAAGTGTGGATTTTTCGTTTTGATCCGAAGGCCGCGGCGCCGATCGGGCCGGGCTCGCCGGGACCGGATACGAAGGTAACGGCGCCTTTCCTGGAGATCAGCAATGCGGGTGAAAAGTCGCCAGCGGATTACAACAAAGGGAAAGCGGCACTCTATCCGGCAGGATTGGCCACCACGCCGGACGGCACGACGCTGGTCGTTGCCAATAACCTGGGAGATAGCGTGACCATTGTGCGCGGACTCAGCGGGGCACGGCGCATGGAGAGAGTGGACCTGCACCATCCGGGGAAGGCCGGCGAGAACATTTATCCATATGGTGTCGTCACGATGGGAAGCGGTAAGAATGCGCGGGCGTATGTTAGTTGCTGGAATGACGCGTCCGTGGCAGAGATTTCGCTGGGTAGCAAGTCAGCGGTCCAAAAGTACATCGGTGTTGACCGGCATCCCACGGCGATGATCATAAGTGCCGATGGAACTCGGCTTTTCGTCGCAAATTCGGATGCCGACAGCGTTTCGGTGATTGATACTTCGACAAATCAGGAAATCGAGCGAATTGACGTCCGCCTCGCCGAGAACGCGTTGCCGGGAGCGAGTCCAGAGGGACTAGCGCTCTCCGCCGATGAGAAAACTCTGTACGTAGCGAATGCCCACAGCAACGCGATAGCCGTGGTGGCACTCTCCCCGAAGGTCCGCCCCGGGAGTGCGGCCGGGAAAATGAAGGAAGACGCGAAATCAAAGATCCTCGGGTTTATTCCGACGGGTCAGTATCCCTCCGCAGTTGCCGTGGCAGACGGCAAGCTCTTCGTCGGAAATGGGAAAGGCACGGGATTCGAACCATCCTCCATGCGGGTCAGCAACAGCGGGTTCACACCGAATCCACCGAACGCAAAGTTTCCTCCCCATGAGGAAAAAAACCGACAGGGTGGGCAATACAGCGGCTCGATCGTTTCCGGAAACATCAGCATGGTTTCTTTGCCAGAGGAACCGGCGCTGGCACGCTATACGCAGCAGACCATGCAGAATGACGGCCTCATGGATTTTGCTCCGCCCAAGCTTTTTGCGGGCAAGAGCCCGATCAAACACGTCATCTACATCATCAAGGAGAATCGCACCTATGATCAGGTGTTTGGCGACGTGAAAACATCGGGCGATGGGCACGTTGCGGACGGGGAACCCGATATTGCGATTTTCGGGAACAGCGACGCCGCGCGACGGCCTCCTGGCACGCAGCAGGTGGTGACTCCCAATCATCATGCGCTGGCGCAGCGATTCGGTTTGTTTGACAGATTTTTTGTGAATTCCGAGGCCAGCCCGGATGGCCATAACTGGGCGACGGCAGCCTTCTCAACCGATTATGTGGATAAGGGGTTCCGTTGGGAGTATTCCGACCGCGGACGCACTTACGACTGGGAAGGATATAACCGGCTGCCTGATTACGAGCCGCCGGGCGACTTGCAGCTAGGCAAGTTCAAGGGCGATGTGCTGGCGGCGCTGGCAGACTTGCTGGAAAAACATCTACCCTACCGTCAAGGATTCACGGACTTGGCGGAGCCGAAAAGTTTGTATCTGTGGGACGCGGCTGCGCGGGCCGGTTTGACCTACCGGAATTACGGCGAATTTGTAACCGTGATTTCGACGAAAGACGTCGAAGCCGCCGGGCAAAAAAAACACAAGAACTATCCCGACATTTCGAAGGCCCAGCGCGCCCTACCCAATAAAGAGACACTCACGAATCATCACAGCCCAAGCTTCCGAAGCTTTGACGTGACGGCGCCGGACAGCATGATCGTGGACTGCTACCAATCCGCATTGGATCCGTCGGGCTCTTTTGATCCGGCAGTTACACGGGACAACTCGAATGCGAATTGCCGAGGAAATTCGAGATTCGGAGAATGGCTCGCGGAGTTTCGCGTCTTTGTCGCGGAGCGCGAGGCAGGCCATGAGGACTCCATGCCGGCGCTCAACGTACTGCGATTCCCCAACGATCATACCACCGGTCTGAAGACCGGATTTCCGACACCGCAATTCATGGTCGCGGACAACGACTACGCGGTGGGGCGGCTCGTGGAAGCGGTCTCGGCGAGCGCGTATTGGAAAGATACGGCGATCTTCATCGTGGAAGATGACGCCCAGTCCGGCCCCGACCACGTCGATTCGCACCGGTCGGTGGGGCTGGCCATCAGCGCTTACAATCGCCCGGGTGCGCTGATCCACAAATTTCACAATACGGTGAGCATGATTCGCACGATGGAAATGCTGCTGGGGATTCCGCCGATGAACCAACTCGATGCTTCGGCCGTGCCGATGGACATTTTCCAGGAGACGCCGGATTTGACCCCGTACAAAGCTGTTTTGCCGACGATTGCCGCGGACAACCTGATCACTCAGAAACCCAAGGACAAAGCCACTGCCGAGTGGATGAAAAAATCGAACCGCCAGAATTTCGTCCATGCCGACATGGCGGACCCGAAAGTGTTGAATGCGGTCATCTGGTTCGCATGCAAAGGAAACGCATCAGCGGTTCCCCAAACGGCGCATTCGCCGGCGTATCAAGCCATGCGGCTTGGAATCGCCAAAGTGGATGACCACGAAAGGGTCTCCAAGAAAGACGATGACGACTGAAGAAAGGAAAACGTAACGGCCGCTTCGCTCGCCCACTGCGTTTCCAAAATCCGTGTTGCCCCGGGTGCCACTCTTGATTTTGACATGCTCCCCGTCGGGAACGAGGGGATTCCCTATTGAGGTTGGGCACACCGATCAGCGGAAGAGCAGCGCAGTAAATTCCGTCAAGTTGCGGCGCCAGACCATCCAGGTGTGCGCGCCGGGAGTCTCGATGTCCAGGTGCTTAATATTCTTGGAGGCCAGCCAGCCGCGGAACTTGCGGTTGATGTCGATCAAACGGTCATCCGTTCCGCAGGCAATCCAAAGCAAGCGAAGTCGCTCGGTGGCCTTGGAGTCCAGCGCGGGGAATTCTTGGCCAAAGTCTTCGGTTATGCCGCCGGAGCTGAAAGCGCCAACCCAGCCAAACTTGTCCAGGGTATTCAAGCCCGTCAGTAGGGATTCGGATCCGCCCATGGAAAGCCCCGCGATGGCACGGGAGTTGCGGTCCTTCGTCACCAGATACGCGGATTCCACGCCAGGGATCACTTCAGCGAGCAAAGCCTCGCGGAATTTATCAAAGTTGCGATCCGTGATGGCGCGATCGCGCCACACCCCCGAGTTGGGAAGAAGAACCTCCGGCGCACCGTAACCAAGGGGCATCGCCACGATCATGGGATTGGCTTTGCCTTGTGCAATCAGGTTGTCCAAGATCACGTTGGCACGGCCCACGGCCGTCCAGGCGCTCGAGTCGTCGCTGAATCCGTGCAGCAGATAGAGTACCGGGTACGTTTGCTTCCCGCGCGGGTCGTAGCCGGGCGGCGTGTAAACGAAGAAGTCCCGATCGTCCCCCACAACGCCTGACTTGTAGAAATGATGATGAATCTCGCCATGCGGCACCGCGCCAATCTCCCAGGAAAGTGATGCCGGTCCGGGCACGTGCAACTCACTCGCGCGATAAAGGAAGTTGGGCTTTACCGCGTGATTCGAAGGATCGAACAAGCCCACGCCATCGGCGATGATCGTGTATCCGTAATAGTCCGGAGCGAGCGCTTCGGTGGTCACGCTCCAAACGCCCTGATCGTCTTTCTGCATCGGGAAAGGCTTGGACGTACCCTCGAGCGAAACGGCAACTTCTTTGACGTTGGGACCTCGAAAGCGGAACGTGACGCGACGATCGGAATGGACCTCGGGAGAGATCAGCGGCGGCGTTTGCGCAGGAGCGGCAGCGGCCAGGAGCAGGATGGCGAGCGCAAAGAATGTTCGTTTCATGATTCCTCTCGTTCCCATAGATGTGGCGCGCTCTCATCCGCGCCTCGATTTCCAAACGCCTGCGCCTGGGGATAATACTCCCAGCCGCTGAAACGGAGCAAACCAGCCCGAATTTCCTCGCACTGCTCGGAGAACCAAACCGCCAGCTGCGTTTCCTCTTCAGGACGCGCTATGGTCTGGCTCACTTTGTACCACTCGAACGGTGCGGAGGCGAATCGAGAAAAATCCACGTCAAGTACTCAGCAACCGTCTCGTCGAACAGGAACAACGCCGCGTCTGTGTCGGCCGCGAATTTGAAAATCTGGGGTAACACTTTTCCACGCTTTTCGCGTGTGGAGTCTTTGGCTCTGTTCGCAGACCTGCCGGTAGCGCGCACGCTTGGAATCCACTGCAAATAACCACACATACGCCTGTTCTGTTCCGAGCCTCAGGCGGGATGCTGATAGAGGCCGATCACGTTTCCTCCCGGATCGCGGAACCTCGCCGTGATCTCAGGCGCGTCCGCGCCGATCGGCTGCACGATCTCGCCTCCATGGGCTAGAACCGTGTCAATGGTCGCGGCCACGCTGTCCACCATGATGTAAAACAGCAGGCCGGGGTTTACAGCGGCCGGGCGCCCAAGCACCCAAGCGCCGCTCACTCCGTTGACGGTATCGTCAAAGGAAGTACTGCCATCTCCGCGTTTCCGGATGTTCCAGCCGAAGACCCCCTTGTAGAAGTCGGCCGAGCGCGCAATGTCGGTGGCAGGCATCTCGAGGTAACAGATTTTCCCATTCGCAAGTGCGGGAGGCATCAGCATTCCTTTCAGGGCGCCGCCATTCTTCTCTCTTGGCATGCGTACCCATGTGAGAACAGCTGCTTGGGCAGGGGTTGCCCGAACGTATGCCGTAGGAACCTAAAGGTGTTCCACGACTCCACCAGCGTCGAACATGATCCGAAAGTCAGCTTCGCCCAGTTGCTTTCCCCGTCCTCTTCGTTTTGTCGGACTAGTTTGACGCCGATCGAGCTGTACCAATCCACCGTGGCTAACATCCGGAACATGAATCATCTGAACGACGGTCAGTGACATGACTCACCCGCTGCCGCACGGTGAGGTGCACGGAAATTGCGCTGCTCAGTCTAGCACGCATCCCTTTTGACATCCTGCCCCTCGTGAACGACTCGTGAACGAGGGGGATTCCCTACTGAGGTTGGGCACACTGTGCCGCCGCACCCGCGGGAGCAAACTTTTTCTGCACTTCCCCGACTATCCGCCCACCAAAGTGGCCTATTATCCATGGCCCATCGCGGGCTCCGGGAAACTTCCAGCAAGTAATCGCTTTCCGGTGGGTTATTTGTGGGGCTTAGTACCGACGCCGCACTGAAGTTAGTTAGCCACCACAAATACAAAATTCGAAGAGCGGGTAGGGCCAGCCCGCCCCTAGCAGGAGAGAAGATTAGACGGCGGTGAGGAAGGCGCCGTCGGGGGCCACGAGGCCGTGGGCCATGCGCGGGGTGTTGAAGGCCCGGCCAGGGTTGCCGTGGCGGTCGAGGAGGATGAGGCCGCCGGTGGCGTGGGTGCGTTTGGCGAGGAGATGGACGGCTTCGCGGGCGACGAGGTCGGCGGTGGAGGCTTCGCAGGAAATGTTGGGGGGCGTGTCCACGCAGGTGGCGGGGCGACGGAGAAGATCGACAGCTGATTTGGCCAAGACCACCTTCATGATGGCTTCGCCATAGCCAGTGCAGGAGACCCCCCCGGCTTCGGAGTCAGCGTAGCAGCCGCAGCCGATGAGTGGCGAATCGCCGACACGGCCGGGAAGTTTGCAGCAGGTGCCGCCGGTGGAAGTGGCGGCCAATAAATTACCGTCTCGATCGATGGCCACCGCGCCGACGGTTCCCTGTTCGTGGCCGCGGTGATGGGCGGCCGCGTGTTTGTCTTCCTTGCACTTCAGCCAGGCTTCCCACTCGGCTTCGCTGACCATTTCCTCCGGCTTGCAGAGGGGGATTCCCTGATCTTTGGCGAAGCGCTCCGCGCCTTCCGCGACGAGCATCATGTGCGGGCAATTTTCGAGAATCTTGCGTGCCACCCGAATGGGATTTTTGACGCGTTGCAAAGTCGCGGCGGCTCCGGCGCGAAGCGTTGCGCCGTTCATGACGATGGCGTCGCATTCGACGCGGCCGTCAAGATTGAGGTGCGAGCCGTAACCTGCGTCGAAGACAGGGTCGTCCTCGAGGGCCACGATGGCGGCTTCGATGGCGTCCAGAGCGAAGCCGCCGCGGGAGAGGATGGACCAACCCGCAGCAAGAGCGCGGTGGCAGCCGGATTTGCAAGCCTCTAAGGCCTCATCGGGAATGTCCCACGCGCCGCCATGAACAATGAGGGCAGGTTTCATGAACAAAGAATCGCAGAGAAAATGGAAAATGGAAAATGGAAATTCGAAAAACGAAACTCGAAATATGAAACTGGCAAATCGCCGCGAAAAACCACTTAACCGAGAGACGCGAATTTCGCGGGGAAGGAAAATCTTCACACGAAAAAATCGAGAACGAAGAGAAGCAGGCCGATCAAAAGAAGTACCGGGCCGCCATTGATGGAACTGCGCGGAAGGCGGCTCAATGAGTGGAAAAAGGAAGCCGGGATGGCCTTGAAGCGGGATTCTTCGCGGATGCTGTAGAACGGACCTACGGGGGTATAGCGGGAGAAGTTGCGGCGGAACACGGAAATCTCATCCTGAACCCAGACGGAGAACTCGCCACGGTTGCGCCACACAAGTGCGGCACCGGTCAGGAATAAGAGATAGCCGGCAACGGCAAGGAGCCCGAGCGTCGGGCCTTCTCCCCAGTTCATAAGTCCTCACAGGCGGCCCACACGATCTGTTGAATAGGACGCCCGGAACAGCCAGATGGTTACTCGCCGTCGTGGATGGTGGCGAGGCGGACGACTTCAAACTCCTTCTTGCCCGCGGGTGTGGCAACTTCGATTTCGTCGCCCACCTTGCGGTTGAGGAGAGCTTTGCCGATGGGCGAGGTGGTGGAGATGAGGCCCTTCTCGGCGTCGGCTTCCTCGCTGCTCACCAGCGTGTATTCGATTTTCGCGTCGCGCTGCACGTCCAGTACGACTATGCGTGAGCCATACCCGGAGCGGTCTTTGGGGATATTGCTGAGGTTCAGCATGCTGAGATCGCCCATGCGCTTCTTGAGATGGGTGATCTTGAGGTTGACGTAGCCCTGGCGCTCCTTGGCGTACTTATACTCGGCGTTCTCGGAGAGGTCGCCGTGGGCGCGGGCCACAGCGATTTCCTTGGGAAGCTCGACGCTGAGCTCGTGCGAGAGCTGATCAATTTCGTCTTGAAGCTTTTTCTTAATCTTGGCGAGTGGGTCGGACATGGTAGTCGTAGTCGGTTCGCTAAAAAAGTCTGCGGAGTCCGGGACCAACGGCTGGTCTCCCAGACCCCGCGTAAGGAAACATTATAGATGTGGGAGAATTGAAGTCACAAGGGGAAGCGCGCCATCAGCGGGAATATCTTTTTCCGGGCGTTTTCCGGACTAGAACGCACACTTTAGCAGGGTCCGCCAGCTAGCGGACCTTGACTTCCAGGCTCTGGCTGCGCGTGTGGCCGGCTGCGTCGGCAATGGTCAGCGTGTAGGTAGTTGATTTAGCAGGGGTTACATCAACGCAGCGAGAGTACGAGGGCCACACGGGATGGGGCTGCGGTTCGAGCTTGACGGTCTTGGCATTGGCTACGCCGTAGCACAACTGTACACTTTCACCGCGGCGAATGGCTCCCGGAGAGGCGTAGAAGTTTTGGATGGCCAGCTCCTGTCCACCAAACTGCTCAAGAGCCACACGATCCTGCTCCTGCTGCTTCTGCAGGCTTACTTCTTTAGCGTGTCTGTCCAGGTCACGGTTTTCCTGCCAGCGGGAGAACAGGATCCAGCCCACGACGAGCGTGCCGATGGCGAGTGCGGCCCAGGAATAAAGGAAGGGATTCTTAAAGACGGATTTGGTTTCGGAACCTGGCAGAGTCAGCATGCCGGCACTCCATCGTAACGTGATCTTCGACATTGAAAATAGCGTGGAATGGCGTGCGAAGGAAAGATGAAGCGAGCCTCAGGACTCAATGCTGGACGGCGTGGGCCAATTCCCGCCAGGTGATGAGCTTGATGTCTTGTTCCTGGAGCAACTGCCGGAATGCGGGGCTGGTGAAAAAATCGAAATCGCGCTGGCGCCAGGTGGCGCCCCAGGTGTCACGCTCGCGCGTGGCGGCTTTCATTTCGTCATCGGCGAAGGCCAGGTGGATGACGAATTCGGTGACGCCAGGTTGAAGATTCTTGAGGGCGGTCTTGTAGAAATCGGCCCATTTCTCGGGCGGAACGGCGGGATCGATGGTAACGGTGTGCTCCAGGACGATGTCAGCGGCCGTCAGGCCGGATTCCAGATAGGGATGGTCCGCGAACCAGTCCCGCGCGACGAATACCGGCAAATTGTACTGGTGAGCGACGCGCAGAAGAACCTCGAATAGATCTTTGCCATTTTCGAAGAGACGATATTGGTGGGAATCGAGATGCGTGGGCCGGACGCCCATGGCGTAAGCGCGGTCAATTTGCGCGTGAAGCTCCAGGTCAACTTCTTTCGAATTGATCCTTTTCGCGGCCGTCCAGTCGTGATGGAAATAACCGTTCTCGTCGACCAGGCTTGGAACCATGTCTTTTGATACGACAGGACCCCAGCGGTAGTAAACCCGCTCGCTCGTCAATGTAAGGTGCAGGCCGAAATCGACATGGGCATGAGATTTGGCGTAATCGGCAATCTCCGGAAACCATGGACAGGGCACCATAATGCTGGCGGAGTTAACCAAACCGGTGTCCAGAGCTGTGATGGTCGCCGCGTTCACGGAATGAGTCACGCCGACGTCGTCGGCGTGTACGATCAGGAGTCTTGCATCAGGGGCAAAACCGAGCTTTTCGGCCAGAGACTTGCCTTTGATTTGTGCCTGCGCTTCGAGGAGAGCGCCGACAAGAAGAAGAAAGAGCCAAACGGAGACACGCTTTCGATTCATTGGTTGGACCCCGCCGCCTTTCCTGCGCTTGAACTCGATTGGGAGTTGGTGCTTAATCCTCAATCGTCCAAGGTCGCGCTGGATGTGATCGTGAATCTTGTCTCTAAGCCCTTGGTTGGCCGTTGACCGGGCGCGTCGACCGGTTGACCGGCGCCGATCCAAACCTCGACAGCGCCGGGAACGATGCGGCGAACTCCAGCCTCGTCCACGATGCTCAAATCACGGTCGCGCAGGGGGAAATTCACGGTTTCGGAAGCAGCGGCGTCGAGACGGATGCGCCGAAATCCAGCGAGCGCGCGAATCGGAGCGCCATCGACGCCGGGATGCGCAAGATAAAGCTGCACCACTTCATCCCCGGGGAGGGAACTGGTGTTCGTCACCCCCACGGAGACGGTGACGGTGCCGTCGGCGGCCACCTGGGCCGGGCTTACTTTCGCGTCCGAATAGCTGAAGGATGAGAAACTCAAACCGTACCCGAAAGGATAGAGCGGCGGCTCGGTGAAATAGCGGTAAGTCCTGCCGGCCATAGAGTAGTTGCCAAACGGCGGGAGCTGGACGACGGATTGATAAAAAGTTACCGGCAACCTTCCGGCAGGATTGTATTCGCCGGAAAGGACATCGGCTACGGCGGTGCCACCTTCTTCGCCCGGATACCAGACTTCGAGAATGGCGGCGGCGTGTTGCTGCGCCCAATTCACGGCCAGGGCGCTTCCGCTAGTGAGCACTACGATAAGAGGCTTTCCGGTGGTTGCCACAGACTCCAGAAGTTCTTGCTGAGGCCGGGGAAGGTTGAGGTCCAAACGATCGCCTCCGAAAAAGCCAGGATCGCTTGAATCGCTTTCCTCTCCCTCAAACTGCGGAGTGATGCCGACCACGGCGATAACCACATCCGCCTTGCGGGCGGCGTTCACGGCTTCTTGAGACAGATCCGGGGGCAACCACAGAAGCCGCGCAGTGGCTTCCCACCAGGTGTGGAAGTACTCCATGCGGATCGGGTAAGCGTGGCCCGCCTGCAGGTGAACAAGTGTGGTCATCGTGCGAGCGCTGTGCGGCCCAGAATCATCCACAAACTTTTTTCCATCCAGGTAAATGCGATAGCCACCGTCGGTACTGCCGCCCAAGCGGTAGTCACCATCTACGGGCGGGACCAATTCGCCCGTCCAGCGCACGGAATAATTCCCCGCAGGAACGCCGGGCCCCGGCGAGACATTGTTCCACTCGAAATCCACGTTGGCATCCGTGCGCTTCAGAACCGCACTACCTGAAAGGTTGAGGTTGGCAAAGTATTCCCCGTTGAGACCAGGTTGGGAGTTCCTGCCGCCGGTGCGAAGGTACTCAGAGGGCAGGATAACCGCGCTTGTTTCGGTTATCGGAGATCCTAATGCCGTAAGAATCTTCGCGTTGCGAAACCGCTTTCGAAGGCCTTCGAGAATAGTCGTGTAGCTTGATGGGTTGCCGTTGTAGTTGCCCAGGAGGACAGGCAGTGAATCGGCATTCGGGCCGATGACCGCAATCGTTTTCACCGAAGATTTCAGAGGCAGCGTGTTACGTTCGTTTTTCAAGAGGACCATCGATTTGTGAGCGGCTTCGAGGGCCAGCTGGCGATGGGCAGGAGTGTCGTTATCGGCGATCGATAGTTTCGACCAAGGCACGCGCTCCGGCGGGTCGAACATGCCCAGACGGAACCTTGCTTCGAACAGGCGCTTTACAGCGCGATCGATATCCTCGTTGGCGAGCAGGCGATTCCGAACTGCGAACGGCAACGCGCCGAATTCGGGGCCGCAGCTCAAGTCCGTCCCGGCCTTCACCGCCAGGGCTGCGGCCTGTTCGACGGTGAGGACGAAACCGTGGCCTTGATGGATGTCACTGATGGCCCAGCAATCCGAGACGACATAGCCTCGGAAGCCCCATTTATTGCGCAGCGTGTCAAACAGAAAGTGATTTGCGCAGGCCGGTTCGCCGCGCACGGAATTGTACGCGCACATAACCGAATCGGCCCGGCCCTCCATGATCGTGGCGCGAAACGCAGGAGTGTAGGTGTCCGCCAGATCGTGCGGAGATACCGGCACGTTAAAGCGATGCCGCAGAACTTCTGGACCGCTGTGGACGGCATAGTGTTTGGACGTCGCGACCGTTTTCAAGTAGGTCGGGTCGTCGCCTTGCAGGCCGGTAACGAATGCTACGCCGATGCGGCTGGTGAGGTAGGGATCTTCGCCATAGGTTTCCTGGCCGCGTCCCCAGCGCGGGTCGCGAAAGATATTGATATTGGGCGACCAAAAGGTGAGGCCGTAGTAGCGTGCGGTGTTTCCATGCTGGACAGCGTCATTGTATTTGGCGCGTGCTTCGGTGGAGATCACATCGGCGACGCGATGGACCAGATCGGTATCCCAGGTGGCGGCGAGACCGATGGCTTGGGGGAAAACGGTGGCATTTCCTGAGCGCGCCACGCCGTGCAAACCCTCGTTCCACCAGTTGTAGGCGGGGATGCCCAGGCGCGGAATCGCTGGCGCGACGTCCTGCATCTGCGAAACCTTTTCTTCGAGGGTCATGCGCGAGACCAGATCGTTTACACGTTCTTGGGTGGACAGACTGGCATCCAGATAGGGAGCACGCGCCACCTCGTTCACGGCAGAAGCGGTCCGAATTTGTGCCGCGGCGGGCCATCGACTCAATAGCAATGGCAGGGCAACAAGGCTATACCGCAGAAGCTGCTTGGACATGCGTGAGATTCTCTAACAAGCGGCGGGTTCCGTCCAGATCAAGCTGGCCGGCAGACAGGCCAGAGGCGGTAATACCAGCACTTCGAGAATGACAAGGCCTTTAGACGCTATCACGACAGCTGTCGGCCGCATTGGTACTCGGCATGGCCGCGCTCCGGATTTACGATTCCTGAGGTCATTACTCACAGGTGGCGGACGGTCCCGCGGATCACGAATTCCGTGGGCAGGATCCGATGGCTGAAGGTCATTCGCGGATGATGCAACCGCTCGAGCAGCATCTTCATACAGGTTTCGCCGATCTCTTCTTTGTGGACCCGCACGGTCGAAAGCGGCGGGTCCATCAGAACGGCCTCCTCACGGTCGTCGAAACCCACCAGGCTGATGTCGTCCGGCACTTTCATGGCGTGTCGCTGCAGGGATCGCCAAAGCCCGTAAGCGATTTCGTCGTTGCCAGCAACGGCAGCAGTGGGTCGCGGCTGTCGGGACAGGATTCGCCCGATGCTCTTTTGACCGAAATCGACGAAGCTCTGAGGACTTCGGGCCGCGATCAAGACGGCTTTTAGTTTGTTTTCGCGCATGCCTTGCCGGTAGCCTTCGAATCGCCGACGAAGCCACGGGTAGGAGATATCTCCTCCGGCGAAGACAATCTGGCGGTGACCCTTGCCAATAAGGTAACGCGTGGCACGGAGCGTCCCGTTGAAGTCATCAAAGCCTACTTGATCGAATTGCTGCTCGTCGCTCATTCCCACCACGTTGTTACTGAAGGCCACGAAGGGCATATGGATGGATTCGATCTTGCGGAGCAGATTCGGATAAATCGTCCCCGCCAGAATGAGTCCGTCAATCAAGCCATGCTCCTGAAGAACGGGAGGCAGGTCGATCCTGTCGGGCGGCGTTCTCGGGGAATAATGCAGAGCGGCGAACAGCACGTGCTGTTTCAAGCTGCTGGCATAAGATTCGACGCCTTGCAGGATGCGAGCATGAAAGGGATGGAGAAAATCGCGGTTGCTCAGCAGAAAGCAGACCATTTCTGCGCGCCGCTTGAGAATCCGGCGGGCCTGGGCATTGGGGCGGAACCCCAGACGCCGGATGGTCTCAAGTACCCGCTCCCGCGTTTCCCGGCTCACCTGCGAGCTGGAATTGAGCACCCGGGAAATCGTTCCAACGCCCACGGCAGCGGCCTGCGCCACTTCGCGAATGGTCGTTTTTCTTGGAACTACTTCCATGACAATGTGGTCTCTTGTCGCTTCGGCCTCTCACCCGGTTCGGTGAGAAACCGGCAACCCTCATCCCTCGGCCAGTCTATCACACCAAAACAGCGATGGTATTCTCAGCATGATCGCGGGATCCGCGCGCTTGTGCCAAGAAGTTGGAAAACCAATCCAGCCCATTGGTTTTACGAGATTCTGACTTGACAGCGGGTTTTCGCTCGGTTAGGGTGTGGAACCAGTTCCAAGCTTTCTTTGGCTCTTTTTGGATTTGGTGTGAGGTTTTTTCGAATCGCGTGGGGTGTGAGGTCATGAAAAAACTGTCCAGATGGTCTCTCCTTGGGTTGTCTCGCGGGGATAAGTCTTCGGCGACAAATGCCCAACGATCTACCGGGCACGCCGTAACCGCTCTGATCAAGCGGTGGAATTGCAGCATCGCCGTACTGCTCGGGACCATGCTCCTTGGGTATGCAGCACCCATCATGGGGCAAGCGGTGAATGCAACTTTGCTCGGAACGGTGACGGACTCGAGCGGGGCGGCGGTCGTCAGCGTGAAGGTAACCATCACGGAAACAAACACCGGGATTAGCCGTACCTCGCAAACGAACGATAGCGGCAACTATGTATTCCCGGACCTGCCGCCGGGCACGTACACGGTCACCGCGGAACAGCCTGGATTCAAACGGGCCTCGAGAGCCGGCTTTGATGTGATCGTGAACACCACCGGGCGCGTCGACCTTGTCCTTCAGCCTGGAAGCAGCTCGGAAACCATCGTCGTGGAGGCGGAGACGCCCATCCTGCAGACCGAGCGAGCGGACACCGGGCGTAAGCTCGAATCCGTGTTAACGGAGAACGTACCGCTCGGCACCAATCGTAATTTCCAAAGTCTTCTAAACATTGTGCCCGGCACGACTCGCGCCACTTTCCAGCATTCACAGTTCTTCAACGCCAGTAGTTCGCTGCAGACGGAAGTCAACGGCCAACTGCGCCAAGGCAACAACTACCAGATCGAGGGCATCGACGACAACGAACGCACCGGTCTTCTGCAGATCCTGGTGCCGCCGCTCGAGGCCATCCAGACAGTGGACGTTTCGACGAGCAATTACGACGCAGAGCTGGGTCGTGCGAGTGGCGCCGTTGTAAACGTTATTTTGAAGTCCGGCACCAACAACTACCACGGCGCTGCCTATGAATTTGTGAGGAACAATTATTTCAATGCCCGCAACTATTTCGATCCCTCCGTGGGGCATCTCGCTTACAACTACTTTGGCGGCAATTTTGGCGGTCCGATCAAGAAGAATAAGCTCTTTTTCTTTGCCGACTATCTGAAAGTCTATGACCACGAGGCGAATACAAACCGAGTCACCATCCCTACCACGGGTTTGCGCTCGGGCAATTTGAACGTTGCGACTTCATCGTCCACCACGCCGACGACAATCTACAATCCCTTTAGCGGCAATCCGGACGGCACGGGCCGCCAGCCGCTGGTGGCCGCGTCCGCTCCTGGCGTGGCCACGGTACCGGGTCCTAACGGGCCAGTTGACGCGTTCAATCCTGTCTGCAGCAATGCCGCTGGTTGCGCCAACGTCGTTCCGACGGCCTTGATTAATCCCATCTCCGCCAAGCTCCTGGCGTTCCTACCGAACACAAATCTTCCTGGCAACACGAACAACTACTTTGCTCTGCTGGCTTTCCACAAAGACACGGATTTCGTGGATGCCAAAGTAGACGCCAACATTACCGATAAAGATCGCCTGAGCGCGCGATTCAGCTTCCAGCGTCCAGTTACTCTCCAAGCCCCCATATTCGGTTTAGCGGGCGGACCAGCCCAAGGCAATTTTGAAGGGACCGGCTTTCAAAACACGTATAGCACCGGTCTCAACTACAATCGCTTTTTCTCTAATACTTTGGTTGCGGAGTTCCGCGTTGGTGCCGGGTGGTACCATAACGAGGCTCACAACACCGATTTCGGCGCGACTACTTCGGAAACTCTCGGTATTCCC
>Ga0137363_10000497_pt1 | contig 21902 bp, 23 predicted proteins | sample MadtaG_FD_104800 | JGI IMG/M metagenome (GOLD analysis project Ga0137363, IMG submission 104800) | Vadose zone soil microbial communities from Angelo Coast Range Reserve, California, USA - Mad1_115_16 metaG | ecosystem: Environmental > Terrestrial > Soil > Vadose zone | place: USA: California...
AATGGTCAATCCGAGATCGCGCTGTCCAGCCTTATAAACCAGATCACCGCGCTTCACGAGGCGTCGTTCGCCCAATGGCTCAAGTAGCGAAAGCTGGTGATCGTTCAGTTTCGGAAACGCGATACTTTCCGTATCGCGATAGAACTGTTCGTCCTGTTGTTCGTCAGTCATCACTTGGGCACTTTACGTGCGTTGGAATGCTCGATCAATCGCCTCCTAAAAGAACCCGTGGCAGCCCAAGGCAAGAGTCACATTGGCTTTGTTGGAACTTCGCCGCTTGACATGCAACCATTTGGTTGCATAATCTCGACTTGATGGATGCAGTGTTTAAAGCCCTCGCGGATTCTAGCCGCAGAAAATTGCTCGATGAGTTGCGCAAACAGAATGGGCAAACGCTGAGCGAGCTATGCGAGCACCTGGACATGACGCGGCAGGCGGTGACCAAGCATTTGGTGTTGCTGGAAAAAGCAAACCTGATCGCTGTCGTGTGGCGGGGGCGCGAGAAACTGCATTATCTCAATCCGATGCCGTTACGCGAGATCTGCGAACGTTGGATTGGCAAATACGAGCGCCATCGCCTTCAGGCGTTAAGCGATCTGAAAAAAGGTCTCGAGCAAACCAAAACCAAGAAAACCAAAACAAAGTAATCCTATGAAGAAAGACCAATTCGTTTACGTGACCTACATTCGCACCACACCGGAGAAATTGTGGAAGGCGCTCACGCAGCCGGAGTTCACGCGCCAATTCTGGTGCAACACCACGCAGCAATCTGAATGGAAACCAGGCGCGCCGTGGCGCATCAAAGCACCCGGCGACTTGATTACCGACAGCGGCGAAGTCGTCGAAATCGATCCGCCTCGCCGGCTCGTGCTGAAGTGGCGCAATGAATTCAGGCCTGAATTAAAAGCCGAAGGCTATTCGCGTTTGACTTACCAACTGGAGAAGGAGGGAAAATCGGTCAAGCTCACCGCTATCCACGAGATGGAGAAAGAAGGTTCAAAATTCATCGAAGCCGTGTCGAGCGGATGGCCGCACATTCTGGCCAGTCTCAAGAGCCTTTTGGAAACGGGCGAATCTCTGGAAGAAACACGCGAATGGCCGCGCGAGGCGTGTGAGTGATAGCGCAGAACTTCACGCGAATTGCCAGGGCTCAGCAAACCTTCCATGCCGAAACAGGCGTGCCCCAAGATCTCAACGACCAGGGCTATTTCTTACTACTTTCCACGCGCGCGCGCGTGAGATTGGGTGGAAATTGCTGCTTATGCTATAGGACTTAAGTCCAACAAACAAAAGCTCGACCGAGTTCGCTAGCTATTGCAAAGATTAAGCTTTCTCTTGCTAGCACTTTGAACCTGAGCTTCCAAAAGCACAATGCGTCTGGTGAAAACCAAAAACCGAGGGACCAACTATGAGTCTAGATACAACTATTCGTGCAGTGCAGAAGAAACTCGGCGTCCCCGTTGATGGCCAACCTGGCCCTGAGACTTGGGGTGCCATTCACATGACCGTCATTGGGAAGAAACCGGCGGCAGATGCAGGATTGGATACGATCATCCGGGCTGTGCAGAAGAAACTCGACATTTTCGTGGACGGCAGTCCTGGACCGGAGACGTGGGGCGCCATTCACCTCGCCGTCATCGGAAAAAAAGCCCCCGATGTGATCAAGAATGCCGAGACCCCGACGCTCGCAGGAGAAGGGAAGAAGGCAGACTCTCGCAGCGAAGGAAATATTGTGACGTTGCTTCCACGGGTGCGACCTTTTGCGCGCGCGCTGATCGAGAAGGCTGCCAATCAAGGGATCATCATAAAAGTCACCAGCGGCACGCGCAGCTTCGCCGAACAGGACGAACTTTTCGCGCAGGGACGCACCAAGCCCGGCAAGATCGTAACCAAAGCTCGCGGCGGTTTCTCCAATCACAACTTCGGTATCGCTTTCGATGTGACGATTTTCACAGGAAGCACCGACCCGGAAAAGGCGAAGACTCCTGTTTTCGAATCTCCCGTTTACAAAGCCATCGGCGCGCTCGGCACCGAGCTAGGCCTGGAGTGGGGCGGCAACTGGAAAACGATCGTGGACGAGCCGCACTTTCAACTTCGCCCTGCCTGGGCTGCGGACTTGATCGAGAAGGAGATGCTCGCTGAGCTCCGCGAACGGAAGGACTCGGGTAAGGATTTCTTCGCGTGAAACCACACCTTAACCGTCAAACTGCAGACCACACTTAGGAATTAAAAGACGTATGGCACAATCAACCGTTAAAGAAATCCAAGGCATTCTCGAAGTGAAAACTGATGGCGTTTGGGGGCCGAAGTCGCAGAAAGCGCTCAACGATCAGATCGGCAAGACCGGTGCGACGGGGAATCCGACGCTGGCGAAAATTCAGAAGCTGCTCGGGGTGAAAGACGACGGCTTCTGGGGGCCGAAGTCGCAGCAGGCTCTCAACGACGAACTCAAGGGAGCAGGTGGCGGCGGTGGCGGGAACGGGCCCTTTGAAGCCGAGGCATCCAGCTTCGCGGACCCCAAGGACGTGGAGGATTTCAAAAAGTGCAAAGCGCAAGGCAAGACCGACAAGCAGTGCTTCGCGGTGGGTGACAACGGAATCGGGAAGTTTGGCAAACTAACTGCGCAAACCACGACACCCATGGTCGCTATCCATCCGAGCGATGCGAAGAAAAGGTGGGGAAGCATGGATGCTGCGGCGCACCGTCTGGTGCGGGTGACCGTCGGCAACAAGAGCGTCGTGGCTTCGGTCGAAGATCAGCTTGGCGTCGCCGGGCGGATCGATCTGAACCCCGCGGCCGCGAAGGAGCTCGGGCTGAACCCTCCCTTTCTCAAGGCTTGCGTGTGGGAGTGGGTATGACCGCCGAATCGCGAGCGGTTACGGCACTCGCCATTCTCGTCTGACAATGACCTTGATTTTCTAACCCATGCGTATCGCCACTTAGAACGTCGAACGCCTGTTCCGCTGCGTGAAGGTTTTGAATCTCGATACCACTGCCGCTCTCTTGTTCATGCCGGCACATAAACTGCGTAGCCGCGCGGCGGCGCCCAGAGATCGATCCAACCAGATTCGTTGGTCCATTTTTCCTGCGGCCTACCGAGATCGTCGCGTCCGCGCCACGCCACCGGGATGAGCCGCGTGTTATTCCACCGCGTCTGAACCCACGTGCTGTTCCAGTCGCCGCGGTTATTTAGGACGAAGATCAGCCCGTGTTGGTCGCCGCTGCCTGGACGTTGCATGACATAGAGGTCGTCGTCCACGAAGAGCACTTGCGTCGAGCCCGCAGCATTTTGTTCGTGAACTTTGATGAGCGCATCAATGCCGCCCTGATTGTTGGGCTGGGCCAGATGCCAGTTGAAGTAATCCTGCCAGAAGACGCACGGATAACCCTCGTGGGTCAGAATGAAGGCGTAGGCCAGCAGCTTGTCGTTGATGATGGGACTGTCACGCACGACGTCATGATTCTCCACGAAGGTGACAGCTTGGGCTGGCCGATCCCACGCTAAAACTCCAGGCTCGGCGAGATTGCGGAGACTAAAACCATAACTGTCGCACAAATCGCGGAGGCGCCAGCGCAGCGGAAAATCAAATGCGCCCACTGGGTTGTCCGACCACGCATTGGCTTCATCGAGCCAATCACCAATTGTACGTTCACTGTCCCAGCATTCGCCGACCGCGTACGGTTTGAAGCTGGAGCCGCCGCGCAGCGCGCGCAATTCCTGAATCGATCGAACCATCCAACCGCCGTAACCCTTGACCATGTCGTAGCGGAATCCGTCGAAACCGATTTCTTCCAAAAGCCATCGAGCATAACTGATGAGCTCCGTATAAACGAGTGGTGCGCGGTGACACAGGTCCGGCATGTCGCCGAAGGTTGCACCGTCCCAGGTCTCGTACCGGCTCGGATGAAAACATCTCCAATCACGCGGAAATTTGCCGCTCTTGGGTTCAAACTTTGTCCAGCGCGACTGCCCGTCGATGGGATTCAGTTCTTGTGCATCGCCGCCACTGTTGTGATTGAACACCAGGTCCGCATACGCTTGGAGTCCCAGCGCGTGAGCAGACTGAATAACATCGAGTAATTCGGCTTTGGAACCGAACCACGTGGGCACGCCGCCTTTCTGATCAAATTCGCCAAGATCATAGTAATCGTAGGGATCGTAGCCCATCGATTTCCACCAGGCTGCCTTATTCGCCGGCGGAAGCCACAAAGCTGTGAAACCTGCCTGCGCGATCGACGGCAGATTGGATTTGATAAAGGTCCACCATTGATGCTCGCGATTTTCTGCTTTGGGACAATCCCAATAAAACGATTGCAACATCACACCCATAATTCGCGTTCCTTTTTTGCCGTATGAGAGCGTCGCCACGCTACACTCCGAACAATCACTGACAACTTGAGAATGCCTTTGGACTTTAGGCGCGCCATTTCCACCTGAAACAGTTTGTCGAAGGCTGACAGCTGTGTAGGATGAAGGACTACACTCGAAAAGCAGTCCTATGACCAGCGGCTGGCAGAATGGGAACATGAGGCAGCTCTGGCGCGCTCGCCTCCAGGGCACGGTTGCCAACCGCTGCCCAACGAACACATCGAACATGAAAACATCCATCAGTACCCAATTGCATATCGCTAAAGTTTCAGGTGCAATCCTCGCGAGCACGTTCGTGCTAGCACTAACCTTTGGCCTCATTCCTGCGCGAGCTGATGAAACCTGCTCTTCACCATACCTCGCTCGCATCGAGGGGCAGGAAGAATTCGTCTATGTCTGGACGCTTGGCGTAGAAGGTCTGGGCGACGGCGCAGACAAACTTGTCACCGTCGATGTGAAGCCCGGATCGCCTAACTACGGCAAAGTCGTCAACGCTTCTTCTGTTGGTGGACGCAACGAAGCGCACCACGGTGGATTCACGGACGACCGGCGGCAACTCTGGCTGGCCGGCCTTGAAAGCAGCCGTGTATTTATTTTCGACGTGCACACCGATCCAGCGAAACCGCGACAGATCAAAACCATCGATAACTTCGTCGAAGCCACTGGCGGCGCGATCGGACCTCACGGCGCGTACGCTTTACCTGGGCGCGTGCTTATCCCGTGTCTCTCCAACGCAAAAGATCACGGCGGCCGAACTGCATTGGTTGAATACAGTAACGACGGCAACTACGTCGCTACCCACTGGCTGCCAACGAAGGATGACGCGCGTGGCGCAGCGGACGCGAAGTTCGCCGATGGCTACGGCTATGATGCCCGCGTGTTGCCGAGGAAAAACGCGCTGCTCACCTCATCTTTTACCGGCTGGAACAACTATACGATGGACTTCGGCAAACTGACCGCTGATCCCGAGGCGATGAAGCATTTCGGTTCAACAATGGTGATGTGGGATTTCCACGCGCGTCAGCCGAAAAAGATTTTCGAGGTGCCGGGAGCGCCGCTGGAAATCCGCTGGGCGTGGGGCGACAAGCACAATTACGCTTTTACTGCGACTGCTCTGACATCGAAACTTTGGCTGGTTTACCAGGACGACCGCGGCGAGTGGCAGGCAAAGGACGTCGCGCCGATCGGCGACGTCAAAGGCGGCGTGCTACCAGTTGATATCAGCCTGAGTGCTGACGACAAAACATTGTTCGTAGACTGTTTCGGTGACGGCAAGTGCCGCGTGTTCAACGTTTCGGATCCGCAAAAACCGAAACAAATTTACGAAAAACAGATTGGCAAGCAGGTCAACATGGTGTCGCAGAGCTGGGATGGGAAAAGGCTCTATTTCACTAGCTCGCTTCTGGCGCGCTGGGACAAGAAAGGCGCTGATAACGAGCAGTTCCTGCGCGCTTACACATGGGACGGCAAAGAACTCAAACCGCAGTTCGACCTCGATTTCACTGCACTTAAGCTGGGCCGGCCGCACCACATGCTCTTTGGCGCGACAAAACTTGGTGCAAACCGCATGGTCGCATCAGTGCCATAGGCCAGTGTGATAAACGTCAATCAAACTCGGGTGCTGGCACTCGCGCTCGCAGTTTTATGCGCCGCGGTCGTGTTTGTCGCGGCCGACAATGTTTTCTCGCACGACGACGACTACGATTATGATCCGCCCGTGCCGGGCAGTTACAGTTTGCCGGTCGTGAAAGCGGCGCCCGACGGCGCGATAATTGATTCCGATTCCAAATCACTAGACCTCAGCGACCTCACGCACGGGCGCATCACCGTGTTGAGCTTCATCTACACTCGTTGCGCTGCGCCGAAAGCGTGTCCTTATGCAGCTGGTGTTTTAACCCAACTGCACGCGCTTAGCGCCGACGACAAAGCGTTGGCAAAAAACATGCGCCTCGTCAGCATGAGCTTCGATCCCGATTACGACACGCCGCAACGTCTCGCCGCTTACTCGGAAGGGATACGCGATGAGAAATCGGGATGCGAATGGCGCTTCGCGACTGCGAAATCGCACGCGGCGCTGGATTGTATCTTGAACGGCTACGGCCAAGCCGTGGACAAGCGCTCTAATCCGAATGATCCGCAAGGCCCGCTGTATCACATCCTGCGGATTTTTCTCATCGATCGCGAAGGCCGCATCCGGAACATCTATAGTTCCGCCACGCTCGATCCGCGCCTCGTTCTGGCCGATGTGAAAACCCTCTTGCTGGAAGAAGCGAAACTTTCGAAACAGTAACGCCACCGTAGTTAAACGTCTGGGCTCGCAATAGCGGAAGCCGAGATTTAGAGCCTAACGCAGAAAGATAAATTAAGAATGAAGAAATCAATTCTGCCTGGCTGCGTTTTTGCGCTGTTCTCGATGTTAAGTCTGATCGGCTGCGAAAAGAAAACCGGTGACGCGATCGTGATCGGGAAGGATTACGTCGCGGCGGCGAAACAAGGCGAGGAAATCAAAGATGAGCGGGCGACCAATCACGAACAATGGATCGTAAAAATACGGATGCGCGACAACGGGCGTACGATCCAAGTTCACGCCGATCGAGCGCAATGGGAGAAATTGCGCGAAAACGATCGAGTCAAAACCACGTATCGCGCAGGCAAATATACCGGAACCGTTTGGGACGCAGAGATTGAGTAAGAACCGAGCTCACGTAAAACTCCGCTTCCCGATATCATTCCGCGAAGGCGTTGGAAAGAGTTAACGCTCCTCACTTTCGGTTAGTCGGGTGCAGCGGTTTAAGCGACCATTGCAAGCTCGACACCTTGCCGCGCAACAGAACTCACCTACGATAGCCGAGCGTGAAACTCGTCCCGCGTTGCCTGTCTCTTGTTCTTCTTCTTCAATTGTCACTCATCTCCCTTGCTGCTGCCGAACCACTCGCAAAAGGAATCCAGGACAACTCGTTTTTTGTTGAAGAAGCGTACAACCAGGAGCCAGGTGTGGTTCAGCACATCCTGAACGTGCCGGTTTTCTTCACAAACGGTGCCAGAGAAATCACCCTGAGCTTCACGCAAGAATGGCCCGTTTTTAGTCAGACGCATCAGTTCTCCTACACGATTCCGCACACGTTCGGCGAGCAGGAAAATGGTCTCGAAGACATCCGGCTCAATTACCGGCTGCAGGCATTAATCGAAAGCGAGTGGGACCCTGCATTCGCGCCGCGCTTTTCTCTAGTCACTCCAACCGGTGACACCGATAAGAATTTTGGACACGATCGACTCGGTTACGAAGTCAATTTGCCATTCAGCAAAATTGTCAGTAACCGGTGGACCGTTAACTTCAATGCAGGCGGCTCTGTTTTTCCCGATGTAAACAATCGCGATCTCGTCAACTACAACCTTGGCGGGAGCGCCATCTACGCCGTGAGCAGCACTTTCAACCTCATGCTCGAATTAGTCGCTTTCTGGGAAGAAGACGTCGACCTTGAAGGAAAAGTCGATGGCACGGTGGCGGCGCTTCTTTCTCCCGGCGCGCGTTACGCCTTCAACTTGCCAAATGACGCCCAACTCGTAGTCGGCCTTGCTGTGCCAATTGGCCTGACTTCCGATTCGCCCGATTACGGCTTCTTCTTCTACTGCTCCTTCGAGCACCCATTTGTGCGGACTGAAGCTCGCCGAACAAGATAACAAGAAGGTGATCCTCAGACGGTGATGGAGTGCTCTGATCACCCGAAAAGAAGTTTACCGCTGAGAACTCTCACCGCTGGACGGACGCTTGCGAAGTCGCATTGCGATCGGCTCGTAAAATCGTAGGCCCTCGATGTCGCTACCAAGCTCGCGTAGCGGGTAGAGTCCTTTTGCAGAGCCGCCGCCGGGATCTTGCACGAGATAGTCGAACCCATCTTTGCCGGCGATGACGACAAAATGCGTGATGCCGCTGGGCAGCCGCACCCGGACAATGACGGGGTTTCCGTGAGCGATGTTTGAATCGATGAGCTGATATGAGGCCAGGTCTTCATATACGTGCCGGACGTGGTCAGGCGCGAACCACGCTGCGCGATCCCAATAAAGCCAACCTTGTTCGGTGTACCCGCCAACCGAAGTCAAAAACCAGTTTAACTGCTGGGGGTCGGTCTCGATGCCATAAAACTTAAACACCATCGCCGTGGCAGCCACGGCGCAGCCTTCGCCGCCGAGTGTGCCGTTTTCCTCGACTCCGCCCAGCGGATCGTCACTCCATTTTTCGTCTGCCTGTCGGAACGACGGCACAGTCAGCTCGACGCGATGAAAAAAATAACGCCCGCCCCGCGGCGAGAGTTTTCTTTTCCAAGTCCAATCGATGTACACGCCGAGCGCAGCGACGAGCACAATGAGAAGGAAACTGATGAAAAACCAGCGGCGTTTCAAAGCGCCAAACTATAGCGGCGGCTGCTTATTCGCGAAAGCATTCGGAGTCGAAATGAGAAATCTTCGGGAAAACGCCCAACGCTTAACTCAGATATGATTCAATCGCCTGGTTCTGTTTTTTCAGTAACGCTTGGAATCAGTGTGCCGGTCAACATTCCTGACGCGGATTACTCGGAGTTGTTAAAAAAGAGCGCAGTCGGCGTGCCAAGGAGTCAGAGGAGTACGCTCGGCTCGAGAACTGCCATGCGCGATGAGGACGCGGCCTGTCCCTGGTTGCGGACACCGCTCCCAATGGCGATACCTTCTTTCGAAAAGAGAATCGAAAAGACCTGCAGACTGCGCGCCCGAAATGCGCCCGCGCAACTGAGCAGATAAAATCGCCACATTCGCCGGAAACGTTCGCCGTAGCGATCTGCAAAACGGGGCCAGGCGCGGCGGAAGTTTCCCTCCCAGGCGAGGAGTGTCGGGTCATAATTCGGCCCGATGTTCTTGACGTCTTCAACAATGAAAACGCCTTCGGCAGCGCGCGTCAGGCCCGCGAGCGAAGGAAGCACGGAGTTTGGGAAAATGTAGCGTGTGATCCAGGGATCGGTGTGGAAGCGCGAAACGTTTCCGCAAATTCCCTGGCAAAGAAACAATCCATCCTCGCCTAACGAACGAGCGGCCGCTCGCATATAGGCGCGATAATTTTTGCGTCCGACATGCTCGACCATGCCCACGCTCACCACCCGATCAAATTGCTCGGTGACTTCGCGGTAGTCGCGCAGCTGGATTTCTACGTCCAATCCGCGACACCAAGGTTGCGCGTAACGGAATTGTTCCTGCGAAATTGTTATCCCGACTACGTGGCAACCGTAGTGGCGGGCCGCATAACGCGCCAATCCACCCCAGCCGCAGCCGATGTCCAGTAGGCGAAGGCCGGGTTGCAGACGCAGCCTCTCACAAATCCAATCCAGCTTCCGCAGTTGCGCCGAGGCGAGATCGTCGCCCTCGGCGAAGAGCGCACAGGAATATTGCATATTCGGATCGAGCATTGCTTCGAAAAAATCGCTGCTCAGATCGTAATGCACCCGGCTGATTTTTCGGGAACGCCGAGAAGTTTGCTGGTTCACGAGAAGCGCGGTGAGTAATGCCCAGACATTTGGAAGTCGAAATGTGAAAGGCTTCTCGAGCCCGGCACGAATAGCGCGGCAACACATCTCATCCAGCGCGTCACAGTCCCACCAGCCCTCCATATAGGACTCGCCGAAACCGAGCGTCCCGGAAGCCAGGACCCGGCTAAAGAAACGCCGGTCATGCACCTTTATGTCCCAAGGGCGAACGCCATTGATGCGAATGTCCGCGAACGCGAGAACATTGGTCATCACATTTTGGGCTCTGGACATATGATTCGGCCCATCGCGGGAGCGTTTCGTTCGTCTAAAGAATCGTGCCCGCTGCGGCGGTTAGTTTGATCGAGAGAAAAGAGGGATGTAGAAAGCACGGGCGGAAGAAAAACGCCGAACCGGCCCAAGCCTCTGGCATTAATGCCACGGAAAACAAACTGCATTTAATCATTAGCTAATCGCAGTTGCGGCTGTATGGTCGGGCTAATAGCGCAGTGTCAATCGATCGCGCAGGTGTGCGGCCTCTTTTCTCTGCACACAAAACAGCATCATGAATGCTATCGCCGCGCATAAAGATGAGCTTGAAAAATTGCTCGAGAACTTGTCGGGCGACATTGCGGTCTCAGGGATAACTTTCGTGGCACTGGTGGATGCGTATATCACGCGCCTCGATGCAAATTGTTCAGACATCAGCGCCCGTGTCAATCCGCCGCCAGCGCAAATAAACGGAGAATTACACATGGAACCGACATTGACTCAGAACTGCGCGCTTTACTTCGCGCAACATAAAACTTCAAGACCGCGCATCGCGCTTTTCCAAAGATTGCGCGTTGCGGTTCGCAAGAGAGCGCCAGCTACTCACCGGGAGTTGACGAACTACGAACTTTTCAGGCGACTGCCGCTTCACCGGGACAACGGGCGCTGAGCGATGTCGGGCAGTGCGTAAATCCTGAGTCCTACTCGGAGGCGACAGAAATACGTCTTCGCAAATGATCATTTGTGTTTCGCTCGATTCGAGCGATACTGCGCGCTTATTGGATTACTCTGTTTAACTTCACTGCGCGGTAGATCGTCAGGTGAGCGTCGCTCATTGGTGGTTTGAAACCCGATTCACGGGAACGGCTCTGTAGCTCGGTAGTTTTTCCAAAATCAAAACACAATGAAAATGTACGTAGGTAATCTCTCATTTGAGACCACCGAGAACGATCTTCAGGATCTGTTCGAACAACACGGCGCCGTCAACGAAGTCCAACTAATGATGGACCGGATGACTGGCAAATCGCGCGGGTTTGCGTTCATCACGATGAACGATGGCGCACAAGCCAACGCCGCGATGTCCGCACTCAACGGCCACGAAGTTAACGGCCGCGCGTTAACTGTTAACGAAGCGCGTCCGCGCGAACAGCGTCCCGGTCCTTACGGCGGGAAGCGTTCCTTTGCGGGCAATCGCCGGTAAATCTAGAAATGATTGCGCAGCCGGCCCCGAAAATTTCGGGGCCGCGCTGTTCGCAACGTCCCGAAGATCGATATCATGAATTCTGAAAAAGCCATCGAACTGGAAGGCACGATCATGACGGTGCTTCCCGGAACCATGTTTCGCGTCGCGCTCGCGAACGATCATCTTGTTCTCGCGCACATTTCCGGAAAGATGCGCAAACGTTTTATTCGGCTTACAATCGGTGATCGAGTGAAAATGCAAATGTCGCCTTACGACACCGCCAAAGCACGCATTGTTTATCGACTTTAGTTATGGCGACGAGATTCTTTTTCGATGCACCGCGACGGCCGAAACCAAAGGCCGGTCCCAACCTCAAGAGCTTGCTCGTGCGCTGTCCTTCCACGTCAAAGCTGACGGATACCGGAAGGACAATAGAGGAAAAACGCTGGCCGACGGTCACATTGAAAACACAAAAGTTCACGTGTGCGCACTGCGGCGGCGTTCATACCTGGACAAAAGAGGACGTTGTTCTCGGACGGCCGACGTCACTGAGCCGGTGATCCTCCCACCAGTTCCCGCCCTTGATTTTCCGCATTCCGACCGACCGTATTAACTGGACGACAAGCTCGTTCTTGATCGGCACCTTTTTTCTGACTCTCACCGCGGTGCCGTTGTACTTGTGGTACTTCGGTATTGATTGGTTTCATTTCGCCGTTGCCGCCGCGCTGTTAACTGCAACCGGCTTCAGCATCACGCTCGGCTACCATCGATTGTTCGCGCACGCGACTTTCCGGGCAAAGCTGCCGATCCGTCTCTTTACACTGATTTTTGGCGCGGCTGCTTTCGAAAATTCAGTTTTGATGTGGACGAGCGAGCATCGTCGCCATCATAAACATGTCGATCACGAGGAAGACCCGTACGACATCACTAAAGGTTTTTTCCACGCGCATATCGGCTGGCTGCTGTTCAAGCTCTGGCCCCAACCGCCGTTCGATAATGTGGCCGATCTGAAGAAAGATCCGCTGGTGATGTGGCAACATCGACATATTCACTTGCTCGCGGTGCTGATGGGCTTTGGTCTGCCAACGCTGGCTGGTTTTCTCTGGGATGGCTGGCTCGGCGCACTTGGAGGTTTTCTAATCGGTGGCGTCGCGAAAGTTGTCGTGCTCCAACACTGTACCTTCCTGATTAATTCCGCCTGCCACACCATCGGGCGTCAACCGTATTCGACACGATGCAGTGCCCGCGACTCGTTTTTCATGGCGCTGTTTACATTTGGCGAGGGCTACCACAATTATCACCATGAATTTCAGCACGACTATCGTAACGGCGTGAAGCCGTGGCAGTGGGATCCGACGAAATGGGTGATCTGGATTCTATCGAAGCTCGGCTTGACGACCGGTCTGCGCCGCGTTCCGCAGGAAGCTATTCACTTCAAAGAAGCGCAGGTGCGAAGCAAAATCGACAGTTGATTCGCCTTCGCGCGAGGGTACGGCGCGAAGTGGTCGAGAGCGGCAGCGTTAGAAGCCACTCTCCTTTACGGAGTTGAGGTGCGAGCCGCACTGGCATTTTGACTTCGTCCGCGCATAATCTCTGTTCACCCGCGATGCATAAAGCTGCACAAAGTGAACTTCGCCTCGCCAAGCGCATGGCACGTCTCGGCACTGAGACCGCGTTTGAAGTGTTGGTAAAGGCGAAGGCGCTTGAGGCGCAGGGCCGCGACATCGTTCACCTCGAGATTGGCGAACCCGATTTCGATACACCGCGCAATATCATCGATGCGGCTGTCGATGCGTTGCACAAAGGCTTCACCCATTATGGACCCTCGGCCGGTTTGCCGCAGCTCCGTGAAGTCATCGCGCAACATGTAAGCGAGACACGCCGGGTGAACGTTACACCTGAAGAAGTGGTCGTTGTTCCCGGCGGTAAGCCCATCATCTTTTTCAGTATCCTTGCGTTCGTTGAACAAGGCGACGAGGTCATCTATCCGAATCCGGGATTTCCGATTTACGAGTCGATGATCAACTACGTCGGCGCGAAAGCGGTGCCGATTCGGTTGCGTGAGGAGCTGGATTTCAGGCTCGACGTTAATGAGCTCGCCAATCTGATCAATGATCGCACGAAATTGATCATTCTGAACTCACCGCAGAACCCGACCGGCGGCATGCTGGAGAAGAGAGACATCGAGCGTATTGCGACTGCGATCGGTGATCGTAATATCATGGTGCTGAGCGACGAGATCTACAGTCGCCTGATCTTTGAAGGCGAACATCATTCCATCATGTCGCTCGACGGAATGAAGGAGCGCACCATTTTGCTCGATGGTTTTTCCAAGACTTATGCCATGACCGGCTGGCGCATGGGGTACGGTGTGATGCGCGCCGATCTCGCGACGCACATCGCGCGACTGATGACAAACTCGAGTTCGTGCACAGCGAGCTTTAGTCAAATCGCTGGTATCGAAGCGTTGCGCGGGCCACAAGAATCTGTCGATACGATGCGCGCCGAGTTCAAGAAACGACGCGACGTGATGGTCAGCGGTCTCAACAAGGTCAAAGGTTTCTCCTGTCGTTTGCCTCATGGCGCGTTCTACGTTTTTCCGAACATCATGAAGACCTGCTGGCCATCGAAGAAGCTGGCCGACGCACTTCTGGACGACGCCGGTGTTGCCGGGCTCTCCGGCACCGCCTTCGGGGATTTCGGCGAGGGCTATCTGCGCTTCAGCGTCGCCAACTCGATCGAGAACATCGAAAGGGCACTCGATCGCGTCGGCAGTTGGGCAAAACGGAATCTCTGAGGAACGCAGGAAAGCAGGAATTGCCGAGGGAATCCTGTTGATTCTCTAATTCTGTCTAGTTTCTTCCTGAGTTCCTGCTTTCCTGAGAAATTTTCTCTATGGTTAATAGCAAATGTTTTCGCGTGTTTGCGACTTCCCGGATCGGCGATCCGGCTGAGAACCGTTTGCGCGAGCGCGGCTATGACCTCGACGTCTACGAAGGACCAGAGGCGCCCCCGAAAAAATTGATCATCGAGAAAGTGAAGAGCGGCATCGACGGATTAATCACGACGCTGCGCGATCCGATCGACGCCGAGGTGTTCGAAGCAGGGAAGGGGACGCTCAAGGTCGTGGCGCAAATCGCCGTCGGGTTCGATAACATCAACCGCGCCGATGCCAACAAATACAAAATTCCGTTCACGAACACCGCCGACGTGCTCACCGAAGCGACCGCCGAGTTCGCGTTTTTCATGATGGGCGTGCTCGCGCGCAAGATGTGGCAGAGCGAGCGCCTCGTGCGCGAACAGAAATGGCCGTCGTGGCATCCGTTCCTGCCGTTCCTCGGCGACGAGGTCACCGGCAAGACCATCGCCGTCATCGGCACGGGCCGCATCGGCCTGGCGATGATCAAGAAATGTTCCGGGTTCGACATGAACATCCTTTGTTACGACCCGGAGTATCACAACGACCAGTTCATCGCTGCGATCCAGGAATTGATGGACCTGCGGCACGCGCGTGGAATTCAAAAGGAGAAAACCTGGATCAAATATGTCGAATTCGAGGAAGCGCTACGCGGCGCAGATTACGTCACGATTCACGTGCCGTTATTACGCGAAGGCGAGACCGATAAGCCGACCTATCACCTCATCAACGAGAAGACGCTGAAGATGATGAAGCCGACCGCATACTTGATCAATAGTTCGCGCGGGCCCGTTGTGGGCGAGAACGCGCTCGCCAAAGCGCTAAAAGAAAAAGTAATCGCCGGCGCGGCGCTCGACGTGTTCGAGAAAGAACCACTCCCGCCGGATTCGCCGCTGCTCGATCCCGAAATCGCCGATCGCTGCCGGGTATTTCATCACTTCGCCAGCGGCGCACAGATCACGCGCCTGTCGGTCGATCCCGACAAAGGCATGGCTGGCCGTTGCACTCAAGCCCTGATCGACGTCCTGGAAGGCAACTACGGCGGCGACCCGGCCAAAATGCCGTATGTGGTGAATAAGGAAGCTTTCGGTGGCTGAAGCCGCCGGATTGCGGATTGCCGATTGCGGATTGCGGAATGTGATGACGACAGAGGAAAAGGCGCCGGTAGTTACGACCTATTTGGAGATGCGCTCGCAGGAGCAGCTTCGGCCGAAGCGGAGTGCGGATGCGCGGTTTCAAATTCGCGAACAGACGAAGAGCGATTGGCGTTTCAATCGCGATCTATACTTTCGCGTCGGCGAACAGTGGGAGTGGATCGACAAACGACCGTGGACGGATGAGCAATGGAAGCAGTACGCGGCGGCGCCGGAGCTGCGGACGTTCGCCGTCTATTACGAGGATGCACTCGCAGGATATTACGAATTGCGGCGTGACACGGAAGACGGCGTGGAGATCGCGTACTTCGGTTTGTTGCCTGAATTTGTCGGCCGTGGTTTGGGCGGCGCGTTGCTAACCAGTGCGATTGAAGAAGCGTGGTCCCGCTGTGGCGGGATCGCGCCCAAGCGCCTGTGGGTGCACACGTGCAATCGCGATCATCCGCAGGCGCTCGCGAATTATCAGGCGCGCGGGATGGTCGTTTACAAGGTCGAAGAGTCAGTTTAGGCCGTGTGCGAGGGTAGGATCGGCAGCAGCGACAGACTCGTTGTCTCCCTTTCCCGCTAAAGGACCGAGCAGTTCCGTAAGGCGGGCCTCGTAAGCATCACACATTGGACTTTCGCCATTTGGCTGGATCCACTCGGGGTGTTGGATCCGGAGGTCGTCGTGGATCTGTTGGCGCAGTTCGGTGTAGGTGTGTGCTTGGTGGGAAACGCCAGAGGGCTTGCTGAACGATTCCATTGTGGTGCGGGGCGGTTTGTCTGATTCGCCTCGTTGGTGAGCGCGTCTACCTCTAAGAGTATCGAACTTCATAAACACCTCTATTTTGGGGTTGCCTGCTCCAAATTCGCGCGGAACGAGGAACCATCTTCATGAGGTGCTTCGCACAGCGTCCTCACTTCAGATGCCTCAAGGCTCCAGCTGAATCTGGAGATCGCGCAAGCGGTGTCTCAGCGAAGGTTAAGCCCTTCAGCCGACTTTTCACTGCGGTCGAAAGTGCGTTGAGACGTCGGGTGACGTAATCAAAGGCTTTGTACGCGGTTCGCGGGATCTCGTCAAGTCCGTTTTGCTAGTGACCGAGCGAATTCAGACGTCCATCGTCAGGCAGCGTGCGGTCCTTCGCACCGACCGATTTGAAAGAAATTTCAATTTTTTTGAAATGTCCGCCCAAAAAATCTTTAGAAAGGGAGAAGCCAATCGACAAAAACATGAACATCGTAGCAGACGATCGCATTAGTGAGACTGGTGAGTTCCCCAGTCAGTTTGTGCTGTTTCCGACTCTTCCCGGACTCGCAAACCGGGGAGAACAACCCGCGTCGCGGATATCGCGCGAGCAAATGGATGCATTTTTAAAGGCAGAATCTGACAACGCCCGCAGCCTGCATTTTTCTACTCCTTCACCTGAGCCGCTAGCGGCAACGCCTGAGAAAGGTCTGGCCGTCGGTGTTCTGAAACAGGCAGCCCACGATTTACGCCGGTTCCGTGCCGCGACTACGGGCGTCAAGCGAGATTTGTATGTCGATGCCTACAGTTGGATTACGGCGAACGATTTTTCCTGGCCGTACTCTTTCGTGAATGTTTGCAAACTGCTGGATGTCTGCCCGGAAGTCATCCGCACCGAACTTCTGGACGACGCCTGGTTAGGCTGGCTCGATTATTGGACGAAGCGTGCTGGCCGCGTTTCCCGCGAACTTCAGGCTTCTTTTGTTCGCGTTTTCGCAGGCTGCCGTAATAAGACCGCGGAGCCCAGCGAGTTGGCTTCTTGTATTTGAGCGCATATGAAAAAAACACTGCACCACAGCGTTAAATGGCTGCGCTATACTTGGCGATCGCTCGCCAGGACCGGCAGCCGCAACCACGATCCGTTTTTGGTATACAGCATGGTTTCGTTCAATTTCGGCGGCGGAGCGAGGGAACTCCTTCTGAAAGCCTGCCCACGAAACGCATAATCGCAGAATCACCCATCGTTCTAATCAACAAGCGTTTTCCCAGATGAAGTTATCTATCGAAGCGACAGTAGGAGGGGCAGTAGCAGCAGCCTTTGCAATCTTGAGTATGGCCGTCATCGTCCAAGAGCAGGGCGAACGTGGCACCGCGACAAACAATTCCGTGTTGAGCCACATGACCGCGCGCGGGTTTGACAGTTCTTCGTCCGCACCACTCGGCGAAAGAAGCGAGAGCGACGTTCTCGGACTATACTGACTGTAGCGGCGGGCGTGTCGCCCGCGTTCGCCCGGGCGCAGCCGACACGGCTACCACTACAGAAGACCATTGAGTGGTGCAAGCTCCACTGCAGAATGCAGCAGCGTCACCTCCTAGCAGGTGGTGATGTCACGGGCAATCGGGCCAGCTGGCGAGATTTTATTCTCGCAAAACCACATTCGGTGAGCGACGCTTTGCAGCCACGAAGGCAATTCCGGGAACGCTGCAGGAGGGTGGTGCTTCGTTTCAAACGACGCATTGGACCGTGGTATTGCGTGCGCGAGAGACGGAGTCAGCGGAATCCGCTCGTGAAGCGCTCTCCGGACTTTGTGAAGCCTATTGGCCGCCACTTTACAGTTTCCTTCGCCACCGCGGTTTTTCACCCGCTGACGCACAGGATCTCGTCCAAGGTTTCTTTGCCCATCTGCTTGAGCAAAGCACATTGACCCACGCGGATCAGCAAAAGGGTCGCCTGCGCACGTTTTTGCTGGGATCTCTGCAGAATTTCTTGTTCAATGAGTACGACCGGGCTCGAGCGCTCAAGAGAGGTGGCGGCCGTCAAGTCGTCTCCATCGAGGAGCATCTGCCGGAAGCCGAGGCAGCGATGTTGGCGACCTCTCATCTCAGCGATGCCCGTTGCTACGATCTTGTCTGGGCGTCGACTATCGTTTCGCGGGCCTGGCAAAATTTGCAAAGCGCATTTGTCGCAGAAGGCAAAGCTGAATGGCTCGAAGAACTGAGACCTTTCGTAGCGGGCGGAAGCGTCACGCCGCTGAATCAGGAGGAAGCCGCGGATCGACTTGGAGTGCCAATCGCGACTCTGCGCACCTGGCTTTCGCGTCTCCGCCAGCGTTACCGCGAATCGTTGAGAACGGAAGTGGCCAGTACTGTCTCTGATCCTGCAGATGTCGATCAGGAGCTACACCATCTTTATCAAATACTGATGGCGTGAGTTGACTTTTACGCATGAACGGGAACAGCATGGGTTTCGGAATTGTGAAAGTGAAATCTGAAGCCGCGGGGACCTGCGCGACATGTGGACGACCGCTGACTCAATGCGGTCCGAACGGCGAGTGCCTGCGTTGTCTCGTTACCCTTGGCTTTCTCGCGGACGGCGAACAGGCCGAAAGACCAGCGGCACGCGGTCGGCTGACGCCCGGTCCATTGAGATACGCCCACTTCGAAGTGGAGATGGGTGAGGATCGTTTTCCGGTCGAGCTCGGTGCGGGCGCGATGGCCATAACTTACCGCGCTCGCGATACGGTGTTGAACTCGACTGTTGCTCTCAAGGTCATCGACCGGAGCGTGGCGCAGAATCCCGGCGCGCGATCGCGTTTTCTGCGCGAAGCGCGCGCGGCTGCGAACGTTCATCATCCGAATGTCGCTCGGGTGACCTTTTATGGTGAACAAGACGACGAGTGTTTCTATGCCATGGAACTGGTGGAGGGCGAAACGCTAGAGGCCCGTGTGCGCCGTGATGGGCCAATGCCGCTTGCCCTGGCCTTGGAAGTAATTGAGCAAGCCGCGCGCGCGTTGGCTGTCGCAGAAGTCTGCGGTGTTGTGCATCGCGACATCAAACCGTCCAACCTGATGCTCGAATCTGATCCGAGCGAGGCGCTCATGGTAAAGGTGATCGATTATGGAGTGGCGAAAGTAATGGGGCCTCAGGCAGAGCCTGGCGCCGAGCAAACCCAGGTCGGCTTCATTGGCACGCCGGCGTTTGCCAGTCCAGAGCAGTTCGCCGGTGCTGGGCAAATGCCGATTGATACCCGTTCCGACATCTACTCTCTCGGCGTGACCCTGTGGTACCTGCTTACTGGTCGGGCGCCTTTTGTCGGACGTACGATGGAAGAAATCCGCGCGAGGCAAACCGGTGAGTTACCCTTGGAACAGCTCAGGAGCCTGCATCTGCCGGGCCAGGTCATCATGCTGCTGAAATCGATGCTGGCCCCGGACCCGAAGGACAGACCCCAAACGGCACGCGAATTACTTTCTGCTGTCCATCGCTGCTATGAACGATTCAATCCTGAAGCGCGCTCGCGACGCAGGCGAGGTGTGCTGGCGGGCGCGGCATTGATACTGGTAATCGCAGCGGTTGCGCTTGGGCCCTGGTTGTACCAACGCACGCGATCCTTCACTCCGATCGAGCGATCGATCGCCGTAATGCCTTTTGGAAACCTAAGCAGCGATAAGGAGAACGCTTATCTTGCCGAGGGAATACAGGACGAAATCCTGACACGGTTATCCAAGATCGCTGATCTGAAGGTGATCTCGCGCACTTCGACACAGCATTATCAAAGCGCTCCGGAAAACTTGCGCGATATTGCAAAGCAACTCGGCGTTGCCCACATTCTCGAAGGCAGTGTACAGAAAAGCGCCGATGCGGTGCGAGTGAACGTGCAGCTGATCAAGGCGGCCAATGATTCGCACCTTTGGTCGGACACGTTTGATCGCAAGCTGACTGACATCTTTTCGGTCGAAAGTGAAGTGGCGAAGGCCATCGCCGATCAATTACGAGCCAAACTCACGGGACAGGAAGCGCAAGTTATCGCCGCCAAGCCTACCGACAATCCTCAGGCCTACGATGCGTACCTGCGCGGCCTTGCTTACACGCTAAAGACTGGCTTCACGCCGGCGAACTCACTTGGCGCGCAGAAATACCTGAAAGAAGCGGTGCGGTTAGATCCGAAGTTCGCCCTTGGTTGGGCACTGCTCTCTTACGTCGATGCGAGTGGTTACCTAACACAGAGTCTTCAGCCGACTGTCGCTCTCCGCGAACAAGCGCGGCAGGCGGCCGAAACGGCTCTTACTCTACAACCCAATCTTGGCGAGGCTCTCTTGGCTCAGGGTTTTTATCACTACGCCTGCTTGAAGGACTACGACACTGCGGTGACTTATTTCGAGCAAGCATATCGCCTGATACCGAATAACAGTCGGATTCCTCAGGCTCTGGCCTATGTCGAACGGAGGCGGGGCAATTGGGACAAGAGCGAAACGTACTTCAACGAAGCCGAGAAGCTCGACCCACGCAATGTTAGCCTCCTATCTCAACACGCGCGTTCCTACGTCTGCCTTCGTCGTTTCCCCGAAGCGTTGGCGAAGCTTGAGCAGATCCTCAACATTACACCGGACGACACAGACACTCTCGTCTTAAAGGCGCGAATTGCACAGGCGGAGGGCGACCTCCCGCGTGCTTCGGCGCTCCTGGCTCCTCTCCGGCTGGGGGCCGACTACGCTAACGCGTTGGAAACACAAGTTTACCAGGCAATCCTGGAGTCGCGCCCTGCAGCCGTCATTGCTCAGCTAAAGGCGATATTGGCCACGCCCGATCAAGCATTGGGTTATTACAACGGCGAATTGCGCTTTTGGTTAGGTTGGGCACAGGAAGTTGCCGGTGACCATGCCGGCGCCCGCGAAAGTTGGAGTAAGGCGCGCAGCGAACTGGAACCTTTCCTCAAAGAACAGCCTGAAAACTTTGTTCTGCTGGGAGACCTCGCGCTTACAAACATGGGTCTGGGTGACAACGCCGCTGCACTAACTCTGGCCGAACGCGCGATCGCCATGATTTCGATCGAGAAAGACGCGCTAACAGGTCCCAGGCCGCTCGATATCCTAGCCCGGGTGGCAGCTCGCATCCCGCAGCTGCGGGACCGCTCCATCTCCACATTAGAAAAGCTGCTTTCGATCCCATACGAAGCGCCCCTGGCCGCAAACCCACCGCTCACTCCTGCGTTGCTCCGGCTCGATCCAATGTTCGAGCCACTGCGCAAGGATCCGCGTTTCCAGAAACTGGCGAACGCGCATCCGTGAATCGAACGAGGTTCCCGTGGCCGCAAAAGGAGTTTACGCGCCGTGGCGGGCGCTTTCAGAAACTGGTTGCCTCCTCCGCGCCAAAATAGGGTCCGCCATGGCCGCCTTCGGGCTGCTGCACAACAAGGAGCAACTATGAGACCGATGCTCAGATCGCTTTGCGTTTTCTCCCTCATCCTGCTGCTACTCTTGGCAGTAAGCGTCGCCCAGGTGGGTAATACCCCTCGGCCAGCTCCCACCACGCGCGTCATCGGCATCCTCAGTGCGATGACTCTGGAAATCGAGACGCTGGGCCAGGAACTCACCGACAAGACGGAAATGACCGTCCAGGGGATCCGGTTCACGACCGGGAGCTTGAAAGACAGAAAGGTTGTGCTCGCTCACTCGGGGATGGGGAAAGTGAATGCAGCCATGGCGGCTACTCTACTTGTCGAGCAGTTCCGGCCAACCCAGATTCTCTTCACCGGGATCGCTGGAGGCCTCAACCCAGACCTCCGCCCCGGC
>Ga0137363_10000498_pt1 | contig 21899 bp, 21 predicted proteins | sample MadtaG_FD_104800 | JGI IMG/M metagenome (GOLD analysis project Ga0137363, IMG submission 104800) | Vadose zone soil microbial communities from Angelo Coast Range Reserve, California, USA - Mad1_115_16 metaG | ecosystem: Environmental > Terrestrial > Soil > Vadose zone | place: USA: California...
AATCCTTTGAGTTCAGTCGGCCCGAGAATCGGCAGGTGGTCAGGGGTGTCCGGTCGCAAACCCGCCCAAGTCTCCTGGATACGTGCGGAAGCAAGCACCGGCGCAAGTTCAATCGCGGCATCCAGATTCGCATGTACCCCGCCCGCCGTCACAGTTTTGTCAAAGCCGACGTGTTCCACCGTCGCGCCGCACAAAATTCTTCCGTCGTTCCGCGGCACCACGTAAATTCTTTCCGACCACAAAACTCGCTCGATTCTTGCCGCTTCACAACGCAGCGAAACCATCTGCCCTTTCGCGGGCCGCACTGGCGCATATTTCTCCGCTCCGGCAATTTGCGACGAGAAAGATCCCGCGGCCACAATCGTATGCGTTGCGGAAATGTTTTCGCCGCTCACCACCGCGCCCAGGCACTGCGAACCTTCCCGCCAAATTCCTTCAACCACCGCTCCGGCGTGAATTTCCACGCCACTCCTCTTTGCCGCTTCGATCAACGCGTTTGCCAACAGCCGGTTATCTACTGAAGCTTCCTGCGGACGAAGCACCGCCGCTTCAATCTCTTCGCTCAATGCGGGTTCCATCTCGCGCGCCTCTTTTGCGGAGATGGCTTCCGCTTTCAACCCTAGTCCGCGATGCAGCGCCACGATGGTGTTTAGCTCTTCCCGCGCGTGTCTTGAGAAGAGCGCTTCCACCGTGCCTTTCGCGCGATAGCCGGTTGCAAGTCCGCTCAGTTCTTCCACCTCCGCGATGAACTCCGGGTACATGGCCAGGCTCGCTTTGCCGATCGGAACCATGGAAATCATTCCGGGGTTTTCCGGCGCCGGGGAGAGAATTCCCGCGCTGGCCCAGGACGCTTCGTGTCCGGGCTCCCGCGCATCAAACAACGCCACGCGCAAATCATTGCGCGCCAGCTCCAGGGCAATCGCGCTGCCGATCAAGCCTCCGCCCGCAATGATCGCGTCGTAGGATCTCATTCCTGCATTCTATCGCGCGGTTGGTCTCTTCGCTTTATTCTTAATGTAGGGGCGGTCCGATCTTGGATTGGGAGCACTGACCTAAAGCGATCCTGCAAGTTCTTCTGAAAGCAGTTGCGCCTTCCTGGCCAAATTCCTGGCGCGAGTCCAGTCGCCATCCTTCACTGCGGCCTTCGTTTCTTCTAGAAATGAATTCACCTTGGACGCCAGGTCGTTCTGCGTGGCATTCAGTTGGTGGCTCTTTGCTGTCACCAGATTTCGCTGCGCGATGCCCAGGCTTTCGTTCATTTGTTGTTGCGCTTCAGCGATCTCCTGATGCGAGAGTTGCGGCGCCAGCGAAAGCGGATCTGGTTTCGCGCTCTCCGCAGGTTCGGGCGCTGGTGGTACAGGCACTCTCGGCCGTGGCGGCTGATGCGTCACCGCCAATCCGGAGGCCGGCGCAAAATCCCACGGCAAATCGGGCGCGGCGTCGTCGATCGGCGGAGGCGTATATCCAGGCGCTAGAACCGGCGCGTGTGGTCTGACTGCAATCGCCGTTGCCCACGGATACGCGCGCGCTCGTTTTTCAGCGCATCCATCTGAGAGCAAGGCAACCGCAATAGCTGCAGCAACCACTGCGGAGTGCGGCCAGCGCTTCACCATTCCCGAACGACCTCTCTGCAAGAATTGGATGCGTCTCATGCTGCCAGCGGCAATTCGATCCGAAATGTTGTGCCGCGCCCTGCCTCCGACTGAAAGTCGATGGATCCGTTATGAAGTTGCACGATGCGGAAGGTCGTAGCCAGGCCGATCCCGCTGCCTCCCGGTCTGGTGGTGAAAAATAATTGAAAAATCTTTTGTTGATTTTCCATCGGGATGCCCTTGCCGGTATCGGAAACGCTGATCTCCGCCATTTCGCCGTGCCGCGTCAGTTCCACTCGTAACTCGCCGCCCGCTGTCATCGCTTCCGTTGCGTTCAGCACCAGATTCAGTACGGCCTGCTTGAGCAAATCTCGATCCGCCCACACTTCCGGCACTCCATTCCCCAGCAATTCTTCCACGTCCACTCCAGCTTTCTGCATTTGCGGCTGCGCCACTCGTACGACTTCACGCAACAGCTCGGCAAGATCGGTGGCTTCGAGCTTCAGCTCCACCGGCCGCGTGAAATCCAGAAAGCGTTTTACGACTGCGTCCAGCCGGTCGATCTCTTTGTCCAACACTTGTACTGCTTGTTGCGCTTCCCCATCGTGTTCGCCGGCCAATGATTCCTTCAAATTTTCCAGCCACAATCTCATCGAATTCAGCGGGTTTTTCACTTCGTGTGCCACACCGGCCGTGATGCGGCCCACCGCCGCGAGCCGTTCGCTCACCTGCAATTGTGTATTGATGCTTTCCAGCGAATCCAGATCGCGCAGCGTGACCAGCGCTCCCATCTGTTCGCCGTTTTCCTGAATGGCCTGCACGCTCACCCCTACTCGCCGCATACCGCTGGTTGTCTTCAGCTCGGTCTCCGCCGCGGTCTCGCGCAGCGCATCTCCTTCAAGATGCAATGCCTGGCGTAACGGATGACCTTCCGGAAAAATCTCCGTCACCCGCCTTCCCAAGAATTGCCCGGCCGGAGCGCCCAGGAATTTTTCCGCTGCCGGACTCACCATCACAGCGCGCGCATCACGCGTGAAAAGCAATAACCCGTCCTCCAGCCCGGCCATTACCGAGTTTAGATTCTCGCGCATCGTGCTGAAGATTTCGTGAACGCCGCGTAACTGCAGGCCCACTTGCGAAATTTTTCGGCTTACCAGGCCCAGTTCGTCCGCACCGCCGCCAAAACTGCCGAAGCCGGAGAACACTGTAAAACTTTTGTGCGGCGCCGGCGGCGTGTCATACTGCCCGGCGGAAATCCGGTCCAACTGCGCGGAAATATCGCGCAGCGGTGCGAGCGTCGCTCCGCTGACCACCATCGCCAGGCCCGTGGATACCAGCAGCGCCACCAGCGCGATCGCTCCGGAAGTTCGTAAACTCGCCGAATTGGCATCGCGCAGCAGCGGTATCGAAATTCCGACTCGCACCTCCCCAAACGGCTCGCCCGTCATGGTGAACGGGAACGTAGCTTCAAATACGCGCTGCGGTCCGTACAGAATTTTCATCTGACGGAAAAAATTACTGCGATCGATTTGCGCAAAGGGTGGCCGCCCTTGCGCGATCGTGCCCGCCAGTTTCGTATCGCTCGAGACCAGCACCTGCCCGTTATGATCCACAATCGAAACATCGTAGATCCACGGATTCGATCCCAACGGAGACTGCAAAGCCAAGAGCAACCCCTCGCTGGTCTGAAACGAGCGCTTCACATAGGCGTGACGGTCTTCCGCGCTGTTCGAAGTTGGCCGCTCACCGGCCTGTTTTGCATCTTCCAATGCGTGCTTGGCCTGTTCGAAGATCTGCTGCGCCAGTTCGTTCGCGCGCGTATTTGTTTCGTGGATCACTTGGCTGGTCAGCCGCGAGACGAACACCGCAGACAAAACTACCACCACCAGAAACACCAGTCCCGTCATGACCAAAGTCAGCTTGGTACGAAGCCCCAGCTGCATCGTCGCGATTTACTCCCCTTCGGCTCGCTCGCCACCGTACTCTTTCAGTTTATTGTGTAACGTCTTCAGGCTGATTCCCAACAATTCCGCGGCGCGCGTCTTGTTGTTTCCCGTTGCTGCGAGGGTCTGCAGAATCAGCTCGCGCTCCATCGCGTCTACCGTCGTGCCAATCGGGAATTTCAGCGCGCTCAAGTCGCTCGGGCTTTTCGTGGCGGACTTGCCAAACTCATCCGGCAGGCACGCTCGCGTGATCAAATCCTTTTCGCACATGATGGTCGAGCGCTCCAGCACATTTCGCAGTTCGCGTATATTCCCCGGCCAGGTGTGGCTCATAAAAATATCCATCACTTCCGCGCCCACGCCCTTCACGTTTTTCCCGTGCTTTGCGTTAATGTCCCGCAGAATGTATTCCGTCAGCAACGGAATGTCGTCGCGATGTTCGCGCAGAGGCGGCAAGTGGATGTGAAAGACATTCAATCGAAAATAAAGATCCTGCCGCAAATGCGCGCTTGAAACTGCCTGCTCCGGATCTTTGTTCGTCGCAGCGACCACCCGCACGTCCACCGGTGTTTCCACCTTGCTGCCCAGCCTGCGCACCTTGCGATCTTCGAGCACGCGCAAAAGCTTTGCCTGCGTCGGCGCGGGCATCTCTCCGATTTCATCCAGCAGCAGCGTGCCGCCGTCGGCCAGTTCGAAGCAGCCGATCCGCCGCTCTGCCGCGCCCGTGAACGCGCCCCGTTCGTGCCCGAAAATCTCGCTCTCCATCAGCGACTCCGGTATGGCGGAACAATTGATCGCCACAAACGGCCCTCCAGCTCGTGGCGAAAGCTTGTGCACAGTTCGTGCAACAATCTCTTTACCTGAACCGGTCTCGCCCGTGATCAACACCGAAGCCGAACTCGGCGCTGCCATCTCTACGATTCGCATCACGTCTTGCATCGGCTTCGAAGCGCCTACCAGATCGCCCAGCCGGCCCGTCTCGCGTAACTGCCTCTGTAGCACCACCAACTGCCGCGCATCCCGCGCTTTGCCCAGCGCGCGGTCCAGCAACGCTCGCAGCACCGGCCCCTTCAGCGGCTTTTCGATATACCAGAACGCTCCCGCTTCGATCGCCGCCACTGCCCGTTCTTCGCTGCCTTTTCCGGTGATGATAATCGCCGGTACGTCCGCCAGTTCCGGTCCAAGCTGGCTCAGCAAATCCAGCCCATTCATTCCCGGCAACTCTACGTCGGCAATCAGCGTATCCGGCTGATAGCTGCCAAATTTCGCCAGCGCGTCCTCGGCATTTCCAACGCTCAGTACCTCGTAGCCCCAGCGCTGCAACAATTGTTCGTAGCCCTTGCGCGCGTTTTCTTCGTCCTCCACGATCAACACGCGGTCCTTCCGTTCCGCAAAATCCTCCGCGCGCACGCCAGCTCGTTTCTCGTCCACCATTCGCTGAACCTCGCTCATATAGCCGCCCTTATCTTCTCAGAATCCGCTACAGGCTGGACCATCTCAATTTATCAATCATTCTTAGCCACTGCAAAGCGCAGGGAAGTACTCTCATCGCAATTCCCATTGCGAGCGCTTCTTTGCTTTTATATTTAGGAGGGAAAAACGCAACCAGCTTAGCCGCGTACACTCGCAGGCATTTGTTGAATCGTTTCCAGGATCTTTCTCGCCGTGAACGGCTTCTGCAGCAGCACCGTGTTCCGCTCCAGCATACCGTCCCGCACCAGCGCGCTTTCCGTGTAGCCCAACATGTAGATCACTTTCATTCCCGGATAGCGCATCCGCAAGCGCGACGCCAGTTCCGGACCGCGCAGCTTAGGCATGATCACGTCGGCCAGCAGCAAATGAACGTGGCCTTTGTGGCGGCTCGCAATCGCCAATGCTTCTTCGCCATTGGACGCCCAACTGGCACTGAAAGGCAATCCAGGTATGCCTGGTAGTCTCGCTCATCGCGCGACTCCGCTACTGCTGCAGGCGAATGGTCGCCTCTTTCTGCGCTTTCGACTATGTCCCTTCGCCCTTGCACATACGCCCGCGCCGCTGAACTAAAGCCCGAACTGAAATACGCCAGTCCCAGCAATGCGAGAAAACGCCTGTAAAATCAACCACGACGAACTGCAACTTTCTGGGGACGGGTATTTTGCCGGTGTTTGTCCGGAGATTTGATAGCCGGGGTTTTTCTGTCTTCATGCGGGTTCGTGTGTGAATGGTCTTGGCGGACCGGCCGGAATAGCGGAATGGTAGAAACTGTGGCCTCTTCCCGCTCGTTCCGCATTCCTCGCAAATACCGGCGCGGCTAGCAGAATCATTCAATTTTCAGGGATTTTTGCGCAAAAACTAAAGACAGTAATATTCACGAAAGGTAAAAACGGGCGACAGCCCGATGCCGGCCGGCAAGCCGCGTTTCTTCCGTCGGCCAACAGATTGCCGCCTATTCCCGCAACAGATATAACGCCCGATCCAGTTCAATCTCCAGCTTCGAACCTTTCACCAACTCCAGTTCGTGCCCCCGCCCCGCTTCCATCAAGTACGCCGCCAGCGCCGCCTCTGCCGCGCCTTCCGCGGCCTCCTTGGCGTTCTTGTCCTTGATTCCATGCAGCGCGCCCATCCCCGCCCCTTCTGCGGCGGCTTGCCCCGCAGCCTGCTGCGTGCTGGTCTTGCCTTCGATCAGCCCTTCCTTTTCCGAACTCGTCCGCACACTATGATCACCCGGCACTCCCACTACGCTCGCCACAATTGGCAGTGGTCCAAACTTCGTTCGAATCTCGTCAAACACCAGCCAAATTTTGGCGCGCCCGGCAACTCCCGCTGGCTGAACGCGGCTCACGTGCCCCACAATCTGCGCTCCGGATGGCAGATAGATCCCGCTTCCCGCCAGCAGCGGCTCCAACGTCCGCGCACTAAAGCGCCGGCCCTCTTTCGTGTCGCCCGTCCCCAAATCATCCTCGAGTCGCACCAGCACCCGCGTCCCCGGCACCACGGCGTACGCCTCAGCTGGCAACCCGTTCCGTCGTGATCCATCCGCTGGCTGCGTCATCTCTGGCTGCACCACCTGCGACTGCTTCGACTCCCGTTGCGCCGCCTGCGTCCGCGCAGGCCCTTCGTCATCCCGCGAGGTCGGCTCTTCCTGCGCTCTTGCTAAGTCTCCAATCAGCAGTCCGAATCCCATGAAAATTATGGCCAGCATCGCCCGGTTCTTCGACGGTACAAAATATCCCAAGCTCATGATCTCCCCCAATTGCGTTGCATAGGCAGAACAGCACTCCACCTGCCGAAGGCTTTTCCCCTCGACCATCTAACCCGCCTGTTTTGCGTTAGTTGCAAACCGCTGGAAAGTAGGTTTGTGCGAACCCTGGGCGCGATGTCGTCTGCGGCACGCATGTCTGACGCCGAAACCTTGCAGTGCATGCCGTCTCCGCTATTGCCTCGTTAATCGTCATGTTCAGTTTCGCCCAACACGCGCTTAATCCTTAGCAGCGCGCTGTGGTACATCGCGGCGGTAACCCGCCCTGTCTGCGTATTTTGCTGGCTCGGATGATAGACACCCATCAACCGCGGCCCACCGCCGGGCAATTTCGCTATCGCTCCGTGCGCGAACACAAATTTAGCCCGCGACGCGATCACACCCTCGCTCTTCAAAATATCCAGATACGCATCCCAGGCAATTTTCCCCAGTGCCAATACGACCTTCGGCTTCAGCAGAGCTAGTTCACGTTCCAGATATCCGCGGCAATGCAAAATCTCTGAGGGCAGTGGTTTATTCGCAGGAGGCGCGCATCGCACGGCTGCGGCGATGTAGGTATTTTTCAGTTTCAGCCCGTCATCGGGGCGCAGCCAAGTCGCTTGGTTAGCGAATCCCGCCTGGTGCAACGCTGCGTACAGGAATTCTCCCGAACGATCCCCCGTAAACATGCGTCCCGTGCGATTCGATCCGTGCGCGCCCGGTGCCAGTCCCAAAATAAAGAGTTCCGCGCGCGCATCGCCAAATCCCGGTACAGGTCGTCCCCAATAGGTCCACTCACGAAACGCCCGCCGTTTTTCTTTTGCCACTTTTTCGCGATACTCCACCAGCCGCGGACACTTCCGGCAACCGATAATTTCGTCCTCGAGGATTCGTAGCCCGGTTGCAGATTCACCCATCGCGTGGCGCAGTATACACGCAGAAATCCTCGCGCGCCGGCCAGCTTCTACCCTAAATTTCTCGCGTACGCTCGGCTCGCCTTGTAAGGGCGCAGTACTGCTGCGCCCTAGCTGGCCAGGACGTTCGACTCACGCTGTTTACTCTGCGTTCCGCCGTCCAGAACTGTTTCACGAACGCCATAAGCCTTCGCGCAATCCATGTGCCAGTCTGGAGCGCGAAATACGAGCAGGAAACTATGTTGCGCGCCCCAGCAGCCGATTCACTTCGTCATAAGGAACCGCGCCGTCAAGTAATTGGGCATGCTCTTGGTATTCCGAAAGCGCTTTGAAGAACTTTCGCGCTGTCCCCAGCGCCGAGCGCATCGCTCCCGAACCAATACTCGCTCGTGCAACTCCAAGCTGTTCCAGTTCCCTCACGCCCGGCCCGCCAGGCTGCAACAAAATGTTCAAGGGAGCATCCACCGCGCGAACCAATTTACCAATCGTCTCCCTGTCGCGAATTCCCGGAGCAAAAACACAATCCGCTCCCGCGTTCCGGTAAGACCGCAAACGCTCAACAGTCCGTTCGAACCGCGTTTCCGCCGGACCAATCGGCATCAGATAAATATCCGTTCGCGCATTGATCACCAGCGAAACGCCAGCCGCCGCGGAAGCCTCTCGAACCGCCGCAATCTTCTCCGCCTGCAACCCAATTTCTACCTGCGAACTCTCGTCGTCGCCAGTTACATCTTCCAGATTCAAACCGACAATTCCCGCAGCCACCACTTCCCGCGCCATTTCCGCCATTTCTGTCGGCGTCGTGCAATATCCCGCTTCCATGTCCGCCGTAACCGGCACACTCACCGCGCGCGCAATCCGCCCCACAAATTCCAGCATCTCCCGCCGCGGAGTCCGCTGCCCATCCGGATATCCCAGCACTGCTGCCACACCCGCACTCGTAGAAGCTACCGCCGGAAATCCCGCATCCTCCACCATCCGCGCGCTGATCACGTCCCAGGCATTCGCCAATATCAAAATCCGCGGACCCACATGCAATCTCCTCAGCCGCCCCGCCTTCTCAGCCTGCTTGGCAATTTCCATAAAAGTTCTCCACGTCTGCGAACTCGTTCCGTCCGAAACACAGCCTACACACTGGCCGATCATCAAACAGCGCCAATTTGGCCAACGCTTCCTCTTTAGTTTTTGTTTTTGTGGCGACCTTCAGGTCGCCATCTTGGTTGGTTTGTGCAGCAGCGGCTTTACGCCGCTGCTCTTTCGTCTCCGTGCTTCCCGGAGCGTCCTGTTTGGTCTCCGCGGTGTCTTTTCTCCGGGCGGTTCCCAACTACCGCAACACCCCCAACGCCTCTGCATGAATCTTCCCGTTCGTACTCAGCAAACTCTTGTCATAAATCGTCGCATTCCCATTCAATGACGTAGACTTCCCGCCCGCCTCCGTCACAATCAAAATCAACGGCGCCAAATCCCACGGTTTCGACGTCCAATCGAGCGCCGCTTCAATCGCTCCCTCCGCCACCAGCATGTGTTGCCAGAACCCGCCAAACGACCGGCTGTTTCGCGCCGCGTCCAGATACTTCCGTATCCTCGTCTGGTCAGATGAATCCTTGCTCGGGCCCGTTCCAGTAGAAAAGACCATCGAATCTTTCAGCTTTTCCACATTCGAAACCTGCAGTTTGCGGCCCTCGCGATAAGCGCCTTCACCTTTGTATGCCTGCCAGCGCGATTGCAGAGCCGGCGCGCTCGCCATCGCTGCAACAATTTCTCCAGCGCGCTCAATTCCCAGCAACGTTCCGAACGTCGGAATCCCCCGCGAAAACTCCTCCGTTCCGTCAATCGGATCGATAATCATTCGCGGCCGCGCTCTCGGCTGCGGGGCCTCCGCGTTCCCGCCCATCTCTTCTCCCAAAACCTCCAGGTCCAATCCACTTGCCGCCACTCGCGCCCGAGCCATCTCCTCCACCTCTCGGTCCGCCTGCGTCACCGCCGTTCCATCTTTCTTCCGTTCCACGCGCAATTCCACCGCGCGAAAATATCGCAACGCAATCGCATCGGCCTCCCGCGCAATTTCCTCCAGCAATTTCCCATATTCCGCCCGATATCCCATGCGATTCATAGCTCCAGTCGCGTCTCAATACTTCCGCTGCCGTGGCCGGTCTGTACTGCTAACTACTCACTATTCTCGACTCATTACCCCCGCTTCACCCGTTTGACTCTAAATCCCTCTCCACCTAGCATACTATTTCGCTCTCATGGAAACGCCTCCCTACACCGGCACCGTGCTCGATCAAATTCTCGAAGCCCGGCTCCTCGAAGTCGAGCATCGCAAAAAAGTTCTGCCTGAAACTGCGCTCAAATACGGAGTGAAAGCCGCAACTCCCTTGCGCGATTTCTCCGCTGCGATATCCAAGCCTGGAATCAATATTCTCGCTGAACTGAAGCCCGCCTCTCCTTCGCTTGGCGTAATTCGCGATCCCTTCGATCCCGCCGCCCTCGCTAGGTCGTTCGAAGCCGCCGGCGCTGCTGCTCTTTCCGTATTGACCGAAAGTGAATTCTTCCGCGGTTCACTGAAAAATCTTCGCGATGCGCGCAAGAGCATCCAGCTTCCGGTGCTTCGCAAGGATTTTATTTTCGATCCGTGGCAGGTGTGGGAAGCCCGCGCCAATGACGCCGACAGTTTTCTCCTGATCGTTGCCACGCTGCGCCAGCAGCAACTCATTGAATTAATCGCGCTCGGCAGGGAACTCGGCATGGAGCCGCTGGTCGAAGTTCACACCAGTGAAGAACTCGCGCGCGCCATCGCCGCTAATGCAAAAATTATCGGCGTCAACAATCGCAATCTCAAAACTCTCGATGTGCGCGTCGAAACCTCGTTCGAACTGATCGACCAAATTCCCGACGCCTGCATCGCCGTCAGCGAATCTGGCATCCGCTCCGCCGCCGACCTCGCAAAACTCCGCGCCGCCGGTTTCGACGCCTTCCTCGTCGGCACGCGCCTCATGCTTTCTTCCGATCCCGCCGCCGCCCTCTCCGAACTGCTTGGCGCGCAGCCACAAGGGAGCTAAGTGCCCGCTGCGCGCGTCAAAATCTGCGGCATTACTCGCCTTGAAGATGCCAGACTCGCCGTCGAACTCGGCGCCGACGCCCTCGGCTTCAACTTCTACGAAAAAAGTCCGCGCTGCCTCGCTCCCGCCGAAGCCTGGAAAATTCTCCGCAAACTCCCGGCACTCGTTTCAACCGTCGGCGTCTTCGTCAACTGGGACTCCGCGTCCATCATCGCTCTCGCAAAATCCCTGCGTCTCAGCGCAGTACAACTTCATGGTGACGAATCCGCTTCGATCACTGCGGAGTGCGGGCGTCACTTTCCCGTCATCAAAGCGTTCCGTACAGAATCAAAATTCCAATTCACGCAATTTCGTGCACACAGCGCAGCGGCTTCATTTCTTCTCGACGCCGCAACCCTCGAAACAAAGTCAAAAAACTACGGTGGCACCGGCCGCCTCGCCGATTGGAGAATCGCAAAACGTGCCGCGGAAAAAAATCCCACCCTTCTCGCCGGCGGCCTCACTCCGGAAAACGTCGCCGAAGCCATCCTCACCGTCCGCCCCTACGCCGTGGACGTCGCCGGCGGCGTCGAGTCCAGCCCCGGAAAAAAGGATCCCGCCAAACTCCGCGCCTTCTTCGCCGAAGTTTTCCGCGCCAACCGCCAACTGTCCCTGTAGCGGCGGCCTTAGGCCGATGCCAGCGCTCCACTGTGGGTGAGCTCCGCCGCAAGCAAATTGTCTTCGATTCTCTTCTCATTCGCGGCAGACTTCATGCCGTTTTGCAAAACAACCATATCGTTTTACGCTCTTCACCTTCAGCTCGTCGCGATACCCGTTTTGAATGTCCGTATGTTTTTCCACTTATGAAAAATCCCGCGAACAGTCAGGTTTACAATTCCTGCCCCGTTTGGGATAAGTCGTAATGCCTTGGAACTGTTGTCATCCAGGTCGTCGGGGAATTCCAGCCAAGCGCTGCCTTTATCGAGACAATCCGGGCAATACAGTTGCGACCATTCAAATCCATAGCGGCAAGTGCCCCTTACCGTTACCTCCTTTCCGTTGAATTTTTCAGGATGCCGAAGGAGGTCGCAGAAGGCGAATTGCGCTTGCGAAGTTCCGGCATTCGCCGTCAACGTGAAGCATGAAGATGGTTCCCAAAAGCCATTTCATCGCCGCTGTTACACACCCCTCTCAGAAACCTATCCGTACCAATCAGCCACGATGCCCACGATGCCGCGCCAGGTGTCTGTGCAGCGCGTCTGTGCGACAATAACTATTCCATGGTTTCGCAACTCACTATACCCGCTGCCGTTCCCGGACGCTTCGGCCCCTACGGCGGCCGCTACGTCCCTGAAACTCTTATGGTCCCGCTGCTCGAACTTGAGCGCGCTTACGAAATCGCAAAATCCGACGCAGTTTTTCAGGCGAGATTCCAGGACTTGCTGAGAAATTTCGCCGGCCGGCCAACGCCGCTACAATTCGCCTCGCGCCTCACCGCTCACCTCAGCGGACTTGCGCCGGGCGGATCGGGGCCAAGGATTTATCTCAAGCGCGAGGACTTGCTGCACACCGGCGCGCACAAAATCAACAATGCCATCGGCCAGGGCTTGCTCGCGGTACAAATGAAAAAGCCGCGCGTCATCGCGGAAACCGGAGCTGGTCAACACGGAGTTGCCACGGCCACGGTTGCCGCGCATCTTGGACTCGAATGCGTCGTGTACATGGGAACCGAAGACATGGCGCGCCAGGCGCTCAATGTTTCCCGCATGCGTATGCTCGGCGCGGAAGTGGTCGGCGTAAATTCAGGCAGTTGCACGCTGAAAGATGCCATCAACGAAGCCATGCGCGACTGGGTGACCAACGTCCGCACCACCCATTATCTTCTCGGCTCCGTGCTTGGCGCGCATCCGTATCCGACGATGGTGCGCGATTTTCATTCCTGCATCGGCCGCGAAGCGCGTGCGCAGATTCTCGCAGCGGAAAAGCGTCTGCCCACTCATCTTTTTGCCTGCGTTGGCGGCGGCTCCAACGCCATTGGCCTGTTCCACGAATTTCTTAAAGACGAATCCGTCAAAATGGTTGGCATCGAAGCCGGAGGACGCGGCAACGAGCTCGGCGAACACGCCGCGCGCCTCGCCGCAGCGCAAGGTTTCACCGGAGCGCGTCCCGGCGTCCTGCAAGGCACTTACACTTACGTGTTGCAAACCGAAGACGGCCAGATCGCTACCACTCATTCCGTTTCCGCAGGCCTCGACTATCCCGCTATCGGCCCCGAACACGCCTGGCTCGCCGACCAACGCCGCGCAGAATATTCCGCTGTGACGGATCTAGCCGCGCTGGACGCGGCGCAACTTCTCGCGCGCACCGAAGGCATCATTCCCGCGCTGGAATCCGCCCACGCCATCGCCGGCCTCATCGAACGCGTGCAATTTCCGGCCAACGATGCTGCGAAACTCATTGCAGACGATCTCGTGATCATTAATTTATCGGGCCGCGGCGACAAGGACATGGCCACCTACTCGCGAGTTTTCGGCGAATAATCCTGATAACTGAGACGCCGTTAGACGCTTCGACTTTTTGTCACGTGTTTGTAACAGCGTGCTTTCGGACGCGGAGAATTCGCGCTTGGTGTTAATCTATTCTATTCCGTTATGTCAGTTGAATCACACAACTCGACTCGTATTTCGCGGCGATTTGCGGAGCTTCGCGATTCCGGCGAGATGGGAATTGTTGCGTATATCACTGCGGGCGACCCTTCTTTTGCGGCAACGTTGAAGTTTGTTGTTGCCATGGCGGAAGCCGGCGTCGACGTGATCGAACTGGGTGTGCCGTTCAGCGACCCGCTGGCGGATGGTCCGACGATCCAGCGCGCGTCGGAGCGTGCGCTGAAAAACGGCGCTACCCTTATCGGCGTAATCGATCTGGTTCGTGAAATTCGCAAAACAAAATCCCCGGCAAAAGAAGTTCCCGTTGTTCTGTTCAGCTACTACAATCCGGTTTTCCAGATGGGTGTGGAAAGATTCGCGGGCGCGGCTTCTGCCGCCGGAGCCGACGGCGTGCTCATCACCGATCTCACGCCGGAAGAATCGGAGGACTATCGCGCCATCATGGCTGCGCATCATCTCGACACCATTTTTCTTGGCGCGCCGACGTCCACGGACGAGCGCCTGGAAAAAATTGCTGCATGCTCTTCGGGATTTCTGTACCTGATTTCACGTACCGGCGTAACCGGCGCGAAAGATGTGCTGCCCGATGATTTGCCTGCACTGCTGCGCCGTGCGCACAACGTGACGCAGCTTCCGATCGCGGTCGGCTTCGGCATTTCGCTGCCTGGACACGTTTCCGTTCTTGGCGGACTCGCTGACGCGGCGGTCGTCGGCTCCACGCTCGTGTCTGAAATCGAAAAAGGTACCGCGACGAATTCCGGCGAGGCCGGAATAGACGCCGCGTCAGCTGCTCTCGCCGACCGGATCCGCTCGTTGAAATCCGCCGCACGCAGGGGCCTCTCGCGCCGCGAGGTTGCCACATGAGCCTGGCGGATTGGCGGCACCGCATCGATGAAATCGACCGCAAGCTGGTCGAATTGTTGAACGAACGTTCCAAATGCGCGCTCGAACTCGGGAAGCTTAAGCAGCAGGCGAATCTCCCGCTCTACCAGCCGGACCGCGAAAAGGAAGTTCTGGAGAATGCCGAGCAAAACAACAAGGGACCACTCACGGACGCGGCAATCCGCCGTTTGTTCGAGCGCATCATTGATGAAGCGCGTTCGGCGGAACGCCTTGCAATGCATAACGACGCCGACGGAAAATCAGACACGAAAACCGGCGCACGCGATGATTCGTGAGGTACATTCGTGCAGCAATCCGCCTGGTAATTTTGTGAACCACAATATTTTTTGCGAACAAGCAGTATCCAGTGGAAAGGGAATTGAGTAAGACCCATGGTCATCGTCATGCAAGAGGGCGCATCGGACGCCCAGATCCAAAACGTAATTGACAAGCTGGTGGTGCACGGATTTGACGTGCATAGGTCGACCGGCGCTTCGCACACCGTGCTGGGCGCGGTGGGCGTGCACCGCGATTTCGATCATCGCGATTTTGAATTGCTGGAGGGGGTGCGCGAAGTCATGCGCATCACACAGCCGTTCAAGCTGGCGAGCAGGCAATTCAAGCCGGAAGGCACGATCATCGATCTTGGCCGCGGAGTAAAAATCGGGGGTCCGGAAGTGGTGGTCGCTGCCGGTCCGTGTTCCGTGGAATCGCGCGAACAGATTCACGCCATTGCGGAATCTGTCTCCAAAGCCGGCGCAAAAATTCTGCGCGCGGGCGCGTTCAAGCCGCGCACTTCGCCGTATGCATTCCAGGGAATGGGCGAGCCGGGCCTGAAACTGATGCGCGAAGCTGCCGATAAATTCGGTTTGTTCACGGTGAGCGAAGTGATGGACCCGTCGCAAGTGGAAATGATGGGCCAGTACGTTGATATCTACCAGGTCGGTGCGCGCAATATGCAAAATTATCATTTGCTGCGGGCCCTGGGCGAGGTGCGCAAGCCGGTGCTGTTGAAGCGCGGCATGTCCGCGACGATGGAAGAGCTGCTGCTTAGCGCGGAATATATTCTGGCCGGCGGAAACTACAAGGTGATTTTGTGCGAACGCGGCATCAGAACCTTTGAAACCTACACGCGAAATACTTTCGATCTGGCGGCAATTCCGGTGATTCAAAAGCTCTCCCATTTGCCGATGTGGGCCGATCCTTCGCATGGCACGGGACGCCGCGACAAAGTGGTGCCGATGGCGCGCGCCGCGGTTGCTGCCGGAGCGGACGGCTTGTTGATCGAAGTGCACAACGATCCCGAGCATGCACTTTCCGATGGCGCACAGTCGCTGGAGCCGGGAACATTTTCGCAACTGATGGCGGAGTTGCGCATCATCGCGCCCGCGATTGGCCGCCGCATCGCTTGAGAAGATTTCATGGCTGAACACCTCATTCGCCGCGTTGCGATTCTCGGAACGGGCATGATCGGCGGCTCGTTTGCGCTGGCGTTGCGAAAAAATCTGACCAACATCTCTATTTCCGGATGGGACCGGCCGGAAGTGGTACGCGAAAAGGAAGTGCGCAGCGCTTTCGACGAAACTTTTTCGGGAAGTTTGGGCCTGGCGCTGGCGAAAGCGGACCTGATTTACATTGCGCTGCCCATCGGCGTGACACTCGATCTTCTTCCGGAAATCTCCAGAAACGCTCCGGCATCGGCGCTGGTTACCGACGCCTGCAGCACCAAGCTGCGCATCATGGAGGAAGCCAGCGAAGCTTTTGACGGAAATGGCGGCGCGATTTTCCTTGGCGGGCATCCCATGGCGGGGAAAGAACTTTCCGGAATTGCGGCTGCGGATGGGGATCTTTTTCGCGACCATACTTACGCGCTGATTGCAGAGGGCGACGCCATTGCCACGCCGACCGCGAGCGAACCGCGGATTTCGGCGTTCGTGAAAATTCTGGAGAAAATCGGCGCGGAGCCACTGTGGATTGGCGCGCAGCAGCACGACTACGCGGTGGGACTCGCTTCGCACTTGCCGCAGCTTGCGGCAGTGGCGCTGGCGTCGTTTTTGTACGACCGGCTGGACGAGAAGGGACTGCCGATTACTCTTGCCGGACCGGGATTGCGCGATTCGCTGCGGCTGGCGGGAAGTCCTTACGCGACGTGGCGCGACATTGTGCTGACCAACAAAGAGTTGCTTTCCGCTTCGCTGGATTTGTTTGCGCGCCGCCTCGATGACCTGCGCGAACGGCTGGGTTCGCGCGACCTGGAAGGCTACTTCGACTCGGCGAATGAGCTGTACAAACTTCTGCGATCGTTGTAAATCTGCCACTACTATGGGCTGGATTCCCATTTTGGGGATGGGATGGGAGGGGAGCGTGTGCCTCGGGGTACTTTTGGTAGCAGTGGCAAATGCAGGACTTGCGGCTTTAAGAGTGAAAAAGAGTGAAAGAGCGCGCATTCTTTCTTATCCGTAGGGGCGTAAAACCTCGCCCTTCAGGGCTGGATATAATCCCCGTTAACTGTTACAGCGGCGTCTTTTGCTGCTCGATGTAGGCCTTGAGGATGCCCATCGGAGCACCACCACAACTGGCGGCAAAATACGACGGCGACCCCAGAATGCCTTTGCAATAGCGACGCCTCAGGTCTGGTCGTGCGAGGCTCAACCAGTTCTGCCTCGAAATCGGCGCAGACCTTGGAAAAGATGGCGAAGGCGGTTGATCGAATCTCCGTCAAACACCCGATCCCGATACTTTGTGATGAAGACCAAGTGAACGTGAAGTTGGAATACGCAATGTCTACCGTATCGAATGTCACTTGACAAAATCACAGACCAAGTGTGCAATAGGTTCAGGAAAATGGCAAAAAAGACTTTAAAATTCCGACTGTATCCCAATCGCCAGCAGCGAGAGCGATCGCAACGAGTGCATCGTTGCGATTGCGGTGTAACGATAGGATGCGACCAGGCTGCGGCATTCGTAATCTTGGGGCGTGGACTACGCCTTCAAGCGCAAACAGCGGGGCAGTTAGCCTCTGTTGCTTGAGAAGCCCCTCCCTTCAGGGAGGCGAGGATGTCACTGCAACAGGAAAATCAGAGGCGGCGGGTTGGAGCAGGGAATGGACAAGAGGATTGCGTCGGCGGATGTGGGGATTGAGAAGCTGCGGGACGGAATGACGATATTGATGGGAGGGTTTGGACTGTGCGGGATACCGGAGAATTTGATTGCTGCCGTGCGGAGGAAGGGGACGAAGGATTTAACGATTGTGTCGAACAATGCGGGAGTGGACCGATTCGGGATTGGCATTTTGCTGGAGAAGCGGCAAGTGCGCAAAATGGTTTCGACCTACGTTGGAGAAAATAAATTATTTGAGCAGCTGGTGACGAGCGGGGAACTGGAGTTGGAATTGAATCCGCAGGGAACGTTTGCGGAGCGGATTCGAGCCGGGGGAGCCGGAATTCCGGCGTTTTATACGCCTACAGGATTTGGCACGATGGTGGCGGAAGGAAAAGAGACGCGAGAATTTGACGGACGGCAGTTCGTGATGGAGCGCGCAATTCGCGGGGATTTTGCGTTTATCAAGGCGTGGAAGGGCGATCGCTGGGGGAATTTGATTTACCGGAAGACGGCGCGGAATTTTAATCCGATGATGGCAACGGCGGCGGAGTTTGTGATTGCGGAGGTAGAGGAGCTGGTGGAGTTGGGGAAGCTCGATGCGGACAATGTGCATACGCCGGGGATTTATGTGAACGCGATTTTTCAGGGCGAGAGGTACGAGAAGCGCATCGAGCGAAGGACAATCCGGAAAATCTAATATCTCATTCTCGGCGCTTTCGCGGTTTTCATGATTGGAAAAATGCTGTTTGAACTGCTCTGGGGACAAATTGTTGGTTATCGCTACACGCCTATCAATCGCGAAGAGCAACCGTGGGCGTACTGGGTCGGCATCTTGATGCAGGCTGCCCTTACCACCACGTATGCGTTCTGGCTTGCGAGCTTGTTCGAGCACTGTGTTTGCGACTAAATTCCCAGATTTGGGCGAGTTCCTTGCGGTAAAGGCGAACGCGGAATCAAAGGTGATTTGGCAATGCTGACGGACGAGCAAAAACGGGAACGGATTGTGCGGCGGATCGCGCAGGAATTGCGCGATGGATATTACGTCAATCTGGGGATTGGGATACCGACACTGGTCGCGAATCATGTGCCTGCGGGTATGGACGTGATTCTGCAGTCGGAGAACGGAATGCTTGGAGTGGGGCCGTATCCGCTGGATGCGGAAGTCGATCCGGATTTGATTAATGCTGGGAAGGAGACGATCAGCGAGCTCGCGGGAAGCTGCTATTTTTCCTCGGCGGATTCGTTTGCGATGATTCGCGGCGGGCATGTGGATTTGACGGTGCTGGGCGCGCTGCAAGTGGATGAACGCGGAACGCTGGCGAATTGGGCGGTGCCGGGGAAAATGTTGAAGGGCATGGGCGGCGCGATGGATCTGGTGGCGGGAGCGAAGCGGGTATTCGTGGCCATGGAGCATGCGACGAAGGATGGGAAGGCGAAAGTTTTGAAGAAGTGTGCGTTGCCACTGACGGGCGTAGAGGTTGTGGACTACATCGTGACGGAATTGGCGGTGATTGAAGTTACGCCGGAGGGATTGGTGTTGCGGGAGATTGCGGAGGATACGACGGTCGAGCAGGTGCAGGCGTTGACGGAGCCGCGGTTGATTGTGGCGGCGGAATTAAAAAGTATAAAAATGTAAAAGTTCAAGGTACAACCTGGGTGGAGTGGGTCGCTTGTCGACTCGTTGGTGCGCTACAGGAATAAATTGGCGAAAGAGCTGCGGGTCAGGAGCTGAGGCGGCGGGCGGTGGTGAAAGAGTAGTGAAAGCCGGAGATGGTGGTGAGGGCGGCGACCAGGTAGGCGAGCAGGCGATTGATTTCTGCGAGATTCGGATTGGAGTAGGCGGCAGTGAGGACTGCGGCGAAGACCAGGACGATCTGGAAAAAAGTGGTGGCTTTGCCCAGCAGGCTGGGCGGGAACGGGCGATAGCCGGAAATTAAAATAATGACAGCGGCTACGATCAGCAGAAGAATATCGCGGCTCAGGACCATGATGGTGAGCCACCAGGCGATTTTCTTTTCCATGGCCAGAATCACGAACGAAGAAGACAGCAGAAGTTTATCGGCGATGGGATCGAGATACGCGCCGATGGCGGATTTTTGATCGAGCTTGCGCGCAAGCAGGCCGTCGATGCCGTCGGAGAGTCCGGCGAGGACCAGGATCAGCAAAGCCCAGCGGTAGTCTTCATAGACAATGAGGATGAGGAACAGCGGCAGAAAACCGAGCCGGAGAAGCGTGATTTGATTGGGAACGGTCCAGATGCGGCCTTGCATTTAGAGATGAGGATAGCGCAGATTGCGCGGAATGTCGCAGCCGGTGGCGGACGAAAAGCAACGGCGAGGAAAACGATAACGCAGAGAGGCAGGGGAGCGCGGAGAGTTCACGGCCATTCATCGGCGAGCGGAGCGGCGAGAACGCGGAGTTGCTTGGAAAGGAAACTGCGCGGAAAAGAGCTGGGCGGGCGGCGCAATCGACGCAATCAATCGGGTTGAGATTGGCGATGGAGTCCTACGACGGAAAAGCGGCAGCTGGGCTGCCGCACGCTCCAAAAGGCGCCCGCCTCGGAAGGTGGCCGCTACCAAGCATGCGCTGTGGCGCGCAGTTCGCGGCAAAACAGAGGTGCTAGGCGAACTGAGAGAGATATTCTGAGAGGGGGCGGCCGACTTTGCGGGCGAATATTTCGGAGAGTGACGGAATGGAGCCGGAGGATTCGTCGAGCGCGATGCGTTCGACGCGGTTCATGGGAAAGAAAAGCGTGGGCAGCCCGGTGCGTTCGCTGTCCGGGCCGTTGATCTGATTGACGAAGTGATCGAAGGAGTTGAGATCGATGCCGCGCATGGTGATTCCTGACGGATTGATTGAGAGCAGTTCGCCCCACAGTTTTTCCTTGGGGGTATGCAGGCTGACGATGATGATCGAGTGCGGATCCATTGAACTCTCATTTACAGGCTAACAAAAATTGCCGACTCTATCGCTCGCAAAGAAAGAGTCATGCGCGAAGAGTGACTACTGGCCAAGACTTGCGCAAAAGATTGCGTCGCGATCAGTCGATGATCGGTTTGGAAAAGTGCACGGCCATGATCACAAAGCAGGCGACGACTACTAAAAACGCGGACCAGCCAAGCGCATAAGCGACATTGCGTTCGCGCGAGTTCATGGGTTCGCGATCGGCGAAATAACGGCCGAGCAGGAAACCGGCAGCGAGGCCGCCGAAGTGGCCCCAGTTGTCGGTGCGCAGGCCGCTGAAAAATAATCCAATGGCAAAAATCGTAACCACCCAGGAGATGAGGCGGCCACGCAGTTGCTGCATGTGCGCGCCACTGCGCCGCGAAGTGATGGCGATCAAAATGCCGATGAGTCCAAGGATCGCTCCGCTGGCTCCAACGGAGGGCGCTGTGCCGAATCTTGCGCTGAGAAGCGAGCCGCAGAAACCGCAGACGGTATAGAAGAAAAAATAACGCGCGCTGCCGTAGACTTCTTCCACCACCGGACCGATGTCCAGGAGCACCATCATGTTGAGGCCGATGTGAAGAAGGCCGCCATGAAGATAGTCGGCAGTGATGAGGCGGTACCAGCTAAAGTCCTGATAGCGCAATGGAATTCCCATGCCGAGCCGATAAAGGGCCTCGCCGTTCACGCTGAAAAGGATGCTGAAGCCCTGACCTTGGCCTTTTGCGAAGCCTACCAGCAGGGTGGCTGCGAACATGATAATGTTCGCAATCAGAATTGCGGTGGTAGCCGGCGCCTGGCCGCCGAAGAAGCCGGAGAGGCCTTTGCTGAGAGCGGCCAGCGAGAAGCGCAGGTTAGCGCCGCATTCGTGGCAGCGGGTGGCGTTGATCCCGACAAGTGAGTTGCAGGCCGGGCAAAGTTTTGGGCGTGGCTGATTATTATCGCCGCCACCGCCAAAAAATCCGCGCGTGGCGTTTCTCCAACGATCGAACCGCTGCTGCCATTGATAGGAAACGGGCAATCAGCCTCCTTGCGAGCCGCTGAGGGCGTTCCTATAATACCGGAATTGGATTGCGGTCCGAAAACGCGACGCGGGATTGAGGAAAATAGCATGGACAAGTTTGAAGAGATCGGGCAGAAGCTGGATGAGGAATTGACTCGATTGCGGAAGTTCGTGGAGAACGACCTTGCTCCGGAGACGGAAAAGCGGACGGCGCAGTTCCTGCGCGAAGTTTCGGAGAAGCTGACCGAAGCGGCGGGCTGGCTGGAGGCACGGCGCGCGGGGCGAATCCCTCCGGATGAGAAGAAACCAGCGGCATGAGCGCCGGCCAATCGTGAATTCCCGGCGAAATCACGCGCAGCTGCAAGGCGGCATTTTGTTTTCGGTTTTTGCGGTGGCGGTGTTCGTCGCGGGTTGTGCTGGACGCAAGCCGGTTGCGGCGGGCGCTCCTCCGCCTATGGCTCCCGCGGCAACGCCACCGGCGACCGCGGGACGCGCAAAACGCTCAACAAATATGGATGGCAGCGCTAGCGATCAGCCGGTCGCCGGCGCGTACATCGAAGAAGGGAATGCTTCGTGGTACGGAGCGCCGTTCC
>Ga0137363_10000500_pt1 | contig 21872 bp, 21 predicted proteins | sample MadtaG_FD_104800 | JGI IMG/M metagenome (GOLD analysis project Ga0137363, IMG submission 104800) | Vadose zone soil microbial communities from Angelo Coast Range Reserve, California, USA - Mad1_115_16 metaG | ecosystem: Environmental > Terrestrial > Soil > Vadose zone | place: USA: California...
TACAGATTGACCCGGGCGCCGTTGGAGAAGCGCAGCGAGGTCCACTCCCAGGACTTGGTCAGGAAGTCGCCCCACTGCCGGTCGACCCACCCCTGCCCGGTCACGTCGATCTCGCGCCGGACGCCGCCCTTTCCGGTGTAACTGATCCGGCCTACGATCTCGACACGCGGCAGCGAATAATAGTAGCTCCGGTCCTCTGGCGCTCCCTCCTGAATGAAGCCCTTGATGCCGAGCTTGTCCTTGGCGTACATCACCTGCTCCGCGACTGTTAGACGCAGATCGTAGGAGAGCCGCGGGGACGCGACCGTCAGGTGCATAGCGTCACCGTTGTAGGACCACTCGGAGCTGTAGTCGCCGGCGACGAAACGAACCGCGTTGGTCCCAGGATCCCAAGTGTCGGCCTCATTCACCACTGCTGCCGGGGAATCGGCGATATGGAAGTTGTTGCGGTAGTCCGTGAAGCCGCTCATAGCGGTGATTACCCTTTGGTCAGGCGGAAGGCCTGCGGACGCCGGAGTCCTCTTCTCGCCACTGAAGTGGAAGGGACACCAAGCCAGGAAATAGGGGTTCCCGGCCGTATCGTGGACGAGCCCGGTCACGTACCACCACTCGGTGGTGGACTCGCTCTGTTTGGCATGGGGTTGCCACTCCTCGACGGGTGACCGAAGAGCGGGCTCTGTGACGCTGTAACTAAGTGTGGCCATGTTCATGTTCTCCTTGTCTGCGTTCAAACACCTTCTAAATCCAGTATCTGTGCTCTTTACTTGGCAACTCTTATTCCAAGAGAGTGCCGCTATAGTCTGCCGCGGCTATCAAGCCGACGCTTGTATGCCGCTCTGCAGAAACGCCAGCAGCTCCGCGTTGATCTGGTTCTTCAAGGTTGAGCCAAAACGATCTCGCTGCAGCCGGTTTATTTGTTCCTGTGAGGGCAAAGCACAATTACCTTTCTCTTGTCTTTCGTCCTCTCGTGATCCACTCGCGGATATATGCTGGGCAATTCTTGAGCGTGATGTTGTTCGCTTCGCAGCGCTTTAGAAAACTGACCGCGTCTTGATCCACGAGGGTTAGGTCTTTTAAGTCCAAGACGATGGCGCGACCCTCATCCTCTTTGCGGACCAGCGTTTCCACATCGCCTATGTTTTCTGCGTCCATTCGACCGCTCAGCTTAATGACCACCTCTCCGTTTGCTGTCCTCGTGATCTTCAGCAATCACCGTCTCCTGAGAATTCTTACGTCTGTGAAAGTCCGTCGCGCACCCCTGTAATGGCAATCGTGGCGCCAATGTTAAGCTGTTGAAACTAGGTAGTTTGATGGATATCCGAGTTGCGAATTTTCGCAACGTTTGCGAAATTTCGGAACCGTGCTCTGGGATTCGCTGAGGAGGGTATTGCTCGGCTGTGTCGCAGCTAATGGCCAGAAACTCGCACTCTGCGCGTTCCAGCCGCAGACCGAACATTGAGTCGTACTGGCTGTTCCAGTCTCTTTCGTCGAGCAGCGCCATGCCGGCCGCTAAATAGGCGCACGCCCTGGCTGCCAACGCCCTGGCCTTTCGCCCGGCGCTTAGATTGATCGTTGCTGCCTGCACCTTTTCGTCGTGATGAGTCAGAAGTGCGGCGCCTCGATTGAGCTGGTTCGCAATATCGAACAGATGCTCGGCGAGCTGATCCGCCATCATGCGCAACAGCAGCGCACGGTCGATGCGTAGGTGGAGTTCCGCACGGTGCTCCTCAAAAATTAGCAAATAAGCCGCTACCGTGCGGTCGCTTCAGAGTTTATTTAGTTCGTTGATTCTCTCTTCCACCACGTCGGCGAATTGCTCTACCTCTTTTGGTGAGTAGCCCGCGGCGCGGAAAGCCTGGCGAATTTGGTCTCTCGAAAGCTGAGACAATAGTTGCCCAATCCACCTGGCATCAGCTCGCGGAATATGATGACCGATCCAGCGCAGGCGTATGCGGCTGGTGAACTCCTTGGGATTTACCAGGTGGAATAAGTTCGGTCGTGTCGGAACGTTGAAGTCGACCCATTCTCCCCTAACCCGCTTAATGAACTTCGAATGGGAATACGCGGGCACGTTTCCTTTGGACTGACTGTTGGGAAAAGAAAGGCCCGTGGTGCCGAAGCTCCCTCCCAGGTCACTCACCATGTAGTGCAATGAAGGGTTCTGACCATCGTCTTTTTCCTCGTAGATTGAATTATTTTGGTCCTTAAGATCCCAATTGTTGATGAGGGCCATCATCACTCGTAATCCGTTGAACTCGCGTGTGCCGCTAAATGGATTATTGCGCCACTGCCAATTGCCTATCTTCTTCTCCCCTTTCAGATAGCGCTTTAAGCGCACGTTGTGCACGGTACCGTCGGGACCCATTAGGTTCTGCCCGCGCTTGAGGGGCTGCATATCTTCTACTCGCAGATCCGACAAGAAGTAATCTTCATTGGTGAAATAACCAACACTCCAGAGCAAACGTGACGCTGCGGTCTCTGGGTTGGACTCGGCGCCAAGCTTGATCTTCCACTTAATGCCATTTTCATCGCGGACATCAAATTTTGGATTAGTACCGTTCAGGTCTTCTTTAACGAATGTGAACGTCGTATGGGGCTCATGACTCTTACCGCCCGAGCCGTAAAACAGATCGCGGGAGCTGATATCAGTAGGGTTAGACCACAAAGCGGATGGTATGTTTTCTGGGGGTTCTTTGGCGTGACGTGCCTTGTTTTTATCTTTAGCAACCGATGGGATCGCCGAAATCAGAAATAGGATTGCTAACGCTGCTCGACGTGCATCTCTCCCCCTGCTTGATCTGAGCCTCGTGGCTTGCGGCAGCCGCGTTTTGGACCTACGATTGTCCGCTTCTGCGACTCGACTAATCATGCCGTATCCTCACGCAATGCCACAGCGAGATCAGGCCTGCGCGGCGAAAACTGCAGATCGTAGAGCTTTGCGTACAAGCCGCTGTACTTCAGCAGTTCCTCGTGCTTTCCCCACTCGACGATACGTCCTTGGTTAACCACCATGATTATGTCCGCCCGCTGAACCGTAGTGAGACGATGAGCAATCACTAGCGCGGTCTTGCCGTTTACGAGCCGCCCTAGCGCCTCAAAAACCATCTGCTCGGCGGCGGCGTCAAGCCCAGAACTGGGCTCATCCATGATGAGGATTGGGGTGTCGCGAATGATGGCGCGGGCAATGGCAATTCGCTGACGCTGCCCGCCGGACAAGGTGACACCACGTTCGCCCACTACCGTGTCATAGCCGGCCGGCAGTTTCGAGATGAACTCGTCCGCGTCGGCAAGTTCGGCGGCGCGAAGGACCTCGCTGCGGCTTGCCGCCGGCTTGCCATAGGCAATGTTCTCCAGGATAGTGGTGCGAAACAGGATACTCTCCTGCAACACGAAACTGATCTGATCACGCAGCGATTTCTGCGTGAAATCGCGCAGGTCCCGTCCATCGACCTTGACGGCTCCCGAATCCGGGTCATACAAGCGGGCAATCAAGGCCGCAATTGTGGTCTTGCCGGCTCCGGTGGGACCAACCAAGGCCGCCATTTGTCCGGCCTCGACCTTAAAATGAATATCCGTGAGCACCGGCTGGCCGGGAGAATAACTGAAGTTCACCCGCTCAAACGCGACCTCACCTGTGAATCGTGGAGCGAGCCGCGCTCCCGGGAGATCGCGCACTTCGGGGGGTGCATCGAGCACCTCACGAATGCGTTCGTATCCTATTGCTGCATTGGAATAAGCATCTGCCATCTTGGCAAAATTCTGCAGCGGCTTGTACATTTTTCCGAGGTACCAGATGAAGACGATCAGGGACCCTGCGGAAAGGGCCTCTGCGAGAACCAGTTTTCCCCCAACCCACAGCACGAGGGCAGTTCCTACTGCCACAACGATCTCTACTAGCGGTGAGAGCCTCGCTTTAAGACTGCGGGCGCGCAAAGCCATCGTCACGCTTTCCCGGCTTTCCTGCTCCAAACGCTGCTGCTCATAGTCTTCGCGCGCGAATGCCTTTACCACACCAATGGCCGACAGATCTTCTTGCATGACTGAAACGATCGCGCCTTGCTTCTTTCTAACCTCACGCGATGCCTTTTTGCTGCGCCGTGTGAAGGAGTAGGTAAGAGCAAAGAGGACCGGTGCCACTGACAGTGCAATCAGGGTGAACCGCCAGTTGAGGTAGAGCATTACTGCCGCCATGCCCAGCAGGGTGACGCAATCAGTAATCAGTCCCACCACGCCCGACACGATAAAACTCTGGACCGCGTCGACGTCGGTGGTGAGCCGGCTTATGAGATCGCCAGTCTGCTTTTGAGTGTGGTAACGAAGCGACAGGTGTTGAATGTGGTTGTACATCAAGGACCTTAGGTCGTGTGTCACCCACTGGCCCACGCTACTCGTCATGTAACTTTCAACGTAAGAACAGTGTGCGCCGAGCCCAGCTATCACGATCACCGCTACAGCAGCAAACTCAATAGTCGCTGTCTTGTGTGGCCCGAACTCGCTGTGGACGAAGGTTTTCAGCCAGCCATGGACCGGTTTCGAACCGCCTACCATGTCGAACACAATCTTTAGAGGCCACGGCTGGAGCAGGTCTGCCACACCTCCTCCGACGACCGCGACCAGTACAATGCCCAGCGACTTGGTATAGGGCTTAAGCAATGCGCCTACCGTCAACCGCCGCTCCCGATTTTCCAGCCGGATCCTCAAGAGAATCTCCGTGTCAAGCCGATCACTTGCTTTCATCCACCTCATTGACTATTGCGCACTTCTATGGAACAACGGCACAAATTCGCGCAACAGGTGGAGACCTACGCTTCCCGCCAGAGCGGTCGAGCCCCGTTTGGCAGCATATGCGGCGGTCGCCCTGTTATCGGGGTACCAGGTATTGGAAATAAAGGCAGCGCCGTAGGCGCCTGCAAAGCGTGAAAAAGCTGGAATCCGGGTGCCACTCGAGGTCTCCGAAACAAACGTCGAAACCACCGCATGTTTCGTGCGCGCCCAGATACCTCTGTCTTGCGACAGGAAGTAGCGCGGGTCCTCCCCGTCAACTGCAGCGAACCCGAATCTGATCGTTTGGGATATCGTGTGCAGCGCCGCAACCGATCCGAAACGCTTCCCGTATCCTTCAGCGCCTTGGTGCCATCCGGGGGGCGCATCTTCCCACTGACCAATGGCAGCGCCGAAGGAAGGTGCGATTATGCTTTCTGGACTAAACAGGGCGCGCCCGTAAACGTGGGCTCGCTCCCCAAAAGTCAATGAATGGTTCACGGTCTGCGAGTTGGCGAGCGATGAAGTGACGGAAGGCGCACTGGGCAGCGAGTCAGGCGCATCCGCACCTTGGGCGAGCGCCGGAACAGACAGACACGAAATACAGAGCGCCAAGGTGCTCAACGCGAGTGATGCGCTACGAACCAGGCGAGCACCCAGCGAATGAAACGTTCTCATGATCTTCTCCTTAAATTGTTTGGGTACACGGGCAGTGTGGCAGTCGCCAAGACCGCAGTTCCGCCAATCAATAAGTCGCGTCGTGTGAAGTCGGTCATAGGCCGCTCCTTCTCTCGAAATTTCGTCCGTCGCACACCCCCCTGTAATGGCAATCACCGTGCCAACGTTAAGTTATTGAAAGTCGAGGCTTAGTAGAAAATTAAGCTTGCGAATTTTCGCAACGTTTGCGAAATCTCGGAACTACGCTCTGGGATTCGCTGAGGAAGGTATTTAAATGTGATCGGCTGAGGGATTTGTAGTTTCGAACGCTTCTTATTGATCTTTAGTGATGTCAGACGAATTAGAAGTCATATAAATCGACGTTTTGACACGAATCTTTTTCGTGGCGCGATTTTCCCAGAGGTCGCAGCTGAGTGACACGGCACTTGCATCCCGCCCGGGAATCAGGATTTGGGTTCGTTTGGCCCCTCGTGTGCACCACACAATTTGAATTCAGCAGCGAAAAAAGAATGTCCAAGAGAGAATGAATGTGAAACTTATCCTTCAACCTGAAGACGGCGTCAATCCGCTGATAGAAGCGATCGACGGTGCGAGGAAGAGCATTGAGACCGCAATCTTTCGTTTCGATCACGCCGACATCCAACGCGCTTTGGAAAGGGCGGTGTCTCGAGGCGTATCAGTACGCGCCCTCATCGCGAACACAAATCGCGGTAAGGAGAAAGAGCTGCGGAAATTAGAGATGGAGCTGCTTCCGGCAGGAATAGAGGTAGCCCGCACTGCTGACGACCTGCTGCGTTATCACTACAAATTCATGATCATTGACCGTCAGATTCTCGCCCTGTTGACATTCAACTACACCTATCTCGACATCGGAAGCCGCAGCTTTGGAATCATTACTCGAAATCCCGACCTGGTGCGGGAAGCCGCAAGACTGTTCGAGGCGGATGTCAGGCGCCAGACCTATGCGCCTGAGCTGGAGAATTTCCTTGTCAGCCCCATAAACGCTCGCCAGGAACTTTCCCGTTTCATCCTGGGTGCGGAGAAAGAGTTGCTGATTTACGACCCTGAGATCAGCGATCCGCCCATGATTCGGCTGCTGCGAGAGCGCGCCAAGTCTGGGGTAGAGATTCGCATCATTGGCCGGGTAACTAAAGACTCGACGAAGCTCGGTTCCCACGGCCTCATGCGCATGCGTTTTCACACGCGAACCATCGTTCGAGATCGGCGCCGGGCATTTATTGGAAGTCAGAGTCTTCGCGAGGCAGAACTCGACAGACGTCGCGAGCTGGGAATCATCCTCCATGATCGCGATGTCGTCCACTCTCTGGCGAAGATCTTCGACAGGGATTGGGCGACGCTGATGCCGAGCGCCGAAGCTAGTCACGAAAAAATGGAGCCGGCTGCGCGAGCAATGAAGCGAGTGGCCAAGACTGTCGTTCGAAACTTTCCCCTCGAACCCCTGGTAGAACGGGCCTTGAGACAGGCCGTGCGTGATATCCCGGACATGGAGTTCGAAAGGCATAAATTTGAGCACACTCTCGAGGATGCTATCAGGCAAGCCGTAGAGGATACCGTTTCGCACATAGTGAGGGAGACCGCAGAAGCGGAGGCCCGGACCTAAGCGTCTTTATGCGAAAGGCTTGGACAGGAAAAAGCAGCGGTTAAGAAACGCTGAGCTCGCTTTTTGCGAGCTTCGTCTGACGGCGAAGCTGTTCGGAAGGGGCTCTGATTCGCCTCAGAGGACTGGCCGACCACTTGGAAAAGAAGATCCGGCGACGCACAAGACGACACCGTTATAGAGGGGAACGCACGGACGAGGAAGAAAGGTCAACGTACGAAACAGCACGTGGGAGTTGGTGCGTTTACTCAAGCAACACAGACTGGCAGCTTGCTAACAATCAGCGTAATGCGCATTGAGAGACGTGCGTTGGTCTCCTTGGATGGTCGTCTCACAATCGACTCCTCGCCGGAGGTTCGGAATCAGCTTCTTGCGGTGCTCTACGGAGAAACCTTGGAGAGCCTAGTCATCGACTTGTCGGATGTTCCATACGTGGACCTTTCTGGCGTTGCCACGCTCCTTGAAGCGCTGAAGTTGGCGCGTGGTCACAATATCGACTTGAGGTTAAAAGGTTTGCACGATCGACCGCTGTATTTGCTTGAGGTCACAGGTCTGCTGTCGTTGTTCGGGACCTGCGGAGTAAATCTTCGCTCCAGTGAGAAGGCGCAGTGATGGCAGCTCTAACCGAGAGCGTTGGAAGAAAGACTCTCAACTACCTCGCCTACGTGGGAGGTCTCAGCACTCAACTGTGGGCGGCGCTCCGTGCGATGGGCGCGTCGCTGCCCGTTGTGGGAAAGCGCTATCGCTGGAAAGCATCGGTAGACCAGATGCTGCAGATTGGTGTTTCGGCACTGCCGATGGTAGGACTCATGGCGATGTGCAGTGGATTCATTCTTGCCATGCAGGGAGCTTCTGAATTACGTCGCTTCGGGGCCATGCACTATGTAATTGACCTTGTCGCGGTTGGCTTCACGCGGGAAATGGGACCTCTTCTAACCGCAATCGCTGTCAGTGGACGCTCAGGTTCCGCATTTGCTGCCGAAATTGGAACCATGAGCGTGACCGAGGAGATCGACGCACTCCGAGTCATGGCTTTTGAACCGGTTGAATTCGTGTTAGCGCCAAAATACCTCGCCGCGCTGATCATGGTGCCCTGTCTCACCATAGCGTCGAATGTTTGCGGCATCTTGGCAGGCGGGATCTTCATGTTTTTCTCCACCCACCTGAGCCTGGGCCTTTATCTTCATTACGTGTTGACTTCGATCCAATTGCGCGACGTGATCAGCGGGCTAATCAAGAGCCTGGCGTTCGCCACCATCATCGTCCACGTAGGTTGCCTCGAAGGGTTTCGAGTCCACGGCGGGCCCGATGCTGTCGGTCGATCGACGACGACTGCTGTGGTCAAGTCGACCTTTCTGGTAATTGTTGCAGATGTCATTTTCACCGCCATCTTCTACTTCACAGGAAAGCACTAATGGCAATTATCTCCATTCGTGATCTCGTTGTTGAGTACGACGGTCGCCGTGTGCTCGACGGGCTGAATCTGGAAATCGAGGCGGGAGAGACGATGGTCTTGTTAGGAGGGAGCGGGTCGGGAAAGAGCACGCTTCTGCGCCAGATTCTCGGGCTTGAACGCGTGCATTCCGGTACCGTGTTCGTGAAAGGAATCGACATCACCCACTGCTCGCAGGCGGAACTGAGATGGGTACGACGTTCCATTGGGGTAGCGTTCCAAAGTGCCGCATTGTTCAATTCTCTTTCCGTAAAGGACAACGTTGCGCTCGCCCTTCGCGAACATACCGCGCTCGCCCCATCCATCATCGACCTCATGGTTTGGATGAATCTGGCCGCTGTCGGGCTGGCGGAATTCGGCCATCTGCACCCTCAGGAACTATCCGGGGGCATGAAGAAGCGGGCTGCAGTGGCGCGTGCCATTGCTCTCGACCCGGAGATTCTTGTATTCGACGAACCGTCCGCTGGGCTTGACCCGATTGTTGCTGCAGAGCTGGATGAACTGATTCTCCTTCTTAAGAAGGCGTTCCAGATGACCGTGATCGTCGTGACTCATGAGCTGTCGAGTGCCTTCCGCATCGCCGATCGCATTGGCATGCTATACAAGGGAACATTCCTCGCGGTCGGAACCAAGGATGAGATCAAGAACAGTCAGAATCCACGCATTCGGCAATTCCTTGACCGCGTTCCGGACAAGATGGGAAAGTCCTCTGAGGTCGCAGCTTCTTTCGAAAAATATCTACGCGGCGAGGAGACAAATCTTTGACAACGGAAGCAAAGGTTGGCGCTTTCGTCCTGGCGTCTCTCCTGATCCTGACATCTACAATTGTCTATCTGGCAGACTCACAGTTACGCGGCGGCAAGGTGCCCTACCGAACCTACCTGCGCTATGCGGGCGGACTTGAAGCCGGGGCTCCCGTTCTCTTCGGGGGGATAAAAGCCGGCAGCGTCAGCGCTGTGCATCCATGGGCGTCCGATCCGACTCGCATCGAGATTCTGGTGGAGCTCAAAGATGGAACACCGGTGAACCAGAAGAGCGTGGCGAAGCTGGGCACCGTGAGCGTTATGAGCGAACCCTCTCTATTGATCAGCACTGGCGCCAACGATGCATCCCGGATTGTACCGGGCCAAGCGATTCCTTCACAGGAGACTCTCAGCCTGGATGAAATTGCAGGAAAGATGGCGACGGTGGCAGGAAACGCAAATGATTTGATTACTCAGGTAAAAGGGGAACTTGGGGGCATCAGCAGTGACGCGCGAACGCTCCTCGCCAACCTGAACTCTGTAACAACGGACGAGCGCCCGAAGATTGACCACATTGCGGATCAATTGCTGACACTCAGTCAGCATGCTGATGCTGTGATCGCCAAGGTTGGTCCCGTCGTTGATCATGCCGATTCCACTATTCAGAACGTGAATGGTGCAGTCGCAGATGTGCGCGAGCCGTTGCGCATGGACCTCGCCGAGGTCCAAAGCACGCTACAGCAAGCAAAAGACGTTCTGACAGATATGCAGGGTATAGTGCGAGCCAACGATTTCAAGATCGACGAAACGGTGGAAAACTTGCGCGTTGCAACCGACAACTTGGACCAACTGACGGACCAACTCAAGCAGCGACCGTGGAGCTTGATTCGAATCAAGCAACCTAAGGAACGCAAAGTCCCTGAATAGGACGAAAAGAAACATGAGAATACAACACAAAACACTTCTCGCTATCACGCTCGCGATCTTGGCCGTCTTCATCGGCTGCATGGGCAAGGTAAGATATCCGACTTATTACGAGCTTCATCTGCCTGCCGCACCTGACCCTCCGCCTGGGCCAGAGGCGCATGGATCCGTAGCTGTACGTGAATTCAGGTCGCCAGGCTATCTGCGGCAAGGACCGCTCGTTTATCGGCCGTCACCAGAACAAATCGGCTTCTATGACTACCATCACTGGGCGACTGACCCGCGCCAGTTCGTGACCACTGCAATCGTGGATCGTCTACGCGCTAGCGGTAATTTCGCGGCGGTCACGGTGTATGACGGACGGTCACATGTGGACTACATGCTGAGCGGACGCCTGGAAAAGCTCGAGGAAGTGGATTACGAGGGCGGTGTCAAAGTCGAAGTTGCGCTCTCTGCTCAGATGACTGACCTTCGCACGGGTACAACGGTCTGGGCCAACAGCGTGTCCGATGTCGAGAGCGTAGCCCAACGAAACGTTCCCGCAGTTGTGAGCGAAATGAGTCACACGATGGATCGTACGATCGAAAAGCTGCTGTCATCATTTCCCAGTCCACCCGGCAGCCAAGCCGTTTTGGAGCATTGAACAGATGAACTCTAGCAACCAATCATCGGGCTACCGCTCGGTCTAGAGCCGGTATGCGCAGCCCAGCAGTCTCACATCGTCAACGTCACCTGCCGCACCCATTCAATTCTCTGGACTCGTCGCATGAAGGAAGCCGTCCTTATTTTTCGTGACCTCACCGAGGTGCGTCTGACTTCAAGCACTTCCTCTGACTCTCACGTACTGTTATGGCATCCGACTTCAATGTCATCAGTTCTACTGTTCGCTTCATCCACTACCGGCGACTAACGAGTGCTGAAGTGTCTAAGGGAGCTCGTTACGCCGTCGCCCACGCCGCTGGCCTGCGTGGAATCAACCCTGAAGTAATAGATTGTCCGCGCCCTAAGGTTATCAAGGCGCACACGGAACACCGTCGATCTGTGATCCGGGTCCAACCTGATCGGGGATTTGGCGGTCTCGGTCAGGCTACTCGGATCTGTACCGTAGTGCACAACTCCGTAATGCACCGGGGACCCGTCGGGATTATTCGTTGTCCATCTGATAATCGTCAGATTCTCCCTCGACAACTCGATCCTAGGACCTTGGATGATCCGTAAGTGCCGAGCCATTGGAGTCGTTGGACTTTCCTGAGCGAGCAGGCTGACGCTGAAAATCCACGTCATCATTATCAGAAGCGCTCTTGCCATTTCACACCTCACAAAAATTCTCTAGAAAAATACGGCGAAACTCTGCAGAATCGTGGTCGAATCTCACCCGCGGCTAGCTCACTCCGGCCCGTCTGCTTCCTGCATTTTTGCAAGACGGACGAGCCGGAGAGAGTTTATCGCTACGGAATAGACGGGTTCGGGACAGGCGCAACGCCGCAGATGGCTGATGCGCAGGGTGGTAGAGGCGGAGTCGGGATTAGGAACTCGTTGCCTTGGGTCGCAGCCGAACCACCCTTCATGCAAGCACCTGTAAAGGTATCGCGGTTGCGGTAAGGCCTGGTGAAACCGTCAGACAAGGTTTCCAGAAATTTAACGATCTGATTCTCCTCCTCGTCGGTTAATCCGAGATTGCCTGTGGTCATATCGATATTGTTCCGAACCTCCGGCATCGGCCAGCAATCTACTTTTTCAGTTGTTCCTGCCGGGCAATGTCCGGACGTGACCGGGTAGGCATACTTGTCGCGCGTGTTGTAGAAATGTACGACTTGCTTCAGGCTTTTGAGGTAGCCGTTGTGGAAGAACCCCTTCTGGAAGTAGGGTCCGGGGGCTTCGGTGGTGGGACATTGTGTTGGCGCCAACGCTACGTTGCGCGCCGTAGCCACTTGCATCTGGCCGTCGACAGTGGGTGCATATTGTCTCCAACTCATGTTTGGATTGGGGCCGGAACCGAAGCCACTTCTGAGAAAGGTCCCAAGTCCTAAATCTCTATAGCCGAAGCCGTATGGGTTTGCAGTGAAGCCGTAGGAATCTGGCTTGTCCTGATAATAGAAAGCATCCCGTGGATTCAGTGGCAGGCCCTCATTGGCCGAGCCGAAACAGGTGAATAGCGGGTTCACCTGGGCAGTTGAGCTTGTGTCGATCTGATCTGGCTTCAAGTTGGTTCCTCTTCCGTCGACGTGGCATGAATTGCAGTTGCCTTTGCCATTGAACAGCTGGAAGCCCGCCATCTCGTCTGCCGTCATCGTGTACTTACCGGCCAGGAATGCATCAAATTTTGACGAGAAAGCGCTGACCTGCACGGACTGCTCGTAGGAGTCGATGGACTGCGCCCAGTGGTCATAAACCGTGTTTGCGTGGGTGCGGTCTGTTGGAGTTAACGGAATCGGGGTGGTGCTCCCGCCGAATACCGCAGCCCCGCCAGGGGTTGCGCAGATTTGTTCAGTCTCGTGTGGGAATTTGATATTGAGCGAGCCTTCGCCCCATACCTCTTCAAAGAGAGGTCTGTACGCTGCGTGCGAAAGCCGGAATGCAACGCAAGCAGTGTCAGGGAAGCCCATCTCTTGAGTATCGACGGGGGGACCCTGTGCCTGTTGGGCGTCGGGAACCCTTAACAAATATCCTGTTGCCCGTGAATCCCAGAAATTTCCGCCAAAGAAAAGACCCTGTTCCTGGTTGTACTGAAGTACAGGGAAGAATGGCGCATACGTGTGACGTTGCGCTGTTCGCTTGCCCGCTCGAAAGTGAACCGTCCCGGGAAATGCGGTCATTGTAAGGTTGACTGACGGGATCGGACCGCTAAAACCGGCGTACGGCATGTGGCAAGACGCGCACGCTTGATTCTTGTTCGGCGAGATATTCTTGTCGAAGAGCATGAGCTCGCCCAGTGTTTCTGTTGCCTCAGTTCCGCTGTTCTTCAGGACAGGCGGCTGACCTGTCAGAATCGGGGGCTTCAAGTGATGCCACCGTGTGATCGCTCGGCTCTCGACGAAGTCGACTTCCCGTAGAACCCGAGCTATCTCGGAACTCAAGTCGGGAGGGAGGATGCCAGGCGGATACGGGTTGTAAACCGGTACGGATAGAGCGGATCCGTTGCTCTGTGCTGAAACGTTAGGTGAATTGAATGACATCCACAAAGCCAACCCGCAAACGACACCGGTGGCCAATACTATTGACGTTCGGTAGTTCATGACCTGACTCCTTGTCCTTAAGCTTTCGTGCGAAACACTTGCCAGAAGCAATGCACGCGGGGTTCCACTTGAAATTCATCGGAGATGAAGCTGTCCGACTATCCGCGTTACCCCCATGCCGGAGTGGAGGAACTGCATCTGCTCACCGCGAGCTGACGATCGATGACAAGAAACTCTATCCTGGCAATTACAACCTAAACGAGCTCGACACCGTGGATCATCGTCATCGTGAGACGGCTTCTCATGACGTTGCAAAAATCGTTAGAAGGCCCGAATCTTTCAGGCCCGAACTACCATTTTGCTTTCGCCGCTGCTCGCGGCGCAGGGTCGGGCGGCGGTACTTCCGACGGATTCACCCAGTTCGCCTTGAATGGCAACGTGCCGTGAACTTGCACGATCGTCTCGCCCTTGCTCATCGTGAAATGCCGCATCTCCTTGGGTACAGAAACAAAATTGCCAACGTTCATCACTTGCAACTTCGCTTCATCGAAGGTTTCGCCCATGCCCAGCAGCAAGGTGCCCTTCAGCACGGTAATGTTTTCATCTGTCGGATGCCAGTGCGGGGGGATTTTCGCTCCGTCCGCGCATCGCAGACGCAAGACGAAGGGTGATCCTTCTCCGTTCAGGTCGCCATCCACCGAGACGAGATCCACTCCCCGGATGAGCGGCATCCAATTCAAATCCTCTAAATGCACGATCTTGTAAAGACGATTACTCACACACGTTTCTCCTTTTATGATCAGTATTTAGCGCGCTGCACAGCGCATATCGAATGGCCTCGAATGCTTCCATCGATGCTGCACTCACAGCCTCTTGCGAGAATTTCTAACTTTCCGCAACCCAGACTTCTTGGGTGTTACGACGGACCAAATCAATCGCTTCTGGAACTAACAGAATAATTTCTCCGGATTGTTTGTCCGGCTCTAATCAAAAGCAGTTTGCGTGCCGCAGCCCTCCATGCGAGCTATGCACGATTTTCGTGAATTCAAAAGAGGTTATGGAAATCACGTCAGTAGAAACATGAATCGCTGACCGCCGGACGTGGCGGGGTCGACGCGAAATCCCGACATGAAGTGCCGCCTTTATATCTCCGGAAGGATAAATCGAAAGATGGGGAGAGGTCTGAGATCAAGCTCTCGCGCTTGAGAATCGGCTGCCTATCTTTCTGAACCTCCCCACACGCAAGAGATTACTGGTCTCTCGCGAGCACTCGCGAAACGTTTATTCGCCAAGTCGCCGTCGTCCGATTTGCTTCTTTGCATTTGGTCCTGAAGTTGCTGTTCTCCCAGTGGTAGTAGGAGAAAGGTATTCATGGCCCGTAATCGACTCGACGTTCACAGGCTCCCTGTGCCCTCATTTGATATATCGCGCCGCAACGTCCTCTTTGGCGGTGTGGCCACACTGGCTGCTTTCGGATTGCCGATGAGGTTACTTGCCGACCCAACAAGCCCTGCAAGCGTTCTAGCTCCGCATGGCAATAATCAAGGAGAAAGTCATATCAACATGATCACAACTAAAGACGGAACGGAAATCTATTTCAAGGACTGGGGTACGGGTCGGCCTGTCGTGTTCTCGCACGGTTGGCCGCTCACCGCGGACGCATGGGACGCACAGATGCTGTTTCTTGGTGAAAACGGCTATCGCGGCATCGCTCATGACCGGCGCGGCCACGGTCGCTCAAGCCAGGCGTGGAACGGCAATGAGATGGACACATACGCGGATGACCTCGCCACGCTGATTGAAACGCTCGATCTGAAGAATGCCACTCTGGTTGGCCATTCTACGGGAGGCGGCGAGGTTGCGCGCTACATCGGCCGGCACGGTAGCCAGCGCGTGTCGAAGGCTGTCTTAATCGCCTCAGTGCCGCCCCTCATGCTGAAGACACAGAACAATCCAGGAGGTCTGCCGATCTCTGTCTTTGACCAAATTCGCGCCGGCGTGGTTGCGGACCGCTCCCAGTTTTTCAAGGATCTGAGCACGCCCTTCTACGGCTACAACCGGCCGGGCGCCAAGATTTCGCAAGGCGTTCGGGACTCGTTCTGGCTCCAGGGAATGCAAGCCTCCATCAAGGGAGCGTACGACTGCATCAAAGCATTCTCAGAGACGGATCAAACTGAGGACCTGAAGCAGTTCGACGTACCGACGCTCATCCTACAAGGCGACGACGACCAGATCGTGCCGTTCGCCGACTCCGGCCTGCTCCAGTCCAAGCTCATCAAGGGCGCAACCCTGAAGGTCTACCCTGCGGCACCACACGGTATGTGCACGACTCATGCTGACCAGGTCAATGCCGACCTGCTCGCTTTCCTGAAGTCCTAACGAGGCTAAAGACTGGCGGGCGCGTGGTCATTTGGTCAGGTCCGCGCTCAAAGAGGTTCAACACAACGCAAGAAGATTTATCAAATTACAGGAGAAAAGAAATGAAACGAATCAACGCACTGGTTCTCACTTTAGGTTTGGCTGTTCTTGTCTGCATGCCCATGTATGCCGAGGATACGACGACCTACAACTTCGAAACCATTAACTACCCCGGCGACACGTTTACCCAAACGCTTGGCATCAACAACTCCGGCACCATCGCCGGCTACCATGGGGCTGCTATCAACAAAGGATTCACGCGAGCCCGGTCTGGCACCTTTACCAACGAAAACTTCCCAAACTCGGGCCAAACCCAAGTCATCGGCATCAACAACAATGGCAAGACCGCCGGCTTCTACATTGACGCCGCGGGAAACACCCACGGTTTCACAGATCAGCAAGGTGGTTTCCTGAAAGTGGACTTTCCCGGCGCGCCGTTCAATCAACTCCTCGGCCAGAACGACTCCAGCCAAGCTGTCGGTTACTACAGCACAAAGGCAGACGGCACCGGCCCCGATCATGCTTACATCTATGACGAGGATGGCGGCGTTTTTGAGTTGCTCAAAATTCCGGGTTCTACCAGTGCGCAGGCCACAGGGATCAACAATTCCGGAAACGTCTGCGGATTCTTCGTGGATGCCAATGGAGTCAATCATGGCTGGGTACTGATTGGAGGGGATTTCGACATCCTCAATGTTCCTGGCTCGACCGGGACACAGGCCCTGGGTCTGAATAACAAAGGGCAGGTGGTCGGGTCTTACACCGACAGCGCGGGGAACTCGCACGGGTTCGTCTACAGAGAGAAAGCCGGAACATTCCAGTCAGTGGATGATCCGAATGGAGTCGGTACGACAGTCGTCAATGGAATTAACGACAAGGGCGACCTGGTCGGCTTCTTCGGTACTGCGCCAATCAACTCCGGATTCCTTGCCACTCCCAGTGACCGCGAGTGAGAGGTAACCCCTGAGCACGTGTGACGATAGCGGCGTGGGGTTCTGAAAACCTGCAGAATCCCACGCCGGTTTTACGTGTTTAAATTACGGCGAACAAGCGAATCCGTCCGGCTGGGAAAAGCGACGTTCGCGTCCGTTTCGCTATCGCGAAGGAGATTGAAAACAAGGTGGCGCCTCATGAGCGGGCACGCCTAGCGAGCGCCCGAGCGGTCAAACCTGAAGCTTACGATGCCACTCTCAGGGGACGCTTCTTCTGGAACAACGGGACGAAGGTGGCATTGGGGAAAAACATCTCGTACCTTTGAGCAGGCGATATCAAGAAAAGCATTCAATACGGCCTGGATCATCAGGAGAAGCGATGTTGTCTCTGGTTGATACAAATTTGAGGAGCGAAACCAATCCGTGACGCGAGGATTGTCGTTTATGAAAGAGTAAGGCAGCGTCACCGACGATAGGTTGTGACGTCGAAACATATGAGCACAAAAGGCGACGGGACGAGAAGCGTTCCGATGATTAGCCTAACTCGACGTGGATCAACGCTGAGCTGCTGGCTTTCTGCAAAGCGGCAAGCAAGCGGCAGCGTGACAGCGACGCCGAACTAGGAGGCGGTGCGCAGACAGGGGCAACGATGAAACCGTCTATCGAATCTCGAGCTGTATCGCATTCTGCGAGTGCACCATCAGTGGAAGATATTCGACGCCATTCGATAAGTGCTGTGGCTTAGCGCGCTAAATACTGAGCATAAAAGGAAAAGCTGTCTATAGGTAATCTCGCCTCGATGCGTCGAGAAATCATAAATTCTGAAGGATCAGAACGCTTTGTGGGAGCTTAGGTAGGAGCGTACGAGTGTCTTATGAGCGCAGATTCGAGCAGGTCATAGGCAACAGTCCTGCCCTGGAATTGGTGCTCGAACAAGTTGAAAGAGTGGCGCCAACTGATTCCACTGTGTTGATCCAAGGGGAAACCGGCACCGGCAAGGAGCTGATCGCGTACGCGATTCACAACATCAGCTCGCGGCGCCGACGCCCGTTCGTAAAGCTGAATTGCGCTGCCATTCCGCTGGATCTGCTGGAAAACGAGCTCTTTGGCCACGAGAGAGGCGCGTTTACCGGAGCCATTGCGCAAAAGATTGGCCGTTTCGAGCTGGCCGACGAAGGCACGCTCTTTTTGGATGAAGTGGGCGACATCCCGCTCGAGGTGCAGCCCAAATTGTTGCGGGTTTTGCAGGAGCAGGAGTTCGAGCGCCTGGGCAGCGCTCGGACTCACCAAGTGGACGTTCGGCTGGTGGCTGCAACGAATCGTGACCTGAAGGAGATGGTGAACCGGGACCAATTCCGCGAGGACCTCTACTACCGGCTGAATGTGTTTCCGGTCCTGCTGCCACCGTTACGGCAGCGACGCGAAGACATTCCGGCCTTGGTGAAGCACTTTGTCGAGATTTTTGGCCGCCGGCTGGGCAGACAAATCGAATACATTCCTCCAGAAACGATGTTCGCTCTTAGCTCGTACCAGTGGCCAGGAAATATCCGCGAGCTACAAAACCTGATCGAACGTGCCGTGATCCTTTCAAACGATGGCGTGCTTCCGGATCTTTTGTTGACGACAGTGACTCAGGGTGTCTACAGTCCTGCAACTACTTTGAAGGCGTCAGAATACGCGCTGATTGTGCAAACGCTGGAAGCCGTCGATTGGGTGATCGGCGGCCCGAAGGGCGCAGCCGCCAAACTTGGCTTGAAGCGCACTACGCTGATCAACAAGATGCAGAGGCTGGGAATTTTCCGATCTTATCTTATCCCTAAAGCACACAGGACGTAATGGGGCCAGTACGCAGGTCGGCGCCGCACTCTTAATAGCGATTGCTCCAGCGAGAGCGAAGCGCCCGGCCTCAACCAGCAGAATTCCTTCGACTCTTCGTAGACATGCCTGTCTCCTTTCAAGTTAATGTATTTTTTGGCTATCAACGTGTGGTGAAATGTTTGATAGTGTTCTTCACCCCGTCGCTTGTGCCGTTGGCCCCTGTCGAGTCCACAGTGTAGTAGTACTGGGGTGTTGCGTCTTCAAGACACCCGAATGCTGGCTTTGTCGGCCCAGGGACACATAACGAGCATTTGATATTCCAATCACTCCGGCGGTGATTCGGCCTGAAGCAACTTATCTCCAGTGGGTAAGCTGCGTCTTTGGATAGGAGCGCGCCAGATTCGAGCGTCTGTCCGTCACAAGCAAGGCAGAGTGTCCGAGGGCGGACACGAACCAGGTTTGCTAAAGAAGAAAACACTACATGGCCCGTAATCGAATCGACGTTCACACGCACCTTGCGCCCCCGTTTGATATGTCGCGCCGCACCGTTCTTGTTGGCGGTGCGGGCATGGTGGTTGCTTTCGGATTGCCGATGAGGTTACTTGCCGATCAATCAAGCTCTGCGAGCACTACTGCCCCGCATGCCAATAAGAAGGAGAGAGTCATATCAACATGATCACTGCTAAAGATCTGCGAAGGACGAGATTGGTGGGCGCTGGGAACCGTCGATTTCGTGTACAACTGGGATGTAACCCCGCCGGGTGTAGAACGGGAACCACAGCGATGGGCGCCCGCGCCTAGCGGGCGGACAATAACGAAGAACGAGGGCGTTATGTCCTAGGTCACCTCATGCTGGCTGGGCGCATCGCGGCAAGACTGTCCGCGTGAGCGTTCGGTCTTGGGATTGCAACGAGGTGAACCACAGCGTAAGGAGACCTGAAAATCATGACTGGCAAAAAAATTACGACCGACAAATTGTCGTCCCGCCGCAGATTCCTGATCGGCAGCGGTGGCGTTGCCGCTGCTGCAAGCCTGTCGTCAGTGACGATGGCTGCAACAGCCAAGCAGGCGAGCGCTGCGAACTCTTCCACTCCGAGCGAAGGAGAGTTCGAGAAACAGCACGCCACGATCACAACCAAAGACGGCACGGTGATTTACTACGACGATTGGGGCAGCCGCAGCGGACAGCCCGTGGTCTTCAGCCACGGCTGGCCGCTCTCTGCGGATTCCTTTGAAGACCAGATGTTCTTTCTCGCTACCAACGGCTTTCGCTGCATCGGGATTGACCGCCGCTGCTTCGGCCGATCGAGCCAGCCCTTCAACGGCCAGGACATGGACACGTACGCCGCCGACCTTCACGAGCTCGTCAAACACCTCGACCTGAGGGAGGCAATCCACGTCGGCCACTCAACCGGCGGCGGCGAAGTCGCCCGCTATATTCGCAACTACGGGACGGAGCGTGTGGCCAAGGCCGTGCTGATCGCCGCTGTGCCGCCGCTGTTGGTGCAGACGCCAGCCAACCCGGGCGGCGTGCCGATCTCGGTGTTCGACGGGTTACGGGCCAGCGTTCAGGCCGACCGCTCGGAATTCTGGTTCGGATATAGCTTGCCGTTCTACGGTTACAACCGCCCGGGCGCGAAGGTCTCGGAGGGCGTCATTCAGGAATTCTGGCTCCAGGGCCAGATGGCAGGCTTCCCCGGCGCCTACTTATGCATCAAGGCGTTCTCCGAAACGGATCAATTCGAGGACCTGATGAAGTTCTACATACCGACGCTCATTATCCAGGGGACCGACGACCAGATCGTGCCGTACACCCTCGCGAGCCTACGCCAGCACGAGCTCATCAAGGGCTCAATCCTGAAGCTCTACGATGGCGCCCCGCACGGTCTGATAACGACGCTTAAGGACCAAATCAACCAGGACTTGTTGGCGTTTTGCAAATGACGGGGGTAGTCATATTACAGAAGTGGAGGCCGTTGTATGAAAGACATCTGGAGCAGCATGAAAACTGCAATCAATCGGCGTTCGTTCGTGAAGAACGGACTGACAGCAGCAGGTGTCGTGGCCACAGGGGCTGGACTCCTAGCCGATAGCTCATCCGCTTTAGCGCAAGAGGGACCTGAAGAACACAGCGGGCGTCTCACCAAGGGCGACGCAGCCCTACTCCGGTTCGGGGCGGCGGCGGAGAGCCTGGAAAGCGATTTTTGGGCACAGTACAACGAACTCGGGGGCATTCAAGACAGCGAAGTCCCAGGGGGAACCGGAAATTCAGCCTACACCGCCGCTCTCAAGGTCCTGGACTCCGATATGGCCCAGTACGTCCACGACAATACCGACGATGAATTCAGTCACCGGAACTTCCTCAATGCATATCTAGCTTCCAAGGGAGCGGATACTGTGAATCTTGAACCCTTTCGCACCTTGCCGGGCAGCACGGCGACCGGATCCAGCGGAAAGCTACGGCTCACAAACCTGATGCAGCTCACGCTGGACACCAGTTGGTGGTCCCGCTACCGTAGCAGTTCCCACAACCCCGACCTCGATCCGAATTTCACGTTCCCGCAAGCGGTCCCAACCTTAGCGGTTGGGCAGCATACGGCGATTCCGAGGACTGATGACGACACAAAGGAGCCGAGCTTCCTTCAGGCGATCGCGAATACTGCAGTTTTCCAGTTCCCGACTGTCGAACAAGGTGGCAACAGCCTCTATTCCGCGATGGCACAGAGGGCCACTCATGTGGAAGTTCTGCGAATCCTGATCAGCATTGGCACCATTGAGGCCATGCACTTTCAAACGTGGTCGGACAAGGCAGGTCATGCACCCCCTTTGACTGCCGTCGATCCTATGACCGGTGTATCTGTTACTTTTCCAGACCTGAATTCCGCACCGTTCGGCGGAGAGGATTTTCAAACCAATCTGATTATGCCGGAGCCGTGCCCATTCCTCAGCCGGAAGCTCCCGCCATGTTCCATCATTCGGCCCACTGAGACAAAGGGCGTTGCCATGGGCGTGGCGAATTTCCTGGCGGCCATGGGACTCTTCATCGGCCAATCGCCGGCGTTCTTTGAGTTGTTGCGCGACCTGGCGGAGGATGCAGACGAAGCCAGACGTGGGCGGTAACGTTCCCGTTTTTTGAGGTGAAGACGCCCCTCGACTGGATGCCTTCCGTCTAATACCAGCGCCCAGGCAACGGGCGTAAGCGACGTGGGAGACGTTTCCGGGTTTTTACGTCGATAGTGGCAGCATCAACTACGGATACCAGACTAGCTCCTAGCCGCTGTGTATCGAGTAACGCCGTTTGTAGGGCCTCCAGCTCATGGCGCAATAGGGTCACCAGTAACCACGGAAGAA
>Ga0137363_10000502_pt1 | contig 21834 bp, 16 predicted proteins | sample MadtaG_FD_104800 | JGI IMG/M metagenome (GOLD analysis project Ga0137363, IMG submission 104800) | Vadose zone soil microbial communities from Angelo Coast Range Reserve, California, USA - Mad1_115_16 metaG | ecosystem: Environmental > Terrestrial > Soil > Vadose zone | place: USA: California...
CCTCATTGGCAGGGTCCGCCTGCACTTCAAATTCGAGGCCGTCGTAGGCCAGTTGCACGTGCGGGTAGCCCTTTCTTCGAAGGCGCTCATTCGTCTCCGAGTGCGGCAGGTCGTGCGCGATGTGCGTGAACCACGCGTGGCGCGGCTGGAGTCGTTGAATGAGCGCGAGCGCTTGCTCGACTGTCTGGTGCATGGGATGCGGGATATCTCGCAGGGCGTCCAGCACCAGATCGTCGAGTCCTTCGAGCAGTGCCATCGAGGAGTCCGGAATCTTGCTGAAGTCGGTCAGGTAGGCGGCTCTCCCAAACCGGAAACCCAGTACTTCCATCTCCCCGTGCAGCATGGGCACGGGAACAAACGGAATGCCGAGAAGTTCAAACCGACTCTGGACGGCGTTCAGCGTTACGCTCGGTACGGTGCTGAGGGTCGGCTTTTCGTCGAAAACGTAAGCGAAGACGCGCCGGATGATGCGAAACGTTTCTTCGTTGCTATAGACCGGTAGCGCTGCTCGCTGACGGATGTTGAAGGGGCGAATATCGTCAAAGCCGAGGATGTGGTCGGCATGCCCGTGGGTCAGCAGGATGGCGTCCAGGCGTTCCAGCCCAACGCGGAGGGCCTGCTGGCGGAAGTCCGGCGTGGTATCAATCACCACGTTCTGGCCGCCACGGGAGATCAGCAGGGAAGGGCGCAGCCGTTTATCGTGCGGATCGTTCGACTTGCACACGCGACAAGGGCATCCCAGGGTAGGAACGCCCATGGATGTGCCCGAGCCGAGTACGGTGACTTTTAGCGAAGCAGAAGGCATGGTGAAAGCGTTGGAACCAATCTTCACGCGGAGTCGGGTCAGACCGCCGGGCGTTTCTTACGAGCGGGCCTTGGCCTTCGCCTTGGCTTTGGCGGTCTCGGCCGCAACCGCCTGATTGATCTCCAGATAGGTCATCTTCAGTTTGCCCAGCAGGTCCAGGAGCAGGTTGTCTTCTTCGGGCGCGAGATTGCCCTTGGTTTTCTCGTGCAGAGCGTCAAGCATGTCGATCAGCTCGCGTGCGGCTTCGGGATCGATCGCTGGCTGGCCGGTGCGCGGGTCGGCATACGCGCCAAGCACCATGGCAGCGTTGCTCCCGAGCATGCGGACGAGATTTTCGAACGCGGGGGCGCGCTTGGGTGTCTCAACCGGAGGCGCAGAAGCAGGCGCTTTTGCTGCCTCGGGCGGTGCGGCGGGAATCTTGGCCGCTTCCCGCTTGGCTTCCCGCTCCTGTTCCTCGACGACTTCCTTGCGCAACTCCCCTTCGGCCGTAAAAGGGCGCCGGTCGATAACGCGGAACGCTTCTTCCTGTTTGTGATCGGACAAGGTACTTTCCTCAGCGATTTGTCGCCCCTGCAGTTTATCACGGGTTGCCAGCTCGAGTCGCCCGGGCCCGAACTTTGAATCTGCGATGCTTGTCAAAGCCGCGGTTGCACCGTAGAGTGGAACGCTTGACGCAGAGCGGAAATAGTCGAACAAGCAATGCTTACACATCAGAAGCGCCAGAAGCAGAAGAAGAAAACAAGAAAACCGCGCCGCAATGGCAAGCCCGTGAAACAGAAACACTTAACGCCGGGCCAGTGGTTTGAAAAGCTCATCGACGTGCAGGCTAGATTGCGCGCCTCGAACGGATGTCCGTGGGACAGAGAGCAAACCCATCAATCGCTCCGAACCTACCTCATTGAAGAAGCCTACGAAGTTCTGGAAGCCCTCGAAAGCAGAAATGACGCCAAGTTTGCGGAGGAGATGGGTGATCTTCTCTTGCAGATTGTCTTCCATTCGCAGATCGCCAGCGAAGAGGGCCGATTCACCGTGGCCGAGGTGATTCGCGAAATTCATGACAAGATGATCCGGCGGCATCCGCATGTTTTCGGGAAGGTACAGGCGAAAGATTCTGTCGAGGTGTTGAGAAACTGGGAACAGCTCAAGGCTGAAGAGCGCCGCTCTAGCGACAAAAAAGCTGCTTCAAAAACCGGTGCAGGCGTCCCCCAGGAAGTCTCTTTGCTTGATGGCGTCTCCCGCGCCTTGCCCGCAACGTTGGAAGGCTTTCAGCTCACACGCAGAGCTTCTCGCATCGGTTTTGACTGGGAAGATATCGGCGGCGTTTTCGAAAAAATGCGCGAAGAAACCGAAGAATTGAAGAAAGCAGTGAAGGAACAAGACCATCTGAAAATGGAAGAGGAAGTGGGCGACTTGCTCTTCTCCGCGGTAAACCTCTCGCGATTCTTAATGATCGACCCGGAGATCGCCCTCAAGAAAGCCAACGCGAAATTTTCGCGCAGATTCCGCGCCATGGAAAGGCTGGCCCTGAGGAATGGCCGGGAGTTCAAAAACCTTCCGCGTGAACAGATGGAGGTATTCTGGGACGAGACCAAGAAGTCAGAAGGGCAGCCGGGCGGGGCACCAACAAAGCCATGACCCGGGACATCATCGTTCGGAAGTGCGAGGGCCTCGATGATTTCCATCGTTGTGTCGAGCTGCAGCGCGAGATTTGGGGAGAAGCCGACCTGGAAGTCGAGCCGGCTACCATGTTTGTTGTGGCCGCGCATACCGGCGGCGAAGTGCTGGGCGCTTTTGATGGTGACCGCCTGGTGGGATACACGCTCGCGGTGGTTGGCCTGCGTGACCGCGTTGCTTACCTCCATTCCCACATGACCGGTGTGCACAGCGAGTACCGCGACCGCGGCGTGGGCCGCATGCTGAAGCTCTTTCAGCGCAGCGAAGCCCTGGGCCGTGGAATCCGGTTCATCCAATGGACATTTGATCCTCTGGAAGTTCGCAATGCGCACTTCAATTTGAATCGGCTTGGCGCCATCTGCCGGGAATATCAACCCAACTTGTATGGCGTCACGACCAGCCCGCTTCATCGCGGATTGGCGACCGATCGGCTGCTAGTTGAATGGCATCTGGATTCTGCACGCGTCGTTGCCGCCCTCGAGAATCTCGTGAAAGATCCTGTCGAGGCGCCCGCCGTCATCGAATTGCCGGCAGAGCTCGAGCGTTGGCAGCGCGAAGGATCAAGAGAGGTTGGCCTCGTCCAGGCGCGCGTGCGAGAAGAATTTACCAGATGGTTTGCCAAGGGTTACGCAGCAGTTGCTTTACGCATTGGGCCGGAGAACCGGGCGTATCTCCTCGCTCCCTGGAGCGACTTTTAGGAAAGTTCCTTCTGCCGAGAGCTTATGAGAATACGAGAGCTCACATTGCAGGAAGTACGGATGAAGCTGGTGGCCCCGTTCGAAACCAGCATGGATCGTACGGAAGTGCGCCGCATTCTGTTGGTGCAGGTGGATGTAGACGGTGTCATCGGCTGGGCCGAATGTGTCGCTGGTGAGTTCCCGTTCTACAGTCCGGAAACGGCTGACACCGCGTGGCTCATTCTTCGCGGTTTTCTTTGGCCCATGATTAAAGGAAAGGAGTTCGCCTCCGCCAGCGAAGTGTGGGATTTGCTCGCGCGTGTCCGTGGCCACAACATGGCCAAAGCCTCACTGGAGGCTGCCGTCTGGGATGCCGAGGCAAAGCAAAAGGGCTTGCCACTTTCAAAACTCATCGGTGGCGTTCGTGAGGAGATCGCTTGTGGTGTTTCGATCGGCATCAAAGATTCGCCGGACGAGCTGGCCGCCGCGGTAGAGAAAGAGCTCGCTGCCGGGTATCAACGCATCAAAATCAAAATCAAGCCAGGGAAGGACCTCGAGCCGGTGCGCCGTCTGCGCCAGGATTTTCCGCGCATCAAGCTGATGGTCGACGCCAACTCCGCCTACACGCTCGATGACTGGGCGCTCCTCAAGCAGCTCGAAGGCTTCTACCTGATGATGATCGAACAGCCTCTCGGCTGGGACGACCTCTACAGCCACGTCGAACTGCAGAAAAAGCTGGATACCCCGATCTGCCTGGATGAATGCATTCACACCGAAGAGCAGGCGCGCGCCGCCATCGAGCTGGGCGCCTGCAAAATCATCAACATCAAGCTGGGCCGTGTCGGCGGCCATACCGTGGCGCGGCGCATCCACGACCTCTGCCAACGGCATGGCATTCCCGTCTGGTGCGGCGGGATGCTCGAATCCGGAATCGGCCGCGCGCACAATATCGCGCTTTCGACGCTCGCTAATTTCTCGCTCGCCGGCGATGTGGCCGCCAGCAAGCGCTATTGGGAGGAAGACATCATCCTTCCTGAGGTCACCGTGTCACCACAAGGCACGATTCGCGTGCCGACTTGCCCCGGCATAGGATTCGAACCGCGCCTCGACCGCATTGACAAACTTACCGTACGCAAAGAACGGCTGACCTGAGCCGTGAGAGTCGTGACCTCCAGCGGGCGAGCGCCAAGCCGTGCCGTCCTTGCCGCATCGATTGGTCTGGTCATCATTATTTGGGCGGTCAACTTCATTGCTGCGAAAATTGGGCTGCGCTCTCTGCCGGCCGTGACCCTGGCATCTTTCCGGGTCGTGCTCGCTGGCATGGTGATGCTCCCTTTCTACCAGGTTTGCTCGCGGTTGCCTGCTTTTGCCGAAGCGGCCAAGAGCCGACAGCGCAAATTTACCCTCCGCGATCTTTGGACTTTCCTCTATATGGGCTTCTTCGGCGTAATCATGAATCAGGTCTGCTTCACAGTTGGATTGCGATACACGTCCGTCAGCCATGCCGCGGTAATCGTTGGCATGGGGCCGATCTACACGCTGATCCTCGCCACGCTTTTCAAATTGGAGATGGCTACCTGGCGCAAAGCAATGGGCATGGCCATGGCGTTCGCCGGCATTGCGGTGCTGGCATCGGAAAACGGGATTTCGGCGCACTCGCCGTCGGTGTTGGGCGACGGCATCACGATGACGGGTTCGCTCGGTTTCGCGATGTACGTTGTGCTTGGCAAACGGCTCTCAGGGCACTACGACCCTCTCGCCATGACGGCGTTCAGCCACTTTGCGGGAGCGCTGATGGTCCTGCCAGTTGCGGTGTATCGAGCCCACACGCTCGGCTCCGCAGCGCACTGGCGCGCCATCGCCTGGACCGGCTGGGCCGCTATGCTATACATGGCCATCTTCAGCTCGGCAGTTGCCTACGTCTTTTACTTCTGGTTGCTGCGATATTTGGAAGCCTCGCAACTGAGCGCCTTTACTTATCTTCTGCCGGTGGTCGCGACCATTCTCGGAATTCTGTGGCTGGGAGAAAAGGGCTCCTGGAACCAAATGCTCGGCGGAGTGCTCGCACTCGGCGGCGTCTATTGGATTGAATCGGGCCGTGCATCTATCGTCAGAGTTATTGTCGCCCCGTAAACTCCGTTGGCCATAGCCGTTGACGGGGCTTCTCTCCAACCAATACTATTGTTTCAAATCAGCGCTGGTCTCCCGATGACATTCCGGCAGCATTCCTGTGAGCAAGCTGGCTCCTCGAGCGACGGCCGGACGCGGCTGTCAATTTTCGGTAAGAGAGGTGTCCTTTCATGAGAGCCAAGCTCACCATCGCCGGACTGCTGCTGGCCCTGGTGGCCGTTGGATTCTACTGGTATTCGCAGCGCGGCATGAAACTGTCCGAAACGGATACCATTCTGATCGGGGAGTTTTCAAACGCTGCCGGAGATCCCGTTTTTGATGGCACGCTGCGGGAGGCCCTGGGCGTCAGCCTGGCCCAGTCGCCGTCGCTGAACCTGGTCTCCGTGGAAAAAGTGCGCGAAGCGCTGCGTTCCCTGGGGCGCCCTATGGACTCACTCATCATACAAGAACTGGCACCCAGTCTTTGCCAGCGCCTCGGTGCCACGGTCTACTTGACCGGAAACATCGTCAAGGCTGGCAGTGGTTATTCCTTAAGGCTGGATGCTGCGCGTTGCTCGCGCCAAGATTCCGGCGTGAGCACGAAAAGTGAGGCGGCAAGTAAACACGAAGCGTTACACGCGCTGGGGGTGGCTGCGGCCGATCTTCGCGGCAAGTTCGGCGAAGAGCCAGACTCCTTGCAAAAATTCGACTTACCCCTTGAACGGGCCACCAGCGCGTCCCTGGACGCACTTGCCGCGTTCACGGAAGGACGCCGGCTGGCGCGCGAGAAAGGCGCCATCGAAGCGGTGCCCGCGCTCAAGAAGGCTATCGAGCTGGACCCCAAATTCGCTCTGGCCCACTCCAATCTCGCCGTCGCTTACTACAACCTCAATCAGAACGCTCTGGCCGCCGAGCATATCCGCCAGGCTTTCGAATCAGCGGATCGCCAGACCGTGCGCGACCGCTTGCACATCACAACGCTGTACTACGACCTGGCAACCGGCGACGTTCAGAAGGCCATCGCCAGCTACAAAGAGTGGGTCCGCCTCTATCCCCGCGACGACATTGCCAAGGGCAATCTCTCCTCCGAATACTTTTTGACTGGAGACTACGAGCAGGCCGCCACCCTCGCTCAACAGGCGCTCCGCCTCGATCCCGGCAGCGCTGCCTGGTACGAAAATCTCGCCACTGCTTACATCGCATTGCAGCGTCTGGAAGAAGCACAGAATATTTTGGAGCTGGCCTTTGCCCGCAAACTTGACGATCCTTCTATGCACGCGGATCTCTATGCTTTGGCCTTCTTGCGCGGTGAGCCCGCCGCTATGGAACGAGAGATGACCTGGTCCGACGGCAAACCCGGCGGTGAAGATACCCTCTTGGCTCTGCAGGCCGACACCGAAGCGTATGTGGGACATGTTCAGAAGGCGCGCGCTCTCTCCCGACGAGCCGTGGAGGTCGCCGAGAACTCTCAGCTCAGCGAACCCGCAGCCATCTGGCAGGGAATTGCCGCGTTGCGGGAGGCGGTATACGGTAACTTTGAGGAAGCTCAGAAGGGCGCGGATAGGGTTCTGGAGCTCGCACCGCAGAGTCGCGACGCTCAAATTCTGGCCATTCTGGTTTTGACCCGTTTGGGTGCCGTGCGCCGCGCCGAAACCATGCTCGACGATCTGGCTGCGGCCAACGTTTCCAATACCGTTGTGCAATCCGCCTGGTTGCCCACCATACGCGCGCAGGCCGAGATGGTCGGCCAGAAACCTGTAAAAGCCCTCGAACTGCTCGATGTGGTAAAGCCTTATGAGCGAGGGCAGCTCATCGGAAACTTGAGCTATTCGTGCATGATCCCGGTCTACCTCCGTGCCGAGGCGTATCTCGGGGCGAGTCGGGGACCGCAAGCCCTCGAGGAATTTCAAAAATTGATCGATAGCCGTGGAGTGGTAGGCAACTGCTGGTCCGGTGCGCTTGCTCACTTGGGCCAAGGCCGCGCGCGGGCCCGGTCAGGTTCGATGAACGCGGCGCGAATTTCCTACCAGGAATTCTTCTCGCTTTGGAAAGACGCAGACGCCGATGTTCCGATCCTCAAGTCTGCCCGGATCGAATTCGCCAAGCTGAAGTAAGAGCTCGTTTTGCTCCTCGTTATCCCTCAGCGCAATTCGGCTATTCGCCGGCCGCCTTGGTTTTTCCAAACTAAGGTAGCGGCGAAACCAGCCGACCGTGCGCCGGACGGAATCAATCTGGTTATCGCGCTTGGCCCAACGCGGGCCCTTCGTTCGCGTAGCAGTGTGCGTCTGCCACGCGTCCCGCTTTCGTGAGAATATCGACGACCTGTTGTGCTTGCTCCTTCGTCACGCGCCGCCCGGGCCGGACCGGAAGACCACCGACTTCGGGGGAACCCCCGCTTCGATGGCTAAACCTGCCCAATTCCGAATTCGCAGCCAGGAGGATGCCATGAGAACCCCTCGATTCGTGGAACTGCTTGGGATCTGCGTGCTGCCGCATATTACGGATACCCACAACTGGAGAGCGAAGACCCGTCGACGTTCACAGTGTAAACTGTCGGTCGCCCAGGAACTTGGTAGTGGTGGCGCGCGGTGCACTTTGATGGAAGAATAGCGTCCGGCCCAGCGGATGACGAAGGGTTGAGGAGGCCCGACTTTGCCTGGCATTCCCTTGCGAAATGGCGGTTCGGCGGCCCGCATCGCGGTAATTCCCGGCGACGGCATCGGGGCGGAGGTAACTCCGCAAGCGGTCAAGGTGCTACAGGCGGCGACTAGACCAGCGAAACGGCCCATTGAATTTGTCGAGTTCGACTGGGGCGCGGACAAATACCTGAGGGAAGGCGTATCCCTGCCACCTGGTGCGGTCGAGATGTTGCGCGATGAGTTTGACGCCATCCTCTTCGGCGCGCTTGGCGACCCCCGCGTGCCTTCCAATCAGCATGCCGCCGACATTTTGCTGGGCTTGCGCTCTAAGCTCGACCTTTACATCAACGCCAGACCTGTCGAATTGCTCCACGACCGCCTTACGCCGTTGCGCGACCGCACCGAGAAAGACATCCGCCTGGTGGTCCTCCGCGAGAACACCGAAGGCCTCTATGTGGGAGTCGGGGGCTTCTTCAAGAAAGGCACACCGGACGAAATCGCCGTTCAGGAGGACGTGAATTCTCGCAAAGGCGTCGAGCGCATCATCCGTTACGCGTTCGAATATGCCCGTCAGAATGGGCTGAAGCGCGTCTGCATGAGCGACAAATCGAACGCCATGACCTTTGCCCACGACCTCTGGCAGCGGGTTTTTAAAGAAGTCCGCCAAGAGTATGCGAATATCGAGTCACGCCACTTGTATATCGACGCCCTGGCGATGGAGATTGTCCGCGAACCCGGCCAGTTCGACGTCATCGTGACCTGCAATCTTTTCGGCGACATCATCAGCGACCTCGGCGCGCAGCTTGCCGGTGGGCTGGGCCTTGCGCCGTCAGCCAACATTCACCCCGGCAAGACTTCGCTTTTCGAGCCGGTGCACGGCTCCGCGCCCAATATTGCCGGGAAGGGCATCGCCAACCCGTTGGGCTCCGTCCTCAGTTCGGCGATGATGCTGGAATTTCTTGGTTGGAGATCGGAAGCGGCGGCGCTTCGCACGGCGGTGCGGGCAGCTCTCCGCGAAAACTGCGTGACGCCCGACCTTGGTGGCAGCAAGAGGACGGCCGAGATGGGCGACTGGCTGGTGGCCAAATCTGTCGAAGCTCTCACCCAGCAGCATTGGATCTAGAGTCTGCCCCTGGCCGCTGGGCCGCGGCTCTTACCATGTCGGGCCCGCTGCAATTTCAAATCTCAACTTAAAGTAATACTTGAACCACACGACAGGCGGGTCTTTCTAACGGCGCCGGGCCAACGTGGTCAAGAGCATCCCTAACAGGAACCCTCCAATGTGCGCCCACCAGGCCACCCCTCCCGAAGGGCCGCCTCCCAGCGCATTGATCCCTGATACAAACTGCATGACATACCACAACCCAAGAAAGATCACGGCGGGTACGGGCAAAGGGAAGATAAAGACCAGGGTAAGAATTCGCGCCCGGGGATGGAGCAACATGTAAGCGCCCATCACTCCGGATATGGCACCGCTGGCACCCACTGCCGGGATGCTGGACTGCAGATTGAATAGCACGTGCAGAAGACCCGCTCCGACCCCGCAGACGAGATAGAAGAACAGATATGCTATGTGCCCGAAAAAGTCTTCCACGTTATCGCCGAAGATCCAGAGAAAGAGCATGTTTCCGGCGATGTGCAGGAAGCCGTAGTGAAGAAACATGCTGGTCACCAGCGGCGCGAAGGAGACTTCAAAGCTGGCGTGTCCCGACAGGAAAGCAGGAAAACGAGCGGGAACCGTGGAGTACGACAAGAGCAGGGCTTCATAGGCCCGGCGCGGGAGGGTGGCCTCGAGGCCGAGCTCGTAAATAAACACCGTGATGTTGGCGAGGATTAGCGTGACATTGACAAAGGGATAAGTGCGCGATGGGTTGAGGTCCTTGAGCGGGATGAACATGGGTAGAGGCCCGCAGCAGAGTAGCGAAACGCGCGGAAAATGGAAAGGGCGGGGGAATGGTTTACTGCGTCCGATAATGTAGGCGTGCTGGGTACGCTAGTTAACAGAATAAATTCTTCTCCGTAATTGCCTTCGTCCACGGTCTTTATCTCGCCCCGCGCAGAAGGAGCCGTTCGCTTCGAAGGGAACCCTATTCCCTTCGACCGTGCTCGGCGGCATGGTATTCTCTGAAATTCTCCACGCCAATATTGCACGAGGATGTGCGCGTGTGGTAATTACAATACTTCTGCGTGTGCGCGCGTTTCGGACGGAGTACGGTAGTTTGTCCGGCGCAGCGTCGGCGCGCCGACTGCTCATGCCTGCGCGGGAAACGGAAGCCATCATCCTGAGGACATTTCCCCTGGGCGAAGCGGATCGCCTAGTGAGCTTTTTTGGACGTTCGTCGGGGCGGGTGCGCGGCGTGGCTGCCGGCGCCCGGCGTTTAAAGAACCGCTACGGATCGACGCTCGAGGTTCTCTCTCACGTCCAGATTTGGTACGTTGAGAAAGAAACCCGCGATCTGGTGCGCATCGAACAAGCCGAATTGCTCGAGTCCTTTCACAAGGCTCAGAGCGATTACGGTCTGAGCACCGGGCTCGCCGTGATCAGCGAGATCTCGGAGCTTATTCTGCCGGAGCATGAAGTCTCCGAGCCCATGTTCCGTCTGATTCTGCTGGCCGCCCGCGAGGTCGAGCGCACCGCAGATTGGCATTTGCCATTGAGCTACTTCGCCTTTTGGACCGTGCGGCTGGGCGGTTGGCTGCCGCGCTTTGACCGCTGCGTTGCTTGCGGCACGCCGTTCGACTCGAAGCCGGCCTTTTACGACGCACATCAGTCCGGCCTGTTTTGTGAGAAGTGCCGGCGTGCCGGAATGAAGCCGCTGGACGCCGAGGCGCGGGGGCTTGCCGAGCGTTTCGCCGGCGAGCGACTCGATCGGATGACGTTTGAGAAGTGCATAGAAACCGGCGCTGGGGAACTGCGCGAAGCTGGCTTGAGCTGGATCGAGCATCACCTCGAGCGGCGGTTGAGGACGCGGGAACTTTTGGAGACCACTTGAAAGCTAAAGTAAAACTTGAGAAAAAACCGAAGGGCCTTACTTTCCAAGATCTGATTTTGCAGCTCTCGCAGTTTTGGGTGAAGCAAGGCTGTGTACTTCAACAGCCGTATGACATGGAAATGGGCGCGGGCACGATGCACCCGGAAACTTTCCTGCGCGTGCTCGGCCCGCATGCCTATCGCGTCGGATATGTGCAACCCAGTCGTCGGCCCGCCGACGGCCGTTACGGCGAGAACCCCAATCGTCTTTACAAGCATTCCCAATTTCAAGTCATCCTCAAGCCCTCTCCGGTCGATGTCCAGGACATCTATCTGCAGAGTCTGGGGGCCATCGGCATCAACCTCCAGGAACACGACATTCGTTTTGAAGAAGACAATTGGGAATCCCCGACCCTCGGCGCGTGGGGCATCGGCTGGCAAGTGCTGCTCGACGGTCTCGAGATTACGCAGTTCACCTACTTCCAACAGAGCGGCGGCATCGACCTCGACCCCATCTCGGTCGAGCTCACCTACGGACTCGAGCGCATTGGCGCGTTTCTCCAAGGCACGGAGAGCGTCTACGATCTCCGCTGGTCCGCGGACGTGACTTACGGCCAGATTCGACTCTTGGAGGAGCAGCAATTCTCCGCATACAGCTTTGATCGCAGTGATGCGTCTGCCATTCGCTCCGAATTCGAATTACACGAGAAACAGGCCAAGGAACTCCTCGATGGCTTCCAAGGATCGGAAGGGAAGGACCGCGTCCGTTACCCGCTGCTTGCTGCTTACGACCATTGCCTCAAGTGTTCGCATCTGTTCAATCTGCTGGATGCGCGCGGGGTGATCTCCACGACCGAGCGTGCCGCCCTGATGGCCCGCGTGCGCACACTCGCCTGCCGCACCGCCGCGGCCTACCTTGTACAGATGGGCGGCTCCGCGCCGCAGCGCGAGGTGCGGGCATGAAGGCAGCTCCCGTAGAGAAACGCGTCGAACTCCTCTTCGAAGTCGGCTGCGAAGAAATCCCCGCCGGGATGCTTCCGAAGGCCGAACAGGAGCTGCGCACCAACATCGAAAAACTCCTCATCGCCGAGAATCTATTTGACGGCGTATCGGTCGAAACCTTCGGCGCGCCCCGTCGTCTGGTCGCCTGGGTTCAAGGACTGCGCGCCAAGCAGCCCGATGTGGAGGTCGAAGTCACCGGTCCGCCGAAATCTGTTGCTTACGATTCTGTCGGCGCGCCGACACGTGCGGCCCAAAGCTTCGCCGAGAAGCAGCGGGTGCACGTCAGCGATCTTTATCTGGTCGAGACGGCCAAGGGCGAATACCTCGCCGCCAAACAGGCGAAGCTCGGAAGAACCGCCGAACAAATCCTGGTCACCGTTCTGCCCCGCGCTGTGCATGACCTTGCCTGGCCGCGCTCCATGACCTGGACCGGCCTGGACGGTGCACGGTTCATTCGGCCCATCCGCTGGATCGTCGCCGTACTCGATGGCCGACCACTGAAACTCTCTGTCGCCGGCATCGCTGCAGGCCGCACCACGCGCGGCCACCGCTTCCTCGGCGCGAGCGCCATTCCCGTCAGCAACTTCCCGGACTACGAAAAAAGACTCCAGCAGAATGGCGTGGTCATTCGTCCCGCCCGACGCCAGGAGAAAATCGCCACGGAACTGGAAGCCCATGCCAAACGGGGAGGGTACCGCGTCCACGAAGACACCCCGCTTCGAAAGCTGGTGGCCTATCTCAACGAATATCCCAGCGTCATCCAGGGCGATTTCGATCCCGCCTTTCTGAGCCTCCCGGACGAAATCTTGATCACCGTCATGCGCGACCACCAGAAGTATTTCGCCGTGGAAAAGAAGAACGGCGAGCTAGCTCCGCACTTTCTGGCCGTCATCAATGTCGATAAGGACTCCAAAGGGTTGATCCGCGCCGGCCACGAGCGCGTGCTTCGCGCGCGCTTCGCCGACGCACAGTTTTTCTGGCAGTCGGATCAGAAATGTCGGCTGGCCGACTATTTGCCCAAACTGGAACGTGTCACCTACGAATCGCGGCTCGGCAGCTATCGCGACAAAGTCGAACGCATCCGCGGCCTCGCCTGCTGGTTCACCGAGCAGTGGTTCAACCTGGGGATGCTCCACGCGCACGTCGCGGAAGCCGACCGCGCCGCGGAGCTCGCCAAGTGCGACCTGGCCACCGAAATGGTTCGCGAGTTCACCGAGCTCCAAGGAATCGTCGGCGGTCTGTACGCGCGTGCCCAGGGCGAATCCGATGAAATCGCCGACGCTGTTTACGATCACTACCGCCCCGTAGGGCTGGAAGATCCTATCCCCCGGAATCTGACCGGCTGCGCGGTCGCGCTCGCGGACAAACTCGATTCCGTCGTGGGTTGTTTTGCCGTGGGCATCGTGCCCACCGGCTCGAGCGATCCCTATGCCTTGCGCCGCGCCGCGCTGGGAATCGTCAAGATCATTCTGGAGAAGAAGTTGCCGACCTCGCTCTCGCTGGCCATCGGCGCCGCCACAAAAGCGCTGCTCACGCACAAGCCCAAGCGCGGCGTGACCCCGGACCAGGAGACCCAGATTCTCGACTTCATTCTCGACCGCGCCAAGTTCGTCTTTCGAGAACGGGATGGTTTCGCTTACGAGGAAGTCAGCGCCGTATTTCGTGTGGGCGCCGACGATTTGGTGGACGCCCAGAAGCGCCTGGCCGCGCTGAAGGCCATTCGCAAGTCAAAAAACTTCGAGCCACTGGCAGTCTCTTTCAAGCGCATCCGCAATATTCTTGAAAAGGCCAATATAGCTTCCGGCGACGCCCGGCAGGTGAATCCGGAGCTGCTGGAGAACGGGGCGGAGCGCGCGCTCTACTCCGCAGTACGCGAAGCCGCCGCAAGAGTGCAGACCCACAAGCGCGCTGGTAAGTATCAGGATGCATTGGAGACCATTGCCGGTCTTCGAAAGGTCGTCGATCGATTTTTCGACGGCGTCATGGTCATGGCGGAAAACGAAGCCGTTCGCAGCAACCGTCTGGCATTGCTCGCGGAACTACTCCGCGAGTTCACCACGGTCGCTGATTTTTCTGAAATTGGCGGCGACGAGAGACGCTAGTGACCTCAAGTATTACTTGAAGTGCTTGCAGTCGGCGTGCCGACAATCTTCTCCGGCCGCTGCTCGGGAACGGTGACGGCAGCAGCTCCATAACTCTAGAAAAAGGACAAGCGAGGCGCACAGTGAGCAAATGGATATATTCCTTCGGTGCTGGCAAAGCGGAAGGGGACGGAACGTGGCGCGATCTCCTCGGCGGCAAAGGCGCCGGTCTCGCCGAGATGACCAAGATCGGCTTGCCGGTGCCTGCCGGATTCACCATCTCCACGGAGGCGTGTGATTACTTTTACAAGAACGGCAAAAAGTATCCTAAGGAGCTGAAGAAGGAGGTCACCGATCACGTCAGAAAGCTCGAGCGCACCACCAAGAGGAAACTTGGCGACCCGCAGAACCCACTGCTCGTCAGCGTGCGCTCTGGCTCAGCCCGTTCCATGCCGGGGATGATGGAGACCATTCTCAATCTCGGCCTCAACGACCGCTCCGTCGAGGGCCTCGCCTCCGTCACCAGGAATGAGCGATTCGCCTATGACGCCTACCGGCGCTTTGTGCAGATGTATTCGACCGTGGTCATGGGTATGCCGAAGGAGGATCTCGAACAGCGCCTTCGCGTCATGAAAGACCGGCTCGGCGTGAAGGAAGACACCGCCGTGCCCGCCAGCGGCTGGAAAGAATTGGTGACGGAATACAAAGCCTATTTCCGCAAGGAATCAGGGACGGAGTTCCCAGACGACCCCATCGACCAGCTCTGGGGAGCGATCGGCGCGGTGTTCGGGTCTTGGATGGCGGAAAAGGCGGTCACCTATCGGCGCGTAGAGAAAATCACTGGCCTCCTCGGCACCGCCGTCAATGTGGTACAGATGGTTTTCGGGAATACCGGCGACACTTCCGGCACGGGAGTCTGTTTCACTCGCGACCCCAGTTCCGGCGAAAAAATCTTCTACGGCGACTACCTCGTGAACGCCCAGGGAGAAGACGTCGTGGCCGGCATTCGAACACCCATGCCCCTGCGCGAAATGCAAAAGACCATGCCCAAGGTTTACGCGCAGCTCCAGAGGGTTCGAGTAAAACTTGAGAAGCACTATCGCGACATGCAGGACATGGAGTTCACCGTGGAAGACGGCACGCTCTACATGCTCCAGACGCGCACCGGCAAGCGCACCCCCGCTGCCGCGTTTCGCATAGCCGTGGACATGGCCAAGGAAAAACTCATCCGTAAGGAAGAAGCCATTCTGCGCATCAAGCCGGAAGATATCGAGCGGCTCTTCTATCCCGTGATCGACTCGACCGTCGACAAGAAATCACTGTCCACGAAAATCTTGGCCACCGGCATCAATGCCGTTCCCGGCGCAGCCGTTGGGAAAGTCGTCTTCTCCGCCCAGAAAGCGGAACTGTGGGCTGAGCGCGGCGAAAAGGTCATCCTGGTCCGTCGCGAAACCAGCCCCGAGGATGTCGGCGGCATGGCCGTGGCACAGGGCATTCTGACCGCTACCGGTGGCAAGACCAGTCACGCCGCCGTGGTCGCCCGCGGCTGGGGCAAATGTTGCGTAGTCGGCGCCGAAAAACTGGACATCGACTACCAGGCACTCTCGATGGCCAGTAACGGCAAGGTCGTGAAGGAAGGGGATTGGATCACCCTCGACGGCAGCGAAGGCGTGGTCTACACCGCAGCGCTGCCTCTGGTCGTTCCCCAGCTTCCTAAATCCTACGAAACGCTCATGAAGTGGGCCGACGAGACGCGTCGCCTCAAGGTGCGCACGAACGTGGATACCCCGCAGGACGCCCGCAAAGCCATAGAGTTTGGGGCTGAGGGCATTGGGCTCTGCCGCACGGAGCACATGTTCTTTACCGATTTCGAACAGCCGGAACGAAGCCACGAACGGCAGCGCGCCATCCAGGAAATGATCTTGGCCGACAACAAAGAAGCTCGCGTCAAGGCCCTGGACAAATTGCTGCCGTTCCAGCGCCGCGATTTCGTCGGTATCTTCAAGGCCATGGACGGCTTCCCGGTCACCATTCGCTTGATCGACCCGCCGCTGCACGAGTTCGTCCCGCACGAGCGCGGGAAGCAGGAAGAGCTGGCGCGTGAACTAAACATCGATGTCCAAACCGTGGTCCGCCGCGTCGAGCAGTTGCACGAAGCTAACCCCATGCTCGGCCATCGCGGTTGCCGTCTGGCCATCACCTATCCCGAAATACTGGAGATGCAAGTGCGCGCCATCATCGAAGCGGCCCTGGAATGCCAGAAAGGCGGAGTTCGAGTTTTACCGGAGATCATGCATCCGCTCACTCTGGACCGCAAGGAACTCTCCATCCTCGAGCAAGCGACGCGGCGCGTCGCTGAGGACCTGATCGCGAAGTCCGGTGCAAAACTCAATTACCTCGTCGGAACCATGATTGAGTTGCCCCGCGCTGCCTTGCTGGCGGCAGAAATCGCCGAAGTGGCGGACTTCTTCTCTTTTGGGACCAATGACCTCACCCAAACCACCATGGGTCTTTCCCGTGATGACGCCGGCCGCTTCCTACCCGATTACGTGGACGAAAAGAAGGCCGCGGTATTCACCGCCGACCCTTTCCAGTCGCTCGATACCAAAGGCGTAGGCATGCTGATGCGCTGGGGCATCGAGCAGGGGCGCAAGACACGCCCCAAGCTAAAGATCGGCATCTGCGGCGAACATGGAGGCGATGCGGACAGCGTGAAGTTTTGCCACCAGGTCGGCATGGATTACGTCAGCGCTTCACCGTTCCGTGTGCCCATCTCTCGTTTGGCGGCAGCTCAAGTAGTGGTTGAGGAAAAGCGAGCGAAGAAAACGAGGAGTAGTCGGCCGGGAAATTGATCTAAAGCATTACTTGAAGTCCGATACGGGCAGACATTTCCAGGAGTTCTGTTCGGCGCAACTTTATTTCTACGTGGGCATTTTAAAGAAAGAGTACAGCCCCAGGAAAAAGAAAATAATATCCGGTGACCAGCCGGCTAGAAACGGCGGAAGCTGACCAACTCCGCCCATGGCTTCCAGCAGTTTGGCCACCGACCAATAAACGATTCCAAATCCTATTCCGAGTGCCACACCTCCCACCGCACCACGCGTCCCCACTAGAAAGGCAAACGGGATTGCCAGGAGCATGCTTACAGGAGCGAGCAGCGGGAAGGCGATTTTTTCGTGCCATTGCACCGTCAGAGTCGAGACGTCAAAGCCCGCATGCTGCAGCCCATCAATATAGCTCCGCAGGTCTCGCCAACTCATCTCGAACGCCTGTCGGACCTCGCGGTTGAAGTAACTGGGTGGCTCGGTGAGCTCTGGCAGTGAAGTGATAGGCGGCAGCCGCTCGTACCGGATAATCGTGCCATCCGCAAAATCACGCAACCAGCTCCCTTCGAGAATCCACACATTTTGCGTCTCCGACCAGCGCGCGCGCGACGCAAAGATGCGGCGGCGCACCTGAAAAGTTGCCGGATCGATTTCGAGCACGGTGAGCCCGCCAAAAAGACGTTGCGTGGGGTCGAAGAGATCGTAATTGTAGATTTTTGAATTTTCACCGAAGATCCAGCGTTGCGGGTGGGTGTAGGTCTGCGGCGGACGTCCTTTGATAAGGTTATGGAGCGCGTCCTGTCGTTGATTCGCGTAGGGCAAATAGGTGTCGTCGAGCACCACCATGGTTCCGGCCAGGGCCAATCCCGCAAGCAGCAACGGTACCGCCAGACGGTACAAACTGATGCCACTGGCCTTGATCGCCACGATTTCATTGTTTTTGCTCATGATTCCCAGCGTCACCAGGACGGCCACCAGCGCCCCCAACGGTGCCAATTGGTAGAGCAGATAGGGAGCAAGGTAGCGGAAATAATCCACCACGATCAGAAAGGGAACTCGGTGGCGCGCAATGTCGTCGAGTACCTCGAAGAAAGTGAAGGTCTCAAAAAGAAATACGAACGCCCCCATCAGCAGCGCAAAGTAATAAAAGAAACGCCTCAAAACGTAGATGTCTAACAATTGTGGGAAACTACCGCTGGACCGCGCCATGATTTCTTGTGACAGACGCTCTCCGTTCGCCCCGTTTGCCGTGGCGGCTCTGGCGCGCGCTTGCGCCCGCCGGCGGCGCAACAGGCGTCTTCTGGATTGCAAATAGATGATCGGCCGGAGCCACCGGTTTTCGCCCCGGAATTGCTCCATGCGGGGCAACAGCCGCAGCCCCAAGGCGAAAACAACGGCGTTGGCGATCCAGATTCCCGCGGCCGGCGTCAGCGTACCTTGCCGCGCCAGTCCCGCCCCCATGACAGACATCAAGTAATAAGAAGAAATGAGGACTACCGCCAGTAACGCCCCGGCCGCCCGACCGCCGCGCCGCGGCTGCGCGCCCAGCGGAACGGCGATCAACGCAAAAGCAAAGCAGGCAATCGGGAACGCAAAGCGGCGGTGAAGTTCCACGCGGGCCTCGCGCCAACCGGGGCCGTTGTCATTCAAAAGTTCGCGAATCGAGCGCTCCGGATTGTTGAGTTGCCGCCGTTGGGCAACCGCCAGCCCACTGAACTCGATGGGCAGGTCGCTCTGGCCGAACGCCGTGACAGAGTAGTGGTCGGCATCTTCGCGCGAGAATTCGTGAGTTGTGCCGCCGCGCAGATGGAGTTCTACCTTGCCTTGTTTCGGTTCGGCAATGACAATCGCGTTCTCCGCCAGCGTCAGGCTTGAGCCGCCCTCTCCGCCAGTCTCCGCCAGAAACACGCCGTGCCATTGGGTTCCGCTGGCCGACACATCGTTGACGTACAGCACCAGCCTCGGGAAGCGTTCGTCGAACACGCGCGGTTGTAACTGAAAGGAAACCTGCGAAGTGATCAGATCGGCCTGCTGCGAACGAAACGTCCGCAGCGCCAGCGGTCCGAGCCAGGCGGTCATTGCCAGCGTCACTACCGCGCCGGTGAGCGCCAGCACACCAACCGGAAGCAAAATCCGGCGCCGGCCAATGCCCAGCGCCGTTAGCGCGATGATCTCACTATCCGCCGACATGCGCCCGAGCCCCAGCAGCACACCGATCAGCGTGGCCATCGGCACGGTAAAGACAAACACGGCAGGAAATATGCATAGAAAAAGCTTCAGAACCTGTGCGCCTGAACCGCTGTGGCGCACAAAGAGCTCCATCAAGCGCACCAGTTGTGGCACGAAAAAGACAAAGGTGAAGACGACAAGTCCGAGGAATGCGTGGCGGAAAACTTCGCGGACGATATACCGGTCCAGGATGCGCATGACGCGAACGGTGAGTGTAACACGGTCGCGACGGCGTTCGGCTTGTCGCCCCCCTCCGCCCTCTTCTACCGTCTGATGAAAACGCCAAAACTGCTATTCTGAGGACACGCGATGAGCATGCTCAAGATCAGCTGTTTTACTCAGTTGTCTAAGGGCGTTCGACCAGCGGCCAAAATCGCCAATTCCTCAGCACGCTGCTAGAGTTCCGCAAGTGTCTCCATTAGACTCGTGCACCTTGCTGCGCACGAAGCGCGGACTCTCCAGGTAAGCTCAACGCTCCACGATCTGCCGGTCGGCAATCCTCCAGATTACAATTCCAGAAAATTCCAACCGCAGCTTCGATGCTCGATCGGTGCCTGTCCAATGGTTGCGCACCACCACTTGTCGTCCTCGGCGATCAGGTCTTCGATGCTCACTTGTTTGAGCGCCGCCCCGACGTACTGTATGGCCCCCGCAGGGCCCGTCGGCAGTCCGGGTGGCACGTCGGCCCCGTGATCCACAAAGCCGGCAGTGAAATGCACTTCACCGACTCGCAGGTTGTTGCGGTTCGCGAATTCCTCAAAATGATTGCGGATGAACTCCTTCATCTCCCCGTGAGTCATGCCGGTCTTGGGACTCCTACCTTCCAATTGTTCCGCTGATGTGCTCATCCGGCGTCTCCCTCCTCAAGCGGACGCCGCTTGATCCCGAAATTCCCGGACATTAGCCGTCAGATATTGATCAAGGGTCACGGGCTCGCGTTCGATCAAGGCCTTTAGCAAGCCATCGGTCTTCGCACCTCCACCCTGCTTGTAATACTGCTGCAGTTCCAGAAGCGCCGTCACCTGCCACTCCGGCATACCCAGGCCAAGCATCGCCTCGCGCTGCGCAGACTCGGGAATGTCCACGTAATTCACCGTACGCCCCGCAACTCTGGAAATTCGCTTCGCCAGCTCTTGGTTCGATATCGCCTCCGGCCCATGCAGCTCATAGGTCTTCCCGGAGTGCGCGCCTCCCTGAAGCGCTTTGACGGCGACAACGGCAATGTCACCAACGTCCAGATAGCTGACTTTCGCGTCTCCCATGGCCGCATAAAACGTGCCCTGTGCCCGAATGCTGGGGGCGTTGTAGGCCACGATGTTCTGCAGAAATCCATTTGGTCGCAGGATCGTGCAGCTGATTGCTGTGGCCTTGAGCTTGTCCTCTACCTTGCGGTGCCAGCTCGGAAATGACTTCGGATAATCTCCTGCTCCGAGCGCCGAATTAAGCACCACGTGCTGCACCCCGGATTCCTTACACCCATCCACTACATTGCTCTCCAACTCGACGAGTTGAGGAATCGGAGAACACACTACAAACACAGAAGTCACTCCGTCCAGAGCCTTGCTGAGACTCTGCTTGTCCGCATAGTCCGCCAGCCTGGCCTCGCATCCCGACGGAGCCTTAGCGGCCTCCTCCTTTGACCTGTACATGGCGCGGACTTTGGACGCCTTCCGGATCGCTTCCTGCAATACCGCTTTGCCCAAACTGCCGCTGGCACCAGTAATAAGAATCATTTTCATGCTCCCATTCTGTGTAGCCCGCGGGGGCCGGCCGAATTCAGGTTGACTCCTGCGAGCCGCATACATCAAGGGCATGGTATAACAGCCCTGTAGTGCGGTGAAGTAGGCACAAATTTGTAACCTCGGGGCCCTCGGATGAAGGTTCACCACGGCTGTCCGGTTCAAGCGACCATCCACGTCCTGAGCGGCAAGTGGAAAGTCCAGGCGGCGTGGCGCCTTTCCTTTGGTCCGCTGCGTTTCGCCGAACTCCGCAATCTTCTCCGCGGCGTGAGCGAAAAAGTTCTCGCCCCGCAGCTTCGTGGATTCGAAAGGATGGTGTCATCCGCCGCACCGTAGTGCGCTCCTCGCCGCCCAAGGTCACCTACTCCCTCAGCCTTTCCGGCCAAACATTGATCCCGCTCCTCGAAGACCTATGCGACTGGGGCTGCAAACAATTTGGCATCACCCCGAATCTACCCCACCAGCCCTACCCCGCAAGAACGTCGTAAACGCCGGCTTGGCGCCCAGCCATTCCTTCCGGGCGTTTTCCTACCATGCATCGTGGGATGGCAAACTCTCCCTAAACTAGGAGTAAATTCCATGCAAATAACTTCTCAAGCGTGTCGCAAGGCCATCCGAACCAATTGCCGGTTCATGGCCCGAGTTTGCACAAATTGTGCCCGGACCGGAATTCGAAGCAACTTAGTGGGTCGGGGAGCGTCGAACCAAACTACAGAAGAATGCGTACATAGACTTGAAAGAGGGCCATGAACGGGTCAAATGACCCGCAGTACCAAGAGCGGGGCGTATAGGCCCCGAGGTGGGGACAACTATGGGAACGCTGGGGCAGGATATCCGGTACGCGCTGAGGAACCTTCGGAAGGCGCCGGGATTTGCGGTGGTGGCGATCATTACACTGGCGCTGGGAATTGGTGCTTCAACGGCGATTTTCAGCGTGATTGACAATATCCTGATGGAGCCGTTTCCCTATCCGGATGCACAGCGATTCATGTCCGTACAAATCCACGACGCGGAGCGGACCGAGCCCGGCGGTCGAGCGGGGTTCAGCGGGCCGGAATTTATAGATTATGTAGAGCAGAATCA
>Ga0137363_10000512_pt1 | contig 21644 bp, 23 predicted proteins | sample MadtaG_FD_104800 | JGI IMG/M metagenome (GOLD analysis project Ga0137363, IMG submission 104800) | Vadose zone soil microbial communities from Angelo Coast Range Reserve, California, USA - Mad1_115_16 metaG | ecosystem: Environmental > Terrestrial > Soil > Vadose zone | place: USA: California...
AACGACCAATTGCTCAAACAATTACGGCCCTTATCATTTTCCGGAAAAACTCATCCCCTTGATGATTTTGAATGCACTTAACGGCAAACCACTGCCAATTTATGGCAAGGGCGATAACATCCGCGATTGGTTGTATGTGGACGATCATGCCCGCGCGTTGCGCCTGGTATTTGAACAGGGCAAGGTCGGCGCAACCTACAACATCGGCGGACACAACGAGAAAACCAACCTGGAAGTGGTGCATACGCTTTGCGATGTCCTTGATGAACTACGTCCACAAGCACAATCCTATCGTGGCCTGATTAGCTTTGTGCAAGACCGCCCCGGGCACGATCTTCGCTATGCCATCGACGCTTCCAAAATCGAGAAAGAATTAAACTGGAAACCGCAAGAGACTTTTACCAGCGGCATACGCAAAACCGTGCAATGGTATCTGGATAATTCCGCTTGGGTCAGCCATGTGGTTAGCGGCGAATATCAACAGTGGTTACAACAGCATTATAAGAACAGGGGTAATTTATGAAAGGCATCATCCTCGCTGGCGGCTCCGGCACGCGCTTATACCCGGCGACACAAGTCATCTCCAAGCAACTCTTGCCGGTGTACGACAAGCCAATGGTGTATTACCCGCTCTCCACTTTGATGCTGGCCGGTATACGCGATGTGCTGGTGATTTCCACGCCACAAGACACACCACGCTTTGCCGAGTTGATGAGTGACGGATCGCAATGGGGAATGAATCTCTGTTACGCAGCTCAACCTTCACCTGACGGGCTGGCACAAGCCTTTATCATCGGCGAAAAATTTATCGGTAACGACAGTTGCGCGCTGGTGCTGGGCGATAACATTTTTTACGGGCATGGTTTCGAACACCTGCTGCAACCAGCAGCGAGCAAACAAAGCGGCGCGACGGTATTCGCCTATCGTGTGCATGACCCGCAACGTTATGGCGTAGTGGAATTTGATACGCGTGGCAAAGCCATCAGCATTGAGGAAAAACCGTTGCAGCCCAAATCACACTATGCGGTAACCGGACTTTATTTTTACGACAACGATATCGTAACGATTGCCAAATCCATCAAGCCTTCGGCACGCGGCGAACTGGAAATTACCGACGTGAACCGGGTTTATCTGGAGCATGGCAAGCTTGAGGTTCAAGTGATGCAACGTGGCTACGCATGGCTGGATACCGGCACCCATGATTCATTACTGGAAGCGTCCACGTTTATCCAGACTCTGGAAAAACGTCAGGGCTTGAAAATCGCGTGCCCCGAAGAAATTGCCTACCGCAAAGGCTATATCAATGAGCAACAATTACGAAAATTGGCCAACCCGTTAGCCAAGAACGGCTATGGAGAATATCTGCTGGCACTCCTCAAAGAGAGTGCCAATCCGATATAAAGTCTTTTGTTCCAAAAATTTGTTTAATTCAGTCACGCCCGTGGCGATACCAATCTACCGTTGCGCGCAAACCTTGTTCCAACGTATACGGCGGGGACCAGCCTAACTCGGCACGTATCTTTTTGTCACTCACCCGCAGTGAACCGAACAGCCTGTCCACCTGCTCAGCGCGCCCCAACATAACTGCCACGGCACGCAGCGCAGGGCGTGGGAAATAAAATGCCCTGCTGTTTCGTCCCAATGCCTGGTTAATTTTTTCAACCAGCGTTGCCGTAGACACATCTTTACCATCACTGAGCAAATAGGTTTGTCCGGCAGCCACGGGATGCGTCGCACAAACGATCAATGCATCCACCAGATTACCCACGTACAACAAACTGCGCGCGTTATGCGCACCCGTCAACGGTAATGGCATGCTCTTATCTATTGCTGCAAGCAGGCTGATGAAATTGCCCTTCACTCCGGGACCATATACCAATGGCGGGCGGACAATTACCACTTCCAAACCAGTGTCTTGTGCGATGCGCTGCAAGGCTTGCTCGGCCTGCCATTTTGAGACGGCATAAGGGTCTTGTGGATCGGGTTGATCGGACTCGACAAAGGTTTGACTCTCAGTCGTCTGTTCTCCGTTTACTTTGACCGAGCTGACGTAAACAAAGCGTTTCACTCCGGTGCGCGCAGCCTGTTCCACAAGATTTACCGTGCCATGTAAATTGACCTTGAGGAATTCTGCCAGCGGATCGGCAGCGGCATCCCGCATCACGTGTACCCGTGCGGCGAGATGAATTATCACTTCCACATCGCGTAGTGCGTCCGTCCAATCTGTCTCGCCATCGATTTCGCCGACAACCGCCACTTCGATGCCGGCGGATGATTCACAGGCCGCACGGATCGCGCCTCGGATGTGCAAACCGCACCGCACGGCCTCGGCGCATAAGACCTGGCCGACAAATCCATTGGCTCCCGTCACCAACATCTTCATTTACCGATAACTCCCGTGGCCCCTGCTTATTTCTTATCTGGCATGTGGCGGATTCCCCGATAGCTGCCGGACATAAAGAAGCGCAGCATACTGGTGACATGCCAGCGCAAATATTTCAAGTTTCGGTGGCTGGTGCGTCGGGCATTGTGGATAACCGTCACGTCCTGGCATAAAGCAACACGGTAGCCGTGCAACCTCAACCGTGCGCACAGATCCACGTCCTCATAATATAAGAAATACCGCGTATCAAATCCGCCGATTTCACGGAACACCGAGGCCGGAAACAGCATAAACATCCCAGCCACCCAATCCGGAAACACGATGTTGCCCGGTTCCAGTGGGCTGCGACGGGAACTGCAGCCAATAACTTTCCTCAGTATCTCGCCCAAAGTGGGGAAATGGCGCGCGCTATCTTCAACCCCTCCGTCCGGATGGATCACCCGCGGCGCAACCAGCCCGATGTGCCCCCCTTCCTCCAACGCCTCAATCAATGGCGCGAAAATATTCCTCCCGACCCTGATATCGGGATTAAGCACACAGAAAAAATCCCCGCTGGCTTGCTTGAACGCCTGATTGTGATTTTCGCCAAAGCCCTGCGGCAAACGGTTATGAATGAACTTAAATGGAAACGCGTACCCGCTCATCACCGAAAAAGGCATCACTTCGGGGAGATTGAGCGTGAGAATCAATTCCAGTGCCTCGTCTTTGCAATAATCGCGGATATCGGCGAGCAGCTCCGCCACCAAGTCGATCTGTTTATGGCTGACGATCGAAACGGTCACCGTCGGTTTCATCTCAAATCACCCGAAACGAATGACACGCACTTCTCAGACGAATCAAGAAACCACCAACGATGGGCATTATCAAGTAGTACGCCAGCGGAATCGAATGCTTTCTCAACACTTCTTTGCGGCGCATGGGTTCCAGATATTTTCTGGAGATCCATATCCGGTATGCCATGCGTACCCTGCGCACCACATCATTCATCCATGTATTCCGGATATAGGGCTTCTTTGCATATTCCTCGAACAGCCGGACGTTATCCTCAATCAGTGCACCAGACTTGATGTTTTCCTTGGTCATCTGCCCAGCATGCCGACGAATGGCGCACAACGGTTCCGCCAGACTGGCCAACTCCCCCTGCTCCAGTAAATAGAACCACATTTCCATATCCACCAGATGCGGGAATTCTTCCCGGAATCCTCGTAACGCAGCCTCACGCCTGAACATCACTGCGCTCGGTTCACCGATGTAGTTGGTACCGAAAAGGCAGCGATTGATTGCCTCAACCCCACCTACTCTTGCCTCAGTTCTTGCATAATGTCGCACACTTATCGTTTCCCCTGCTTCATTGACGATCAGGCACCCCGCTGCAACGAGAGAAACAGAAGGATGGTCATCCAGCACCTTCGCCATCTTTTCCAGGCAAGTGGGCATCAAAAAATCATCGGCGCACAAGAATTTGATGTATTCGCCTTTTGCCTGCCGCAGACAGGCATTGAAATTTCCCACCAATCCGATATTGCGATCATTCCTGAACAGATGCGCTTTGCCGTTACCGGTGACCACCTCTGCCGCCAGTCTCGCTGCGCCATCTGTCGAGGCATCGTCAATGATGATCACTTCAAAATCGGGATAGGACTGACGTAATGCAGACTCCACTGCTTGCAGCAGGAATTGTTCGCCGTTATACACCGGTATACAAATACTAATTTTGGGCGCGGCCATTTCTGTCATGAGGGAGCATCCGAGGGAACCTCGCTCATTATTCCCCACGCCATAATCGACAAATGTCTGCGCTGCTCCATGGTACCGTTCTGATTAGTCGCGCGGCTTATTCGGCAGATAAGCAGAGGCCTCGTTCGACGCATTATACTTACCCATCCTTCCTGACAAACCATGACTAACCCCTCTAAGAATTGCTACCAACTTCTGTTTCCGATTCGTTTCAAACAGTACCATAATTATTATTTTCAAAAGGTTATAGACATTATGTGCCACCCAAACAGGATAGGTAAACGCGAATTTCTTATAGAGATAAATACCATTTCGTGCCATGTAATAACGCCGCAAACTGCTGTGATTAGTGGCTAACTTTACTTTCCATAAAATCCTGTGCTGAGTCGGAATACCGATGCCATGCAGTAGAATCGCACTATCCACCTCGAAAATTTTATATCCCTGGGCTGCACAACGCAGACAGAATTCGCTGTCGACGTGATCAATGAAAAGTGATTCATTAAAATATCCAATCCTATCAAAAACGTTCAATTTAAGTAGATTGCCGGATGTTATCACCACTAACACCTCCGCATAAGGCAATGCACTACAACTCGAATTTTTTAATTTACTGGTCGAGATCTGCCCGGTTGATGGATTCTGATAGCGTGGGGACAGACCGACGACTTTTTCCTTTTCCGGATAGTTGTCATACACCCGCAACATCGCCAGAATCATGCCCGGCGTTACTTTACTATCCTGATCAAAAGTTGCCACCCATTGGTGACCGGCTGCTTTTGCACGTCTTACCCCAATGTTCAATGCCGCTGCAATACCAAGATTCTCCTCGTTATAAATAACGCTCACCTTGGGATAACCACTCAGTCTTTCCAGCAACTCTTTTGTTGCTTTACCTGATCCATTGTCCACGATGATAGCTTCATCTACTTGATCAAGTAATGCTAAAACATTCTCGATTATTTTCGCATCGGGGTAATAAGACACGATGACTGCACAAAGACTCATTTGTTACCCTTCATTCTTGACCAGAACATCATAAATGATCCGATGAAAAAGGGCTGGCACGCCGATATTGAGCCAAATCACTGAAAAAAGCCGAATTGTTTGGCAACGCCCCGCTCATCATTTTTTGTGCCACGATCAGAATGTGCATAGGTCGAATCGCTTCAACTGATTGAATTTGCAGATCCATATGATGGACAAGACTAACGGCGAGGTGTGTATCAAAAACATGATGGTGAAAACACCGGTTCTCAAAATTGCGCTCGGATCGTGCTTTGAAAGCAGCTATATCGCCTGCCACCGGATCACGCGATAAATCATGCAGTACCAAGATTTCCGACATATGGGTAAGATCTTTCTCAGTCATGCCAACATTAAAATCTTCAATCACGTGCTGCATGGTAGTTACAGGCCGACGGTGATCGAAGGTTCCATCCTTGTGCGGCAACAGCAACACCAGCGTGCCATGATCTTTCAGCAACCTTATCCATTCTGACAAGGCCAAAATCGGGTTTGCCGTGTGTTCAAGCACGTGCGAAGAAAGCACAAAATCATAACTGGCGGACGGAATACGTCCCATCGCGGTCGCCTCGACGATATACTGCCAACCTGCTGGTTTCTTGCGATCGAACTGAAATACCTGCCCTTCATTGATATCACCCTCCCAAACAGTCGTGTCACCAAAATTGCAATTGTCGAGATGGCCTACTATCGGATATATGGGAAATAAGCCATTGGCACTGAAAACCTGACTAGGTCCGCCAATCTCTATTCCACTCTTACCGTACAACAGATTTTTAACGTTATAAAATGATTCGGTGCGTACTAACAAATGGTATAGACGAAAAAATACTGCGGATATCAAGCCTGCAATTCCTCGCGTTCGCACAATACGGACTATTTTTTCTATCATGGAAATCATCTTCAAATGCCCAAATTGCCCTGGGCAGCTATCCCTTCCCGTATTTGACACTGTTCATTTATAAGGCCAAAGGGTTGCAAGTATTACTGCGATACAGTTTGTCAATCTTCTGGTTGACACAGCGCAACGCAATCTCTGCGGAAGTTTACAGATGCGGCTCAAAAAATCGCTATGAACATCCGTTAGGTAGCCTTCAAGGGTGTTTTTTATACTATTTATCATCGCCCACTCATCATCAGACCAAAAGTCACGCTGCAAATACCCAACTAAATTAGCAATGTTCGGCTTTATAAATTTTAAACGCTCCTCAACAACTGACATGCCTCGTGGTGACGTTTTAATTCGAGCGACAATTTTCCTTATGGACACATTGTCCACTGCCTTTGCACCTAAAACATTCGAGCGATGTTGCCGATAAGCAGTCAATGGCTCTTTTATTAAACAAATCCCTCCTCCTTTGGAGCTTGCTGCAACAACTGCAAGCCACCAGTCATGCACACGGCAATCCGAAGGGAATGGCAGTGCAATTCCCAACAGCCTGCGCCTGAACATCATTGCGCAACCTGTTGCAAAATTAAGATAAAGCAGGCGACGAAATGGTTTCCCTTGCTGAGGTTTCAACTTTTGATACCTCCATATTGAAGTGGCAAATTCAGCATCAACTTCATCAATCAAAGACAAATCCGATACGGCCAAATCACAATTTGGCTGGCCTTTCAGCGCACTTAGCAATAGTTCAATCTTGTCCTTTCGAAAGATATCATCTTGATCAGAAAGCGCGATGAAATCACCTCTTGCCAGCCTAAGGCCACGTTCAAAATTTGCAACAAACCCTAAATTTTTTTCGGCAGGAAATATATGTACACGGCCGTCCACAGCGCCATATTCATTGAGGATAGATAGAGTTCCATCTGTAGATGCATCATCAACCACTATCAGCTCAAAGTGCCGATAGGTTTGCTCAAGAATACTATCCAATTGCGGTCGAAGATATTTTTCCCCGTTATAGGTAGCCATAACAATGCTCACCATTTCATCAACCATTAGCAATCCCCATCGAATTGTAGTGCATAATCACGGGCGCGCTTGCTCCTCTGTTTACTGTATTCGGCACGGCTTTTAAGTTGAGCAGGCTTGGTCTACAGACTACCGGGATTTGCGTTGCCACCTCCCCAGGAGGCGCACTAAAAAACGTAATGGTCGAGGTATCTGATTAAACTTCTCTTGCGAAAAAACATCGTTAACTCCCGTCAATGCGATAAAACTCTTGTAGTCAAAGCCATACAGACGCTTGATGTTTGCAGCACGCATTGGATCAGAAATAGCTTCAAACAGAAGATCCTGACCAAACAATTGTTTTAAGGGATGAGATATTCCCTCCAATACAATCATGCCCAATATAAAGTCCATATCGGTTTCTTCATCCCGATTGTACTTTTCAGCAGATGGAAAAATTTTTACCAAATCATCAAAATTTTTGATCTTCCGGTAGTTTTGCAATAGCCTATAAAATTCGTATAAGTGTCGGATCGTGGTCTCCGGACGGCTGGCACTGGCATTGGCTTCGTTATCCCGCACACGGAATCTAACCAGCCTTTCCGGAAGTACGTAGATCTCGTATTTCAAACACAGACGCATCCACATATCAAAATCGCCGAGTTGGGCTAGACCATAAGGATAAAGACCGCAATTCTCGTAACATACCTTCCGGATCAACACACTCGGATGGCAAAGTGCATTACCATGGCTAAAGAAAAACCGCAGCCACTCATGCCTAGTTCTGTTTGGCTGATCGAAGATTTTGGAATAAAATTGCCCTTTATCAATCAGGGGGGAGCTGTCTTCGCCAACGGCAAGTGCGTTGGTGAATACTGCGCCAATTTCTGGATGGGCATCCAAAAAGGCGACCTGTTTTTCCAATTTGTTGTGCTCCCAAACATCATCAGAATGATGGATGGCGATGTATTTACCCATGGCCACTTCGGAGATGGTTTTATTTATCCCTAAAGCACCACCAATGTTTACCAAGTTACGATACGCTTTAATTCTCGAATCAGCGTATTGATTTATTAAATCCCACGAATTATCGGAAGATCCGTCATCCAATATAATCAGTTCAAAATCGGTGAATGTCTGATTAAGGGCGCTATCAATCGCTTCGTGAATATAATTTGCGTGATTAAACGATGTAAGTAATATTGAAACTTTATGCATGTTCAATTTATACCGTTTTATATTCGGCCCTTGTTAAACTACCCATATTGTCAATGCCGCACCAAAGAACCGCTGACAGATTTTCTGAGTCAGTACCGCCAACAATTCGCCTGTCAAATTAAGCCCGTCTAATTCGATTTTTGTTTCAAATGGCTGGCCACGTTTGAATGCAACTACTAAACGACCTTAGATGCCAAGTTGTGCATTAACCATCTTGCTTTAACGATTCAGTTTCGAGCTTGGCATAGCCAACACCTGACATACCGAACCCATTGCCGTTGTAGAACAAATAAGTCGAATTTCCCTGATCGTGTCGGTAGCAATACTCAATCATCTCAGAGTCCCACCCTTGGGAAGACCTATCAATACCGACTTGCTCGTCAAATCTAGTCCAATGCAAGCCATCTGAGGATTCAGCATAACCAAGTCTGTAGCTTTTTGCGGGATCTGTACGATAATTACTTGCCGATCTATATGAATACAACATTCTGAACTTGTCATCTTTGAAATATACGCTCGGTCGTCCGATGGCCTCGGTGAAATTGTCATAGCCAATGCAGATGTGACCTGTTCTAGTCCAATAAATACCATCTTTCGACTCAGCATATTTAATATTGTAGAGAGGCTCCTGCCTGTCGTTAATGAGCCTCCACCCAGTGCATGATACATACCACATCCTCCATTTATCTCCGTCCTTTAGAACACATGGAGCCGTGTTAAAAAAGGGTTCTGAAATATCTCTGTCGCATATCGGGCCATCGGAGTATTTTTCGAAGGTTTTCCCTCCATCAGTGCTGATAGCCAGTCCAATAGCAAGCCGATATGAAACTGTAACCTGTGGATTCCATGCAATGTAGTAAAGATACTTCGTTCCTCCGTGATTTACAATCCAAGAGGGCATTATTCCGTTATCATCAAAAGTTCCCGCATCGCCCAAGGGAAGTATCGGTCTATCGTGAATGTAGATGATCCGACTTGGATCGCTGTCATCAACTTCAATATAAGTTGGACGTGATCGACCCTGACTGTCGCGAGACGAGTAGTAAATTCTTAACTTTCCTTCATTCATAGAATCAACCACGGGGATTGCCGCGTGGGAGATCATCCATGGAAAATTGTGGTCTGGTTTGAATATCAAACCTTTTTTGATCCACCTCATAACAGTCTCCTCCAACTAACCTAGTGATTGTTATAAACTCAAAATGTTACTCAGCACTTTAATTTTCTTGGCTGGCAGAACCTAAAGTTCACTACAGCTTTATCTTTGTGCTTGGCACATTGGACTTTATGGCGGGGTTGCCTTTGTATACCCCCCATGCTTCGGTATCTTGCGCAACCGCTGCTGCCATCGCAACGAAAGTACCCTCGGCAATCCGTAGCCCGTCACGCAAGGTTGAATTCACCCCAAAAAAACTATACGAACCAATTTCACAGTGTCCCGACATCACAACATGCGAGGTGAAAGTTACGTGATCGTGAATCACGCCGTGATGACCGATGTGATTACCACTCCATAACACAATATTATTTCCAATCTTTGTAAACGGCTGGATAGTATTGTCTTCCAGGATGAAACAGTTATCGCCAATTTCATTACCAAATGTCGTAGCCCTACTGCTCACGTAACTGATACAGTCATAACCCTTACCCTTGATCATATTGTAAATTTCTTCTCGGTCACGATTCATGTTCTTGGGCGACATAGGGGCAAAAAACATATATTCATGAGGCGGATATAAATTTTGGACTTCTTCAAACGCCACTACCGGTAAATCTTTGAATACACCCCCCTCCGGCAGGTAATCGCGATTAACACTAAAAGCAACCACCTCATGAGGTGAGTCATGCACCAGGTAATAATGAGCAAGCTCAGAAAAATCTTTTATTCCAAAAATTACTATCTTAAACATGGGCAGGTTCTTTATAAACGTAGACTGTATATTCGTATAAACCGTAATCGTTACGAATAACAAAATGGCGAGACAACTCCTTAACCAAGAAGGAAATCAGGACATCGGTTGGCAAATGGAACAGGTCGCCTCTCTCCCAATCAACAGCCTTGGACATTACATTGAATGCGAGGCCACGATGAACTTTTGGAAAAACCACACGCATCACTTGTTTGAAATATTCAAACATTTCCTCGAACGTTAAATCGCACTTCTCGGTAAAAACACCGTTCATTACAACATAATCAAACTCGCCCAATCTCTCAGGCTCGGCTAGGACATCCAGGCAAATGTAATCAATTTGCGGGTATTTGTTATGGGATAATTCGCAAAAAGCAGGCGATGCATCAAGCCCATGATACTCAATGCCCACGAACCGACTGTGCTGCAGGTAAGAGTACAAGTGCGAGGCTCCGCATCCAAAATCAAGCAATGTTAGCCCTGTGCTGTGTTCGCGCACGACCTCCAACATTACACAATAGCGCTTTTCTGCATCCCGTTTATTAGGCCAATCTACCCCCAAATTAGAATCACCGTGCCGGGCTAGGCAGGCTTCATAGTGGTCTATAATCGACCGGCGTTTTTGATCTTTCATACCAAATCCATTTCAGCGAGTTGTTGCCGCACAGCAAGAGGCTCATTGAACATGAGCACATCCAGAATCGATAACCAAGGTACGTATTCTCCTTTTCCTTGTGGATAGCTAACTGGTCGTGAACGCAAAAAATAAAACTGTATGCCTTGCTGCAAAAAACTAGGCCGATCGTACAAAACCACACCACCAATCGGGTTTATGTAGACATCAGCTCGCTCCTGCCGGCAGATATCCAGAATACGTTCCTGCCCCTTCAAATTTGCGTTCTTATAGACACGTGATGTACTCACAATCTCCACCTCCAGTGACAAATAACGCACGATTTCACAAAGGCTATTGAGTAAAAACTCATCAAGTCGCACCGAAGGATAATTAACCATACTTTCTAACAAGGCAGAGACCTGCGCGAAACAAGGTGCTTGCCCATAGGCCTGCCGGATGGTACGCATCAGTTTGTCACGCCAGCCCTGTTCGCCCACCAATTCAATATCGCAAATAAGTCTATTCTGACTAGCGCCGCGCAACGGCACAGTAAAAGAATGCGCTACTCCATTAAGCAATAGCCGATTCCGATTCACCCAGCCTCGATTTATATAATTTACGTCGTCCAACACCACAAATTTATCCACCGCAGCCAACAGCTGGAAATAACCAATATAGGGAAGAAAATAGGGTTGCATAATGGCAACAGACCTCATTCCGTCAACCTATCCCACGATAAGTTCAATAACGGAGTCAACCCGCTCATTGGATAATCCCGGATAAATTGGCAAACAAATTACTTCATTTGCCGCCTTACTTGCCACTGGCAAATTCGACTGTATTGCTGACGGAAAACCCCGGTACATTGGAAAATTGCTAATCAGTGGATAGAAGTAGCGACGCGCATAGATGCCGTTATCCTGTAGCTTTTGATACAACTCTTCACGTTTCAGGGAATACTCAGATCGCACCAGAATTGGGAAATAAGCATAATTGGCAACCTTTTCTCCCGCGTCCGGCAGACAGTGAACACCTTTCACCCCAGCCAACCCTTTGCGATAGCGTGCATCGATTGCTTTGCGCTTTTGCAGAGCATCATCAATGTCTTTGAGTTGCAATAGCCCCAATGCTGCGTTGAGCTCGCTCATTTTGCCGTTGATACCAGGGGCGACCACAGTCACTTCGTCCACAAAGCCAAAGTTCTTCAGATGATCGATATGTAGCTTAGTTTTGGCATCGGGACAGACAATTGCACCACCCTCAAAGGTATTGAACACTTTGGTGGCATGGAAACTGAGCACTGACAGATCGCCATACCGGAGTATGCTGCCTTGCCCATCTTGCACACCAAAAGCATGCGCAGCATCGTAGATAACTTTCAGCCCATAGGTGTCAGCAATCTTTTGTATGCGTTCCACATCGCAGGGATGTCCATAACAATGGACTGGCATGATCGCAGTGGTTTGCGGGGTGATGGCGGCTTCGATCTTGTCTGGGTCAAGATTGAGTGTAAACGGGTCAATGTCTACAAATACTGGTTTGATACCATTCCATAGCAACGAATGGGAAGTAGCGACAAATGAATAGGGCGTTGTGATAACTTCGCCCGTGATACGCAATGTTTGCAGAGCCGTGACCAGGGCAATCGTGCCATTGGTAAACAAAGCAATGTGTTTGACGCCCAAGTAATTACACAGCGCTTGTTCTAACTGCTGATGAAAAGGGCCACCATTGGTAAGAATTTTACTATCCCAAATTTTTTGCAAGTAGAGAACGAATTCTTCCAGCGGCGGCAGCAACGGTTGCGTTACATAAATATTTTTATCGCTCATACTGCACCCCGACAATTCAACATAAACAACCTAACCTTGACTGAATATTGCAACACGTTGACTCGCTCGCAAAAAATTATTTCATTTCTCTACAACATACAAAATGCTTTTATCTGAAATGCCGTGCCTCCTGAGTACATCGGCTCCAAAATATTTTTGTCCACATTGTCTGGTGATAAATCCAGCACTTTCAGCTCTTTCTACCAAACCATTTCTGGAATACATTCTCACATGATCACCCTGACCAAAACGGCGCCATCGCTCTCCTATATCTTCAAGTAGCGGGTCTTCATCAATCTCATCAAGGGTCAGAATGATGGGCACCATAAGAATGCCCCAACCACCAGGCTTTAATATTCTGAACAGCTCCCGCAGCGCTTTTAAATCATCCGGCACATGCTCAAGGACGTGTGAACAAATAAATGCGTCAAATGCACCCTTCACATAGCAATGCATATCCGTAATGTCTATACAATCATCCACACCATCCATCATCAAGTCAGCCGTACGCAGTATTATTTTTCCGGTTTTTCGGAGCATTCTACTTAATGGCTGTGACGGGGCAATTTCCAGCATGGCTATATTCGCGGGGATCTGCCTAGATAAGCGTTTAGAAACATACAACGCATAGAGCCGATCCCTATCGCTCGCGTTGCAGTGCGGGCAAGAATAGGCGCTATAGTTCATAGTTTCAGCATCATCAAAAGAATATAAATACCCATATTTTTCCATATTTTCTTTATAAGAATCTGGCAGAGGTATAAATTTTCTAACCTTCCTGTTGCAGACTGGGCAGTAAAGCTTGCCTCCAATGTTCTGAAAAAAATTGTTATAGATTCTATTTATCATTTAGTCCGATGTTGCCATTGTTTCCCACTTTAATGTTGGGCGTACGGCGCCTATCCATTTACCATACCACGCACCTTCCCGCCCAACGTCATGCACCTCAAATATCGCCACGTTATCAAGATCAATGAGCGGCATGCTCATATCTCTGACTATAAGCAAACGAACCCGATAAACACCATCGTTTAGAAAATTCCCGGGGATATGACAGATGCCTTTTACTAGGCCCTTCGGATAAATTTTTGCTGGCGACCCTGTATTAAAAATACAGACTTCCTGATTGTCATACAATACAACGCTAAAATTCAACAACATGTTTTGATTAAAATTCCAAAATTCAAACTCCAAATTCACAGGCGAAGCAACCGTTAGATCTTCGCCGGATGTTCCACCCTCGTACGTTATTTTTACGGAATGCAACCGCACGTTTTTGTTGCCCGGCGCGGTTTCTGGGTCACCCCAAGCTTGGTGCATATTCACCGGCACGCCATTCTGAAGATAGTTTGAAACCACGTCCCCCGCACGCCCTTTTTCAATTACACTACCAGCATTAAGCCAAATGGCCTTTTCACACAAACTTTTCAATGCGACCATATTGTGGCTTACAAACAATACTGTTCTTCCCTCTTTCCCTGCGCTCTCCATCTTTCCTAAGCACCTTTTCTGAAACTGCGCATCCCCTACTGCCAGCACTTCGTCCACGATCAATATTTCAGGCTCCAGATTAGCGGCCACCGCAAAAGCAAGCCGGACGTACATGCCGCTGGAATAGTGCTTGACTGGAGTGTCGAGAAATTTTTCCACTTCTGCGAAGGCAACGATCTCGTCAAATTTATTTTTTATTTCAGCCTTGCTCATACCTAGGATGGCACCATTCAGAAAAATATTCTCCCGCCCGGTGAGCTCGGGGTGAAAACCAGTTCCGACTTCAAGCAAGCTGGACACGCGTCCGCGAATTCTGATTTTCCCGGATGTAGGCTCAGTAATGCGCGAAAGAATTTTCAATAGGGTTGATTTCCCAGCACCATTGCGCCCGATGATTCCCACCCGGTCACCCTGCTGAATATCGAAGCTAACCTCTTTGAGAGCCCAAAACTCTTCGTGAGTGGAGTCGTTTTCTGGCACAGCAAAAGGACGGGTCAGTTTATAAGTGAGCCGCTTGGTACCATTTGCTAAAACATCGCGCAATGCAGTATAGCGTTCCCGCTTCTGGTGACTGATGATGTATTTCTTCGAGAGATTCTCGACCGCAATGACAGGTGACATTAGATTATGTCCGCAAAGGTTTTTTCCATTTTACGGAAATAAAGTACGCCGGTGACCAATGTCACCAGAACCAGAAAGATGGAAAGCAAAAACCCGGGCCAAGATAATCGGGTATTGCCTCCCATAATGGCCCAGCGAAACCCGTCGATCACGCCTACCATCGGGTTAATGGAATAAAGCAATCGCCATTGTTCAGGAACAATAGTGCTGCTAAATCCGACCGGTGAAACGTAAAGTCCGAACTGCGCCACAAAAGGAATGATGTAGCGAAAATCTCGGTATTTGACATTAAGTGCCGCCATCCACATCCCTGCGCCCATAGCAGCCGCAAAGGCGATAAAAATAAACAATGGCAGAGTAAAAATTCGCCAATCAGGCACAAACCTATACCAGAGCATCAAACCAGCCAGTATCATTCCCGAAATCAAAAAATCAACAAAACTCACGATCACGGCACTGGCTGGCACCACTAAACGGGGAAAGTAAACTTTGGCGATCATGTTAGCATTGTTGATCAAGCTACCGCCCGCTTCGGTAAATGCGTTAGAAAAAAACTGCCAAGGCAGGAGCGCGGCGAAAACCAAAATCGGATAGGGCGCGCCTTCGGAGGGCAGCTTAGCCAATTTACTGAACACAAACACAAATACGATCATAGTCAGGAACGGCCTGATCAGTGCCCATGCAAAACCAATGATGGTTTGTTTATAGCGAACCAGAACATCCCGCCAGGCCAAGATATAAAATAGTTCCCGATAACGCCACAGGTCACGCCAATAATGGTGTTCCGTCCTGCCCGCCTCAATTATCAACACCTGTTGTGTTGCGCTCATGTTTTCGCTCTCTTTCATAGCCTTTTGTTTACGTCGTTTTTTCAATTGCATTTGTAGCGATCAGGTTATTTGCAAAACCATTTCATTTTTCCAATTGGTGACAATACGAAAAATCCGCCGTTGATCCAACCGCCATCGCCTTGCGGTTTTTCAATAAATCCGCGCACTGATTTTCCATCCATATCCAGCGCACCATAGCGGCCAGGCGGTTGAACTGCGATAACAGTCGCACGTTTACCATGTTGTTTATGAAAAGCCATCTGGGTGGTTATATCAATATTTGCCACGCCATCACCATGCCTAAAGCAAAACGCAGGCTCATCTTTTATATAATTGGCTACTCGTTTCAGACGGCCACCCGTCATCGTGTCATCCCCGGTGTCAACCAATGTGACTCTCCACGGCTCGGCATTATGCTGATGCACTTCCATCATATGCAAAAAATAATTAGCAAAATATTCCTTAATAATATAACCCTTATAGCCACAGCAAATAACGAAATCATGAATGCCATGCGCAGAATACAATTTCATGGTGTGCCACAAAATTGGCTTTCCATCAATTTCAATCATTGGCTTAGGTCACACGGAAGTTTCCTCGCTTATCCGTGTTCCCATCCCACCTGCAAGAATGATCGCTTTCATGCCCAAACCTCGCGAAAATTTCTATAGGTTAAATTGATTCCGTCTTTCAGGCTTGTTTTTGCCTTCCAACCCAAGCCTTTAATTTTTGACACATCCAGCACTTTCCGCATTGTTCCATCTGGCTTGCTCGCATCGAACACGATCTCTCCCTCGTAACCGATAATACGGCCGACCAGCTCTGCCAGCTCCTTGATGCTGATATCTGTCCCGACCCCTACATTGACGAGCGGTGGTTCAAACTGGCCACTTGCAGATTCATCGCTACCCACCAGGCGGTTAAATTGGTCGTCCGGCAGGTCCATTAAATAGACACAGGCATCGGCCATGTCATCACTGTGCAAAAACTCCCGTTTCGGTGTACCACTACCCCAGACACTGACTGTCGGCTGATGGTTGACTTTGGCTTCATGGAACTTGCGTATCAGCGCAGGCAGCACATGAGAGTTATTGAGGTCGTAGTTATCACCCGGGCCATATAAGTTAATTGGCATCGCAGCCAGATACCGGGTTCCGTATTGGCGGTTGTAACTCCAGCACATTTCAATACCGGCAATTTTGGCCAGTGCATAAGGACGATTGGTTGACTCTAAAGGGCCAGTGAGCAGGTATTCTTCTCTGATGGGTTGCGGACAGTCACGCGGATAAATGCAATTGGAGCCGAGAAACAACAAACGCTTGACGTTATTTTTATAGGCGGCATGGATAACATTAGTCTGTATAGCGAGGTTGTCGCGGATAAATTCGGCAGGATAAATGTTGTTGGCGTGTATGCCGCCTACTTTGGCGGCAGCGAGAAATACGTATTCAGGTCGCTCTCGGGCAAAGAAATCGTTGACTGCCGTCTGTTCAGTTAGGTCTAACTCCTCCCGGGTGCGGGTAATGAGGTTGGTATAGCCTTTGACCTCCAGGTTGCGCATGAGGGCTGAGCCCACCAGGCCACGATGACCAGCAATATAGATTTTTGCATTCTTGTCCATTACCGTTTATTCATGCGGATTGAAAGCATCGAAACCATGCTGTTTCACCAGCTCATCACGCTTGGCACTCTTGAAATCTTCACGCACCATTTCGGCGACCAGTTCAGCGAAGCTGATTTTGGGTGTCCAGCTGAGTTTGATTCTGGCTTTGCTGGCATCACCCAACAGGGTCTCGACCTCGGTAGGGCGGAAGTAGCGGGGGTCAACCGCAACGATACATTTGCCCGTGGCATCATAGCCTTTTTCGTCTATGCCCACTCCTCGCCAAGTGATCGGTATGCCAATCTCTTTGGCAGCCAGATTGACGAAGTCACGTACGCTGTATTGCACGCCGGTGGCGATAACGAAGTCTTCCGCTTTATCTTGTTGGAGCATGAGCCATTGCATCTCAACATAGTCTCTGGCGTGCCCCCAATCGCGCAGTGCGTTCAGGTTGCCGAGATACAGGCAGTCCTGCAAACCGAGTTTGATGCGTGCCAGGGCTCGGGTGATTTTACGGGTGACAAAGGTTTCTCCCCGGATGGGGCTTTCGTGGTTGAACAGGATGCCGTTACAAGCATACATGCCGTAGGCTTCACGATAATTGACGGTGATCCAGTAGGCGTAAAGTTTGGCCACGGCATACGGTGAGCGCGGGTAGAAAGGGGTGGTTTCTTTCTGCGGAGTTTCTTGTACCAGGCCGTATAGTTCGGAGGTGCTGGCTTGATAGAAGCGGGTTGTGTGTTCCAGGCCGAGGATGCGGATGGCTTCCAGGATGCGCAGTGCGCCCAGTGCATCTGAGTTGGCGGTGTACTCGGGTTCTTCGAATGAAACGGCGACGTGGCTTTGTGCGGCAAGGTTGTAGATTTCGTCCGGTTGTATTTTCTGGATGATGCGGGTCAGGCTGGAGGAGTCGGTCATATCGCCGTGGTGCAGGTAGAACGGCTTGCCTTCCTCATGCTCATCATGGAACAAGTGGTCGATGCGGGCAGTGTTGAACAGGGAGCTGCGGCGCTTGATGCCGTGCACTTCGTAGCCCTTGTCCAGCAGCAATTCAGCAAGGTAGGCGCCGTCTTGACCCGTAATGCCGGTAATCAAAGCAACTTTGCTTGTTTGGCTCATCAGGTTAATCCTTTAGTTCTATCTGCCATAATTATCTTCAAAACGTTGAATGTCGTCTTCGCCCAGATATTCACCGACCTGTATTTCGACGATGTGCAGCGGTTCACTGCCACGATTTTCCAAACGGTGCTTCGCCCCTATCGGAATATAAGTGCTCTGGTTTTTGTGCACGGTAATAATATCTTCGCCATTGGTGACAGTTGCTGTGCCGGACACCACCACCCAGTGCTCGGAGCGATGTGCGTGGCTTTGCAAACTCAGGCGGGCACCGGGGGCGACCTCAATACGCTTGAGTTTGAAGCCTTCCGGGTCTTCTTCCAATACCGTGTAACTGCCCCACGGGCGATTTACTTTGGTGTGATTGATGTGTTCGGTTGCACCTTGCTGCTGCAAAATATCAACGACTTCACGCACGCGTTGCGTTTGATCATTTTTTGAGATCAATACGGCATCGGCGGTTTCGATGATGCACAGATTTTCCAGCCCGATAGCAGCAACCAATCGCTTCTTGGCGCGTATCAATGTGTTCTGGCAACCCAGCGCAATAACGTTACCTTGCAAAGCATTATTGCTTTCGTCTTTGACGGCAATCTCATGCACGGCGTGCCAACTGCCGACATCGTTCCAGCCGATGTCGCATGGAATCAACGCGACACGATTTGATTTTTCCAGAACGCCGTAGTCAATCGAAATAGAGGGCATGGCGGCGAAATGTTTTTCTACTGCTTGTTGAAAGCTCAATCCGGTTTTACTCGCCGCAACAATGTTTTGTATCACTTGATAGACAGCAGGGAGGTGTTGCTGAATTTCGGTAAGTATTGCCGAGGCGCGCCACACAAACATGCCCGAGTTCCAGTAATAATTGCCTTCTCTCAGGAAATGTTCCGCCGTGGCATTATCGGGTTTTTCGGTAAAGCGCTCGACCTCATATGTGTCCGGGCTGTTGCCACGCTGTGCCTTGATATAACCGAAGCCAATATCGGGGCGGGTAGGCCGAATGCCGAAAGTGATGAGTTTACCATTTTTGGCTGTTTCAATTGCCGTTTGCAAATGCACATGAAAGTGCGTTTCGTCCTTGATGATGTGGTCAGCAGGCAACACCACCATGATCGGGTCTGCACCCTCTTTCATCAGGTAGGCAGCGGCCAAGGCAATAGCCGGTGCGGTATTACATGCAATGGGCTCAAATAAGGTTTGGTAGGGAAGCAATGCATGATACGCCTCGCCCTTGGCGTGCGACTCTTGCGTGACAATCAAAACGTTACTGGCACTGACCAATGGTATCAGCCGGTTGATAGTGGTTTGCAGTAACGACGTATCACCCTCCAGTGACAGGAACTGCTTGGGCAAATGTTGCCGTGACAACGGCCACAGACGGCTGCCGCTACCGCCCGCAAGGATGACAGCATAAACGTCACTCATGACCACTCTCCAGTAATCCGCTTTGTTCTGCGTCGCGCTTTAGCTCGACGATTTCGGCTTGCAGCCTTTCGTATTCCTGTACCTTGTATTTAAGAAAATACACGGTAATGCGGGATTTTTCTTCCAGCCCGCGCGGGGTTAATAAATAGGCATAGGCTAATTTATTATCGCTCTTGCGGAAATTATTGACCTTCAAACAGCCTTTTTCGACTAACGCATTCAGGCAGAAGTTAACCTTACCGAGGCTGATGCCCAGCCGCTTCGCCAAATCTCTTTGGGACAGGCCGGGGTTGTCTTTCAGTGTTTTAAGCAAACCGTAACGGGTTGTATCATCGAACATATTATACGTTCATTAAGTGAACATGTGGCATTAAAACCACTTCAGCCGCACCTGTCAAGGTGCTTGTTCAGCCAAAATAAGCGCTAGTGCAGTTTCCCAGTTTGGCAACGTAAAGCCGAATACCTGTGAGAATTTTTCATTTGACAGGACAGAATTGCTTGGGCGCCGTGCCGCTGTTACATATTCTCCGGCAGAAACTGCAACAACAGCGGGCTGCATTGCCAACCGCCCCGCTCGTACAGCCTGTTCAAAAATAGCCAAGGCAAAGCCAAACCAGCTGGTTTGGCCTGCGGCAGTAAGATGATACAGCCCGTTTATTTTTTCAAATTCGCTGCGCTGTGTCGCCGCACATTGCAGCACCTCGGCAGTGGCTTGTGCAATCATTCTGCTTGGGGTGGGTGCGCCGATCTGGTCATTCACAACTTTAAGTTGCACGCCCTGCCTGGCCAGCCGCAACATGGTGAGCATAAAATTTTTGCCGCGATTGCCGTATACCCAGCTGGTTCTAAAAATTAAATGCCGGCACGCCGTGGCTTGTATCGCTTGCTCGCCATGTAACTTGGTTTTGCCATAAACGCTGAGCGGATTGGGCATGTCTTGCTCAGTGTAGGCACCGGTTTTACTGCCATCAAATACGTAGTCGGTGGAATAATGAATCAGCAGCGCATTCAAACGTTTTGCTTCCTCCGCCATGACGCCGGGCGCAATGCCGTTGACTGCCATTGCCAGATCGGATTCTGCCTCGGCTTGATCCACTGCGGTATAAGCGGCAGCGTTGACGATAACGTCCGGCGCAATGACACGCAGCGTGGTGCGTAGTTGTTGAGTGTCTGTCAGGTTTAACTGGCTGCTGTCAAGCGCCACCACTTCACCCGCTGCCGCCAGTGTACGCCCCAGCTCCCATCCTACTTGTCCGGTTTTGCCGATGAGCAGGATTTTTTTCACGAAAATAATTCGGCATCGCGTAATAATTTGCCGCGCTGGTCTTTTTCAGAAAGTAACGGCTGCCCATTTAATTGCCAATCAATTGCCAATGCTGGGTCATTCCACAAAATGCAGCGTTCATGTTGCGGCGCATAGTAATCGGTGGTTTTATAGAGAAATTCCGCATAGTCGGACAACACCACAAAACCGTGCGCAAAGCCTTTGGGTATCCACGCCATGCGTTTGTTTGCCGCAGAAAGTCGAACGGCGACGCTCTTGCCAAAATGCGGCGAACTCTTACGGATATCCACTGCGACATCCAGCACCTCTCCGGCGATCACCCGCACCAATTTTCCTTGCGCCTGTTGAATCTGATAATGCAGGCCGCGCAATACGTTTTTCTCCGAACGTGAATGGTTGTCCTGCACAAAGCTGTCGGTCACGCCAGTCAACTCGGTAAAAACGCGCTGATTAAAACTTTCAAAGAAAAAACCGCGTGCATCACCAAATACACGCGGTTCTATGATGAGTACATCCGGAATTTCAGTCTGGATAATTTTCAAAACACGAATCGCTTGGGCTGCTGTGCATTTTGTAATGGAGCAACACAAGTTTCCATGATATTGACGGTGTGAAAAACATCGGCGGCAACACGTGTAATTAACGTTGCCTCCA
>Ga0137363_10000518_pt1 | contig 21418 bp, 16 predicted proteins | sample MadtaG_FD_104800 | JGI IMG/M metagenome (GOLD analysis project Ga0137363, IMG submission 104800) | Vadose zone soil microbial communities from Angelo Coast Range Reserve, California, USA - Mad1_115_16 metaG | ecosystem: Environmental > Terrestrial > Soil > Vadose zone | place: USA: California...
CGCAAGCTCGGGAACGTGGTTGTGGTGGAGAGCAAAGAGGCGGAGACGAATTTGCCCACGGCGTGCTGCGACGCGATTTTTCTGCGGCACGTTTACCATCACCTGACGAAGCCGGCGGAGTTCGATGCCAGCCTGGTGCGCTCGCTGAAGCCGGGAGGGCGGCTGGCGATTATTGATTTTCCGGCGCGGGCGGGGCTGGATCCGGTGGAAGGAGTTCCGAGCAACCGGGGCGGGCACGGTATCCCACAGAAGATTGTGGTTGAGGAGCTGAGCGCGGCGGGTTTGCAAGTGGAGAAAATCGTGAATGACTGGCCGGAGAATAATTATTGTGTTTTGTTTGTGAAGAGGTGAAGCGGAGAGACCGAAGGAGCCGGCCTCGGAAGGGCATCGAACGGCAAAAGAAAGATGCCGGGCTTCCCGACACACACCGTCGGGACCCCCACAAACCGGGGGAAAGCCCGGCGCTACGCAAGACAAAAAGGCCGGGAGTGAAGGAGATTACTCTTTTTTAGACCAGGGCGGGACGACGCCGGACATGCGGGCGTAGGCAATGAGCTGGCCCATGTGCTCGTTGGCGTGGACGATGATGCGCAAGTACATGCCGTCCACAGTGGCATCGCGATCGACGATGTGAACCTCGCGCTCGAGGTCTTTGGGCGTGGCCGCCAAATGGGCCTGCTTCACGGCGTCGAGGGAGCGCTTGAGCCAGTTGATGACCTCGGCTTTTGCGGTGACGGACTTTTCCATCCCCTCTTTCGTGTCGGCGGGCATTTTGGGACCGGTCACGCTGAGCAGGTAAAAATTGGCCAGAGCGATGTGCATGTAGACTTCGCTGGTGGAGCGCACGCCCGGCGCGGGACGCCATGAGAATTTTTCCTCGGGTGTGGCTTCGGCGAGCGCGAGCAATTGGCTGGACACGTGGCGCCACTCGCCATCATAGCCCTGCCAGATTCCCTCGGGCGCCGTTTGCGCGAACGCGGGGCGCGCGGCGAATAAAAGTAGGAACACAAAAAGCGCTTTTCTCATGATTGCTCCAGTCTGGCTCTCTTGTTCCCATTCTATACCGTGATGACGCGGGATGGCGCGATGGAAGCGTGGCGAAGAAAAGAGAGATTTCTCTCTGCGCAAGCCGAGGCTTTCGCAGGAGCGAAAGCGGAAGAAAAAGCGTCGGCTTGCTCCGTTCGAAATGACGGGTAAGGGAGAGGCCTAGCGAACGGGGAAATAAGCACAGCCAGGATTCATCGCGCTGCATCGGCGCGATGGGGAGGAGGTGGCTGTACCACGGCGCCGCCGCTACGGGGTGAGGGCGATTACGCGGAGGGGGCTGCCGGAGCCGTTGACGATTTTGAGGGGCGCGGCGATGACCACGGCGCCGGTAGGCGGCAACTGATCGAGATTGCAGAGGCTGGCGAGGCCGAATTTTCCGCTGCCGTGCATGACGAAATGATTTGAGAAGGGCGGGTCAAACTTGACGGCCTGCCCCGCGTCGGTGCCTACCGTTTCGACTCCTACACCCAAAACGTCGCGTTCGACGGCAAGGAATTGCGAGCATTCTTTGGCCCAGCCTGGGGTGTGCGGGCCGTCGTCACGGAGATTGATGTATTGCGCGGGATCGGTGCGCTTCGACCAGCCAGTGCGGAGGAGCACCCACGCGCCGGGCGGAATTTTTCCGTGCGCGGATTCCCATTGGCGGATATGCGCGGAGGTCAGGAGAAAATCGGGATTGTTCTCGACGTCTTTCGTTACATCGATGACGCAGGCGGGACCGATGAATTTGCGCGGCGCGATGCTATCGACGGTGGAGTCCGGCAAGTCCTTGCCGCTGACCCAGTGAATGGGAGCGTCGAAATGAGTTCCGGTGTGCTCGCCGGTTTCGAAGGCGTTCCAATACCAGGCGGGGCCGCGTTCGTCGTAGCGGGAGAGTTCGCGGAGAGTGAAGGGCGGAGAGTTGTTCCATTGGGGAGGGAGCGGGATCAGGGGCGTGGCGTGGCTCAGCGGCAGGGTGAGATCCACGACACGCAAGCGGCCAGCGTTGAGTTCTTCGACCAGTCGCAGAAGGACTTCAGACATGACGAGCTCCAAGCGATTGGATGTGGCGGCGGAACTGGAAACGGTTTTCGAGGAGGCCCAGATCGGTGACGAAAGCTTTTGGTCCGGTGGCTTCGACTTTGGCTACGATAGTTTGCAGACCTTCGCCCGAGATGGCCTTGCGCGCGGCGGCAGCGAAATCGTCGACGGTGCGGACGGTGCAGGCTTGCGGTATGCCGGCGGCACGCGCGATGCCTTCCAAGTCGGTGCCGGTGCTCGTGGCGGTGGGGAATCCGCCGACGGAAAGGAGACTCTCGTTATCGAAAACGATGTGGACGAGGTTTTTTGGTTTGTAGCGCGCGAGCGTGCTCAGGGTACCAAGGTTCATGAGGAGCGAGCCGTCTCCATCGAGGACCACGACTTTCTGATGGGGCAAGCAGAGAGCAAGGCCGAGACCCGTGGAAGAAGCGAGGCCCATGGCGTGCTGCAAGTAGAAAAAATTGGGCCGATGGCCGAGCGATTGGAGTTCGGCGGGTAGCGCGCCCATGATGGTGACGACAAGACAATTTTCAAGGTCGGAATAGACGGCGCGAAGGCAATCGAGGCGAAGCATCATTCCTCCCACATCAAATCGCGCGTCAGGAGCAGAGCGACGGGCTGGAGACTGCTTTCCGCGAGGGTGTGGGCTTGCGCGATGCGCTTTTCGACGGATGCGGGAGCATCGAGGAGCAAATAGGGGATGTTCATGGCGCGAAGCAGGGGCTCGGTGACGTTGCCGCCTTGCGTTTGCCAGGGATCGCGCTCGCCAAACGAGCCGCGGTAGGTGATAAGCATCAGCAACGGGATTTTATAGAGGTGGGCGAAGGAGACGATGCCGTTGATGGACGCGAGAAAGCCGTGGTTCTGCATGAGCAGGGCGGACTTGACGCCGGCGAAGTGCGCGCCAGCGGAGAGGCCGACGCCTTCCTCTTCCTTGGCCAGGCGGACGAGAGTCATTTGCGGATCGTCTTCGGCGATTTGGATGAGGTGAACCAGCCAGGTTTCCGGGAGAGCAGAGAGCAGCCGTATGCCACAGGCTTTGAGCGCGCGGTAGATGAGCTTCGAGCTTTCCAGAGAGACGGGCATGGTTCACGTGGGCGATGTTCGATGCGAACGCTCGCGCGACGGAGATTCTACGCCAGGGCTCTCTGCGACTCAATTTCCGGGGAGCGGGACCGAGCAGGCGCTGCAAAACCTTTCCTGGAAGGACGGGTAGGGGGTATTCTTTCCAGCGAGAGTCCGGACAAGGAGCTAGCGATGAAACTACGAACGAGTATTTTTGTGGTGGTGGCGATGGTAATGGGGTCGGGAGTTACGTTTGCTCAGCAGACGGCGGCGCCCGCAGCAAGTGCGGCGCCGGACATGTCGCCGGTGGCGAATCCGGTGAGCGGATTTGTGAAGGCGGGAGTCGCGCGATACGAGAAGAACATGGTCGCCGCAGCAGAGGCTATGCCGGCGGAGAAGTACGGCTTCAAGCCGTCGCCGGAGATGAATTCGTACGGGCATTTGATGATGCACATCGCGGAATCGAACAATACCTTCTGCGCGAAGATTTCCGGGCAGACGGCGCCGGACGTGAAATTGTCGGAGAGCGATCCGAAAGACAAGCTGGTTGCTGCGGTGAAGGATTCCTTTGCGTTTTGCACGACGGCGCTGGCGAAAGTGGACGATTCGAAGCTGGGAGAGCAATTCCCATTCTTCGGGGGCCGGCCGATCTCGCGGGGAGGCGCGCTGGTGGCGCTGGGCGGCAGCTGGACGGACCACTACGCGACACAGGCGATTTACTTGCGGCTGAACGGGATTTTGCCGCCGACGGCCCAGCCGCCAAAGAAAAACTAAGTTCACTTACCGGGATAGCAGTTCAAGCGTCCACGACAGCCCTGTCTGCTTTGAACCGCTATGCTTGCCGCGTAGAGGAAGGAACCGTTTCCAGTTCGCGGTGCGCGGAAGCCGCGCCCTTCAGTTCATGGGCGGAGCGGCCGTGGTGCACGATTAGGTGCAGGAAGAACATCAGCACGAGGATGCCGCCAAAGGTGACGACGATAGTGGCGCCCGTAGGCGTGTCCAGAACCACGCTGAGATAACAGCCGAGCGCGGAGACTAGCGTGCCCATGGTCCAGCCGATGGCAAGGCGTGCACCGATGCGGTCGGCGAAGAGCATGGCGCCAACGCTGGGAACGATCAGGTAACAGAAGACCAGCAAGACGCCGGCGATGGCGACGGAAGACGTCACAACAAAACCAAAAGAAGCATAAAAGAGGAAATCCCAGAAGCGGACGTTGAGGCCTGACTGCTCGGCCTTACCGTGGTTCATCGAGATGGCCAGAAATCTTTTGCGAAAAAGAAAATGAAAGATGCCGATAACGCCGTAGAGGATGGCGGTTTTGCGAACTTCTGGCCAGGAAACGGCGAGGATGTTGCCGACGAGCATGTCCTTGAGGTGCTCGGTTTCGCCGGTGGCCTTGCTCATGAGCAGGATGGCGGTGGCGGAAGCAACGGCGTAAGCGATGCCGATGAAAGCTTCCTGGGGAATGTGGCCTCTGCTCGAGCGAGCGAAAGCGAAGATTCCGGCGCCAAGGAACGTGAAGGCGAGGCTGATCCAGTACGCGGCGCGTCCATGCGGGTCCATGCCGGCAACGATGGCGACGGTAGCGCCGAGGGCAGCGATTTGCGCAAGGGCCAGGTCCACAAAAATGACCCCGCGCTCGACTACATGCACGCCCAAATAGGCGTGAATGCCGGTAAGGATAAGGCTCGCTATGAAGGGCGCTAGTAAGAAGAGAAGAATCTCCATTCCCCGGTCTCCTGAACCTTACTTCGTTGTGTCGAAAGCCTGCTTCAGTTTGTCAATATCGTAGTCAAACAGCTTGAAATAATCGGTAATTTCTTTTTCGCCGCCGACGGAAGGCATGAGCACGACGACCTTTGCGCCGGTGTCACGAGCGATAGCGTTGGGCGTTTTGAGGTCGAAGTAAGGCTCCACAAGAATGACCTTCACGCCATCACGCTTCATCTGGCCGATCAGCTCGACTGTGTGCTGCGGGCTTGGAGGAATGCCAGGGCGCGGCTCCACGTACCCGACAACGTCGAGATGGAAGTGTTCGGCGAAATTGGGCCAGGAGCGGTGATAGGTAACGACCTTGCGGCCGGAATACGGTTTCATTTCGCCGAGCCACTTTTCGTCCGCTTGTTTGAGGCGCTGTGCGAACGAATCGTAACGCTGGGCGAAATAGGCGGCATCGCCGGGACGCATTTCCGAGAGTTTATTCTGAATACCCTTGGCGATGCGCAGGCCGTTCTCGGGATCGAGCCAATAGTGCGGATTGCCGAGCGGGTGAACGTCGCCTTCAGCGCGGGTCACCTGTCCCGTGGGAATCTCGAGAATTTTGGCAAAGCGGGAAGCGTCAAAGTAGCCCGGTGCGCCCACTTGGATTTTCGGATTGGTGGACTGGCTGATGAGGGGAGGAAGCCAGCCGATTTCCAGCTCGAGTCCGACAACGATGAGCAAATCGGCGTGGCGGAGTTTCAGAAGGAAGCTGGGCTTGGCTTCGACGAAATGAGGGTCCTGGTAGCCACGGGCGATGGATTCGACGTCGACTCTATCCCCGCCGACTTCTTGAGCAAGTGAGGCAAGGTCTGTGGTGGCCGTCATGATATGAAGTTTGCTGTCTGCACGGCTCTGCGGAGGACTGACAAAGGCGAAGACGAGGGCGCAGGCAGCAAGAAGCGCGCTGATTCGAGTAGTCATTTTTGTGCGTCGCATGATATCTCAGAACCTTCCTTAAACGGGCCTTAGAACGGGTGCGCGCCGTGCGCGCCCATCACGAATAAGAACTGGAACAGAAATTCGTTGGCGTTGGTGAAGCGATCGTTGGGCACATCCCACAAATGGCCATAACGATACTGGCCACGGATCTGGCTGAACTCGCTAGGCCAATAGGTGAGAATACCGGAAAAACCAGTGTCCGTCAGGCTGGCGTTGGTGGCGCGGCCGCTGCGATCGAAGCGGCCGCCGAGAGTCCACCGGCGGTTGACGCGGTACTCAGCATCGGAATAGAAGCCGAAGGCGTGCTGGGTCTGGAAGACGTTAAGCGGAGAAAGCTGGTCGCGGGCGCTCCAGGAGAATTCGTTGCGGAGGAGGAAGGAGTGGTAAATGGCGCGGCGGAGGGGCTTCCAGCGGAGCGTGGCATCGGCGGAATAAAGGTTGGTCAGAAAATTTTCGGGATTAAACGCTGTTCCGACTCCAGCTGTATTGTGGCCGCGGGCATAAGAAGCGCCGAGATCGATGTTGGTGGATTCGCCGAGGTCACGGTAGAGGCGAAGATGGCCCACAACACTGACGTCCTGGCGCCTGTTGGCGCTGAAAACATCGCTGGAGTCGCCGCGGTAAACCTGTGCAGTACCCTGGACGAACCAGTTTTTCGGAGCGGGCAGAAACCGCGAAAGTGAGATTCCGGCGTCGTCAATGCCGTCTTCGCCGCCAACGAGATTGTTGGTCACCAGCGGCCGGTCGATGAACGGCAAGGCGTGATTGTGGATGGTGTTGACCTTGCCGAATTCGGCGCGCATTTTCCCGACTTTCAAGAGGAGTCCCGCGGGAAGCGACGTGAAAGTGACGTAACCCTCCTCGACATTCACGCCGGTTTCGCCGAAGGAGATAAAGGCATCGGCGCGCGCATAGGGGTCGATAATGGCTTGCAAACCGACTTCGGATTCGTGGAGTTCGAGGGAGCGGGACGGAGAAACGGTGTTGCGGCCGGCCGTGCCAATGAAGTCGCCGATCAGGCTGATGTCCGGATTGAGCAGCTTGGCGTTGGAAGTTGCGCCGCCGTAGGTCTGCGTTTGGGTGATCTGTGCGGCAGGTGATGCAGGACTCGGCTCTGGGGCAGAGGCCGGTGCGGCTGTTGAGGGTGTGGAGTTGGGGAGCACACCCGGCTCAATTCGCGTGGAGGCAAGCAACAGGCGATTCCCAGTTGCGGGGTCAGCAGATTTTGTGTCCCGGATTGTCTTCAGTTCTCCACGGAGCAAGGCCACTTCCTCGGCGAGTGTGCGCACCCGTTCTTCAAGAGCGCGCATGCGAATTTCTTCGGGAGCAGGAGTGGCCGCTCCTGCAGGGGGCGGGTCCTGTTTCCCAGAGGGGGAGAATTTCTCTTGCGCATAGGCAGGCATCGAGAAAAGAATGACCAGTGACAGGACAGAAAATCGTTTCATGGCACCACTCCTAGCTAAGAGAATGTGAATTTCCCAACGGAGATACTGACCGCAACTGCGATTTGGCTAAAGGGCGGGAGGCGCGCGCGGAGAGCTGGCGCGCGGAACTGCTGAGGATTCCGAGATGGCAAAGGGAGCGACTTCGAGCCGGTTGGTGACTGGCACAATAGCGATTACGGGCGACTGCGCCGCGACTACCGAAGCTGCCGTCGAGCAAACCGGGCAAATGTGGGAGGCGGACGGCGCGGCCGTCAAATCGGTGCAGAAATGGAATTGCGCTGCCAGGAAGACAACCCCGAGGAGCAACGCGTGAACGCGGATGCGCCGAGACTTCGTCTGCATGTGCCTAGTAAGACGAAGCTTAGGCGGGAATGGTTGCAGGGTCAAGTTCCGCAAACGAGAGGGCGCTGTTTGGATCACAAGAGATCGCTACGCAAGATTTCTGAGGCTGGGCGTTCTACTTCCAAGCGCGACTGCCCGGTGACAAGGGTGCTGCGCCATGGAGGTTCCCATGTCTTCCCCAACTGTCTGGACTCTATCGCTTTGCACCAGCATTAGCTTGCTCCTGGGCGCTTCTTCTCTGCTGACTTCAGATCCGCAGCAAGAGGTGAAGTCCGCGACGACAGCAGAAAGCAAGGTTGCCGACACGCCAGTCAAGGCGGCTGCGCAACGCATCGATTTGAGCAAGGCGACAAATGTTAACCTACCGGCGACTAGCCGCGATTTGGAAGCCGTTTCATTTGGCACTCCGGATGGAAAAAGCGGTTGGGTGCTAGCGCTTCCAGGTGGACGGCCGATCGCTACGCCGGCCTACGCGGACGGGATACTTTTTGTCGGCGGCGGGTACGGGTCGCATGAATTTTATGCCGTAGATTCTGAAACCGGGAAGATCATTTGGAAAATCCAAACTGGCGACGACGGACCGACGGCAGCGGTGGTGGCCGACGGAATGGTTGCCTTCAACACCGAGAGCTGTACGCTCATGGTCGTGGATGAGAGAAGGGGGCGCGTGATCTGGCAGGAGTGGCTAGGCGATCCGCTGATGAGCCAGCCGGCGATTGATAAGGGCGTGCTGTTCATGGCGCATCCGGCGGCCACAGGGCGGTCTACGAAGCCGGCGGAGTTTCATCCCCGGCCAGCATCGCCGGGTGGAAGCCATCGGCTGCTCGCGGCGGAACTCGGCACGGGGCGGCACTTTTGGGAGCAGGAAATTTCCGGCGATGTGATCACCGCGCCGGTGGTCTCCGATGGAACGGTCTATTTCACGACGTTCAACGGCACTTCGTATGCACTGAATGCGGCGGACGGCTCGGTGGTGTGGGTAAAAGTGAATGCGGCTACGAGCGCACCGGTGATTGCCAACGGGCAACTCTACGAAACGCGCAAGGGGCAGGCGGGAAAAGAAACGGTCGAGGGCCTGGCAAGGGTGGACGCCAAGCAGGGTAACGCGCGGGACAAGGAATTGATTGCCAAGAGCAAAGCCGACTATCTCAAGGAAGGAGGCGGCGGTGGCGTGGCCATATCGGGTGAAGCGGTGAAGTCTTTGGATTCCTCTGTCGGATTCAGCTCTGCCCCGGCATCTGCAAAGCTTGCAGAGGCCAACGGCTCGGTCGGCGTAAATTCTGTGGCTGGAGCATGGGCCTATCAGGGCTCGCGCGCGGCCATCAGCAAGGGGCAGATCCTGAATGCTCAGGGAAATTACATCAATTCCGTGCGAGCTTCCGACGGACGACAATCATGGCAGGCGGAAGTTGTTGGTTCACATTCCGCACGCGGTGGGCAGGTTTTTTCGCCGCCAGCAGTAGGCCACGATTACCTTTACCTTGCGGGAGCGGCGGGCTACCTCGTTTCTGTAAGGCAGAGTGACGGCAGCGTCGGATTTTCGTACGCGATGAAGGCGCCGATCGCGTTCCAGCCTGCACTGGCAAAGGGAAATGTTTATGCCGGGACTTCCGACGGGCGGCTGATCTGCCTGAAAACGGGAAACAAGGATGCCGATGGTTGGTACGCGTGGGGCGGCAACGCGCAACACAACAAGATTCAGTAAGCTAGCTCCGGGTGACTGCCAGGACGAGACAAACTGCCTCGTGCCTGCAGCGCGCCGCGAAGAGTTCGCTCTATTTCTGGGCGAGATAAGTCTTGGCTTCGGCGAGTTCGGGGCGGTCCGCGCCTGCGCCGCAGATTTCGGCCAGCTTGGCATAAAACGACTGCGCTCCACCGGCATCGCCGGTGGCTTGCGCGGAACGAGCGGCACCTAGCAGCCCGTTAAAGCGATTCGGCGAATTCTTCAGGACGGTTTTGTATTCGGCGAGCGCTTCGGCCGGGCGCTTGAGTTCCATGAGCATGTCCGCGAGCATTTCACGCGCGGGAACGCTGACAGATTCGCCGCCACTTTTGTCCTGATGGTCAGCGGCGGCGCGTAACTCCTGAAGAGCTTCGTCGGATTTCCCCTTGGCGAAGGCCAGCCAGCCTTCGGCTTCGCGGAGATCGGTGGCTTTTTCGTTCGAGGTGCTATAGCCCTCTTTTCGCGCGCGCTTCTCGCGGTCAGCGACAAGTTTCGAGAGTTCCTTGACGTCAGCTTCCGCGCCAGCCACATCGCCGCTGCGGGCAGCGCCGATGGCGCGTGCCCAATAAACACTATCCAGCCAATCTTTGTGAGTCGCCGGAACAGGCAAGGCGGCAGCTTCTTTCCAGCGGTGCAACTCCAAAGCAGTTCGCGCGGTGAAATAGGCGCGATGCTCGGCTTTACTCTCTTCGTCTGCTCCAACCACATGATCCGTGTGCTCGATGACTTCGCGGGCTTTGGCTTCCTGGCCGCTCTGCAGATAGGAATAGCTGAGGAAGTCCATGGCGTGTGTTTGATAGTGAGATTCGGCGAGATGCATTTCCGCAGCGTGTGCGCCCGAGGCGTTGGCGGCAATGTTTGACGCGATGGAATCCTGCCACAGGCCAAGGCGCACAAATATATGCGATGGCATGTGCAGAGCGTGGGCCGAATCTGGGGCGATGGCGGCGTAACGGCGGGCGGCGTCGAGGCCTTGGGCGGCGAATTCAGGACGATCCGTGGCGTGAATCATGTAATGCGCGACTCCCGGATGGTCCGCGTGCTGCTTCAGGAGCGGCTCGAGGAGGGAGATGGCCTTCTGGCGGTCGGCTGTTTCGTTGTCGTGGTCCTCATACGCCAACGATACCAGCGACAGAGCATAGAAAGAGCCGAGTTCGACGTCTCCGGGATTCTCATGGTAAAGACGCTCCAGCACCGTGGAGTACGCCTTGATGCGGTCGGCGTGAGACATTTTTGATTTTTTCTGAAAGAAAGCGGCAGCAGCGTCAAGGAAGCCCTGTTCCCGCGAATTCGCCGAGTGGAGCTTTTGTGCAGTCTCGATGTCTTTGCGGCCCTCCTTCAGAGTCTTGTCATTCGGGAAATCCCAGAGCTGATGAAACCGAGCCATCGCTTTGCCCCAGTGGGCCATGGGGCACTTGGGTTCCTTAGTGGTCGCGTCGGAAAAGGTCTGCTCGGATTCCTTGTATTGGAACGAGTGCAGGAGCGCGACGCCCTTCTCGATGGTGGGTTGCACCTCGGCAGTGCAGCTCGTGGGAAAATTCACTTTCCCGAGCTGGTCCGGCGGCGCCGCCGACAAAGTGTCCGCCAGCAGAACTGCCGGTGGAATGGCGAGAACAAATGAAAACAGTCCGAGGGCTAAAGCTATCCGGCTTGGACGGCGCATGATTCATCCTCCCGTTTGCTTGCGGTGATTCTACCTCCGGCGATTGGTTTTCGTGGGGATAAACCTTCTGGCGGCGAAGGCCGCAGGGGTTGGACGCGGCTTTAGGGTGGAGGCTACAATGGGTATGGAGCGGTACTTCGAAGCAGGTGAGGGTGCGAAAGCTGTTTGAACCAATGCAGAATCTCTGAGGTGCTGCGGATAGACAGCCTGTGTGCACGGCCTGTCCCGCTGGCGAGTCTCTCGTCGAACCAAGAAGGATGAAGACGCGCGAGCGGGGCAGGAAAGCCTAACGGTTGGCTCGTGGCGCCCACTTTATTCAGAGGTTCACAGCCTAGTTCCCCACGGCCAAGCGGTCCGCTCCATTTTTGTGTGATGAGGTACGAAAGAACGCATGCGCGTACTTTTTGTAGGAGACATTGTCGGCTCGCCCGGACGGCAGATCGTTCGCGATCGGCTGGCGGACATCGTTGCGCAGCGGCAGATTGATCTGGTCATTGCCAACGGCGAGAACTCGGCGTCGGGATTCGGGATCACTCCCAGGCTGGCGGAAGAACTCTTGAAAATGGGAATCGACGTGCTTACCGGCGGAAATCATAGCTGGGACCGCAAAGAGATTCTGGAGTTCCTGCCGCACGAACCGCGGCTGCTGCGTCCGGCGAATTTTCCGGAAGGCAATGCGGGCAGCGGGCTCTACATGGGTACAGCGAAAAATGGCGTGAAGTATGCGGTGCTAAACCTGCAGGGGCGCGTGTTCATGACTCCGATTGACGACCCCTTCCGGAAAGCAGATACCGAGCTCGCGCGAATTCCCGAGGATGTCGCCTTCGTGTTTGTGGACATGCACGCGGAAACCACCAGCGAGAAACTCGCCATGGGCTGGTATCTCGATGGCCGGGTGACCGCGGTCGTGGGCACGCACACGCACGTGGCTACCGCCGACGAGCGCGTTTTTCCGCAAGGCACCGCCTATATCACGGACGTGGGAATGACCGGCCCGCACGGCGGCGTGATCGGAATGGACCGCAACGGCATCATCGGGAAGTTTCTCAACGGGCTGCCCGCACGGTTCGAGGTGGCTTCGGGGGACGTGCAAATGAACTGCGTCATGATCGAAACCGACGACGAAGGACCGCGCAACACCGCCGGTCGCTTGCGCGCCCTCTCCATCGAACGCCTGCGTTTCTGTATTGACTAATCGTCAAGGCGCGCGATTGCAATCCGGGGCAACCTGCGCGCCTCCGTAGTAATCTGAAGATTCATGCGACAGAGGGTGGGTCCAATCGTGAAAGTTCTTGTGGTGATGTGTCTGCTGGCGTGCGCGGCGGGGAGTGCGGCCGCGCAGGACGAGAGTGACCTCAGCGCCAGGCAGCGGATTTTCCCTGGTGTGGGTCCTGGACTGCGCACCATTAAGCGAGGCGCCGACGGGCGGCTGTACATTCTGGCTTCGCCATCGCCGGGTTTGCTGGTGTTTGATGCGCAAGGCAAACAGGTTCTCTCCATCAACGAAACCGGCATAGCTTCGAGTGGTACCGGCCAGAGACATGCCCTGATCACGTTCGGCGAGGACTGCGATGGCGCCGCTGATGGAAAGATTTACGTCGCGGACCGGGGCGCTAACCTCGTCCAGGTTTTCTCGCCCAGCGGCACACTGCTTCGTTCGATTCCCGTGAAGGCGCCGGTCGCCGTGGCTGCCCTGCCCGACGACGAGGTCGCGGTGGGCACACTTCGCGAACCGAGCCTGGTGATTGTTTTCGACAAAAACGGAAGAGACGTTAGAGAGTTTGGCGAGCCGGAACCGATCACGGAACGCGCGGAACTGAATCGCTACCTCAACATTGGGGAGATGGCCACCGACGGCCAAGGCCATCTCTACTATGGTTTTACGTACTTGCCGGAGCCAACCGTGAGGCAATTCGATAGGCTGGGCTATGCGCGGCAAGATATTCAGTACACGGCACTCGATGCCATGCCGGCGGCCCAGGCCGCGCGCAAGGAAATCGAACGGCAGGAAAGCAAGGGCCAGCAGCCGTCTTTCAAGCGCATTCTCACCGCAGTGGGCGTTGACCGCGCAAATGGGGAAGTCTGGGTCGCGCTCAACAACAGGCTGCTGCATTTCGACAAGGAAGGCAACCGCCGCGCCACCTATAAGATCTACACGCCACAAGGCGCGCGGCTCGAAGCCAACACCATTCTCGTGGAGCAGGACCGTCTGATTATTGGAAGCGACCCGCTGGGCATCTACGACTTCGAACGGCCCGACAAAAAAAATACGAAATAGGCCGAGTTTTCCTCAGGCGGATTTCGGGGAGCTCTCCGTATCGTTCGCGCCTGACGTGAAAATTTGTTCACAAATGCCGCCAAAATCAGCATCAACCTGGAAGAATTGCACAACTTTTGTGCTGTGGAAAAACTGTGCATGGGATGTGAAAGTCGGTGCATGCCTTCTCCTATTTTTCTCTTGCCCCCCGCGTTCCAATCAGAGACAATCCCGCGCTGACTCATAGCGGCGGTACGTGGGCCGACAATTCCAGACGGGCCGCGCGCGGGGCGACAGGGGCGAAGTGGAGCGTTCCGGCGCGGGCAAGAATCCCGAAGCCTGAAGAAAGACACAAGTGAACCTGCTTTCCACAGCTTTTTCACATCTGTGGAAATAGCACAGGGGTTTCTTTTCTCTTCCGATGACGACAGCAACTCAAACAGGGCGCGAGCGCGAAGCTGTGAATTCCTGGGACAAGTTTCTTGAGCGGGTAAAGTCCCGGGTCAGCATCAACACCTTTACCACGTGGTTCCAGCCGACCAGGCTGAACCGGGCGGAAGGCGACACCCTCTACATCCAGATTCCCAGCGCCGTCTTCCGGCAGGTGCTGACGCGCACGTACGGCGACATCGTCAAGGCCGTGTTCCATGAAGTCGGCACACCAAACATGAAGGTGCAGTACGTATGCACCGAAGAGGAGCCGGTTCAGGCAGCGCCGGTCGTTTCCGGCATAAAGCAGACAAAACTGGATTTTGAGAGCAGCGACCACCAGCTCAACACGCGCTACACGTTCGATTCGTTTGTGGTCGGCAAGTCCAATGAGTTTGCGCATGCCGCTTCGCGCGCCGTGGCCGAGCAGCCTTCGAAAGCCTACAACCCGCTGTTTCTCTATGGCGGCGTGGGCATGGGCAAGACACACTTGATGCACGCCATCGGTCACACCATCAAGAAGCGCAATCCGGCCATGCGGCTGAGTTACGTCAGCGCGGAAAAGTTCACCATCGAAGTGATCAACTCGCTGCGTTTTGACCGCATGATCAGTTTCCGCGACCGTTTCCACACCGTGGACGTCCTGCTAGTCGACGATATCCAGTTCATCGCGGGAAAAGAGCGCACCCAGGAAGAGTTTTTTCATACCTTCAACGCGCTCTACGAGCAGCAGAAACAGATTGTGATTTCCTCGGACTGCCTGCCGAAGGACATCAATTCTATCGAAGAACGGCTCCGTTCGCGGTTCGAATGGGGATTGATTGCGGACATCCAGCCGCCGGACCTCGAAACCAAGATCGCCATCCTGCAAAAAAAGGCGGAGAATGACCGCTTCAGCTTGCCGGACGACGTGGCCGAATACATCGCGCGGGCTATCAAATCCAACGTGCGGGAGCTGGAAGGCGCGTTGACGCGGCTGATGGCCTACGCCTCGCTGACCGGTGCGACGATTTCGCTGGGGACGGCGCAGCAAGTGCTGCGGAACATCATTGCTTCGCAGGAAAAACGCGTCACCATCGATTTGATCCAGAAACGGGTGAGCGAGCACTTTAATTTGCGGGAGCAGGACCTGAAAGTTCGCAGCAACACGCGCGCCATTGCTTTTCCGCGGCAAGTGGCGATGTACATCGTAAAGCAGCTCACTACTGCTTCGCTTCCGGAGATTGGCCGACAATTCGGCGGCAAACACCATACGACCGTGTTGCACTCGATCAACAAGATTGAAGAGTTGCGCCGGTCCGACAAAGACTTGAACCGCACAATCACACGTTTGATGGACGCGTTGCAGTAAGCCGCTGAGCTTCTCCCGCTCAGTTTTCTCGGGGCTGCAGGATGCTCGTTCCACCTGCGTTTCGCATTTTTTCTGCAATTGTTCTGTGTTGGCTTTCCAATCCTCTCAAGATTCACCCGCAGCCATCTGCTTACGCCCTGTGGAGAAGGCTTGAGAAACGAGCGGAAAATATGTTGATAGGTGTGGATCAAATTCTGGAATTGACAGCTAACTCACTGCTTGGGGTTACGTTTTCCGCGATACTCACAAAGCACCACTTGGATCGCGGCCCTCTAAAGTAAGTACGCGATGGGAGTTTCCGTGGTTTCCACAGATTCACAGCGCTCATCACAACAACAAGCTTCATATTCTTCTGAACTTGAATAAGGGTCTGCTGTACTGATAGTCCTCGTAGATGTTTCGTCTTTGGGGGCGAAGAGAATCGTCGTGTCCCACTCATTTCCACAGAGCTAAAGCACAAAGTGAGCTTTATTAGTGGCTGAAAAGCGAGTAAAGTACGGCAGCGGTGGAATTTAGCTACAGAGGCCTCGTCCTAGGCCTGATCGAGGGTAAACTTCACAATGACCGCACCCGGAACAGCACTCGAGGAACATCAAGCGATGGAATTCAGCGTCACAAAGTCCGCGCTGTTGAACGAACTCTCGACCACACAAGGCGTCGTCGAACGCAAAACGACGATTCCCATTTTGTCGAATTTGCTGGTCGAGGCTAAGGGAAGCCAGTTGACGATTACGGCGACCGATCTTGAGCTGAGCATTCGCACGTCGTGCGAGTGTAAGATCAAGAAAGAGGGCGCCGGGACTATCCCTGCCAAGAAACTTTTGGAGCTCGTGCGCTTGCTTCCCGAGGGCGACATTAAGGTCAAGCTGCTCGAAAATCACTGGGTGGAAATTGTCAGCGATAAGAAGAAATACAAGCTGGTGGGCATGGCGAAGGAAAATTTCCCCGCGCTGCCGGTGATGCCGCACACGCTGGTGAAGATCCCCGCTCCGATCATTGAGAACCTTATTCGAAAAACGAAGTTTGCGATCTCCATGGAAGAGTCGCGCTACACACTGAACGGTGGCCTGCTGATCCTGAAGCCGGATACGCTCGCGATGGTGGCGACCGATGGCCACCGCCTGGCGCTCGCGGAGACCGATCACAAACTTACAGGCTTGAATGGCGAAGTAAAAGTTCTGATTCCGAAGAAAGCCATGGATGAAGTTGAGAAACTTTCCAGCGCCGCCGGCTCCGACGCGCACATCGAATTTGCAAAAGATGAAAGCCACCTGTTTTTCCAGGTTGGGCATCGCCTGCTGATTTCGCGCATTCTTACGGGCCAGTTCCCGAACTACGAAGCGGTACTGCCACGGGATAACAACAAGAGTGTTGTGATCGAGCGCGCGGAATTGAGCGATGCGGTTCGCCGCGTCTCGCAGCTTGCCGATCAGCGCTCCCACGCCGTGAAGCTGGCTGTTTCTAATGAAGGCATCGAAATCTCCGCTTCGAGCCCGGAATACGGCGAAGCCAAGGAAACCATCGAAAAAGAGTTCAAGGGTGAGCCCATCGCCATCGGTTTCAATTCCAGCTACATGCTGGATTTTCTCGGCGCCGCGGCCGATGGTCCGATCAGCATCGAACTGAAGGACGAACAATCCGCCGGCCAGATGCGGCCGCTCGCCGATGAGTCCTACCGCTACCGCTACATCATCATGCCCATGCGTATCTGAAGGACAAAAAACCCAAGAAAAAACAATGAAAAAGGTGCATATCGAGGCGCCTTTTTTTATTTTCGCCACTAAATCGGAAATCCCACGGAAGACTAAGTAAATAAACTACTTATTCCGGTGCTGAGATCGTTCTATCGCTTGAGAAAATGCTCCCGATCGAGTATAATTTTGGCGTTGTCGATTCGCTGATTTGCATCCTCTTAATCGACACGTCCACCAGGTAAAAGTGACCCGGAAATTGGGCTTCGCGCCAGGAGCTCAGGGCCACGGACCTGGAGAAACATGAGTCTTCGCCACGTCTCGCTGCGCGAGATGGGATGGAGCAGGAACCCTACGAGTTCTGGATTTTGCCCAGCGAAACCAGAATCAAAGGGTAAGGCGTCGGCCGCTTTTGCGGCCGCACGAAAATGACGATCGGAACATTCCGAACACACGCCTTCCTTGCTTCACAGAAAACGAGTTTTGAGAGCGGACGCTTGCTCCGAATGGCTCAGGGTTCGTTCAGCGCCGCAGGTTTGCGTCAGCCGTTGCAACGCCAGGAGATGACATGGGCGATAAGGAAAACGTGAGCAGCACGCCGCAAGGCGGCCACAAGTACGACGCGAAATCGATCAAAGTTCTCGGCGGACTTGAAGCTGTGCGCCTGCGGCCAGCGATGTACATCGGCTCGACCGGCGAGATGGGCCTGCACCATCTCGTTTGGGAAGTGGTGGATAACTCGGTTGACGAAGCGATGGCCGGCTTCGCGGACGAAATCAACGTCACCGTGCACGCGGACAACTCCGTCACCGTGGTAGATAACGGCCGCGGCATTCCCGTGGACATGCATCAGACGGAAAAGCGCCCGGCGGCGGAAGTTGTGCTGACCGTTCTGCACGCTGGCGGAAAATTCGACAGTGACACGTACAAAGTCTCCGGCGGTCTCCACGGCGTGGGCGTTTCCGTCGTCAACGCGCTCTCCGACTGGCTGGAGCTGGAAATCTCGCGCGACGGCGAGGTGTGGGAACAGACTTACGAAAAAGGCAAGCCCACCAACAAACTGAAGCAAACCGGAAAAACCCGCAAGACCGGAACGAAAGTTACGTTTCATCCCGATCCGACGATTTTCGATAAGACGGAATACAGCTTCGATACGCTGTCGCAGCGCTTGCGCGAACTGGCGTTCCTGAACAAGGGATTGAAAATCACGCTCACAGACGAGCGCACGGAAAAGACCGCGGAATTCAAGTTCACCGGCGGAATCACGGAATTTGTCAAACACCTGAACCGCGGGAAATCGACGCTGCACGATTCGCCGATCTACATCGAAGGCAAGCGCGGGAATGTCGAAATCGAAATCGCGCTACAGTACAACGACACCTACGGCGAAAATATTTTTGCGTTTGCGAACACCATCAACACAGTGGATGGCGGCACGCACCTATCCGGTTTCCGCTCCGCTCTGACGCGCTCGATCAACAACTTCGCCTCCGCGGCCGGCATGCTGAAGGAGCAGAAGGACGAAGTAACCATCACGGGCGACGACGTACGTGAAGGTCTCGTCGCTGTAGTCAGCGTGCGCCTGCCGCAGCCTCAATTTGAAGGCCAGACTAAAGGCAAGCTCAATAGCGACATCAAGGGCGACGTCGAGCAACTCGTCAACGAAAAGCTCGGCGAATGGTTTGACAAACATTCGACCGTGGCGCGCCGCATTATTTCAAAGTGCATCGACGCGGCCCGCGCCCGCGAAGCAGCCCGCAAGGCGCGCGAACTGACGCGCCGCAAGTCCGCCATGGATTCCAGCGGCTTGCCGGGAAAACTCGCCGATTGCCAGGAACGCGACCCAGCGCGTTGCGAGTTGTTCGTCGTCGAGGGCGAATCGGCCGGCGGCTCGGCCAAGCAGGGGCGCGACCGGAAATACCAGGCGATCCTGCCGCTCAAAGGAAAAATCCTCAACGTCGAAAAAGCACGCTACGACAAAATGCTGGGGCACGAAGAAATTCGCGCCATTATCACGGCGCTCGGTACCGGCATCGGCAAGGACGATTTCGACGCCGGCAAATTGCGCTACCACAAAATTATTTTGATGACCGACGCGGACGTGGACGGCAGCCACATCCGCACGCTGCTGCTGACGTTTTTCTTCCGGCACATGAAGGAGCTCATCGACCGCGGGCACATTTACATCGCGCAGCCGCCGCTCTACCGCGTGAAGCGCGGGAAGAGCGAAAAATACATTCGCGACGAGCGCGACTTCGCGCGCGAGTTGATGAAGCGCGCCACGGAAGACCACATCGTAAAGGCCAAGGAAGGCGTGACGCTGCAGGGCGCCGGACTGACTTCCTTCCTCCTCAACGTGCAGGAATACGAAGCCGTGGGCGCGAAGCTTGGGCGGCGGCTGAAAGAGCCCAAGCTGGCCGAAGTGCTGGCGGAGAACGGCCTGGACAAGAAAACGGACTTCGAAGAGAAGAAATCCGTCGAGAAACTATTGAAGGACATCGAAAAAGCAAAACTGAAGCTCGAAGGAAAAGTCGCCTTCGACGAAGAGCACAGCTTATATGAAATTCTGCTGGATGCGCCGAACAATTCCAAGATCAACTGGGCGCTGGCAGCGACCGCGGAATATAAGCGTCTGCGCGCGCTTGCGAAACAAATCGATGAATTCAACAAGCCGCCGTTCACCGTATCGCGAAACGGGGACAAGGCCGTCAAGGAAAGGGCGCAGGACGTGCTGAGTTATGTGATGGAAGACGCCAAGAAAGACTTCACCATCACACGGTTCAAGGGCCTGGGCGAAATGAATCCGACGCAACTGTGGGAAACCACCATGAACGCGGATACGCGCACCCTCCTGAAAGTGAAGCTCGAGGACGCCGTGGCCGCCGAGGATATTTTCACGACGCTGATGGGCGAAAACGTCGAGGCGCGGCGCAAATTCATCGAGGACAACGCCCTCGAAGTCGTGAACCTGGATATCTGAGGCGTGCCGGGTGAGCCCAAGGCGGACGCCGGATCCATTCGCAGCGCAATTCGCTGGGGCCTGGTTCTGGCAGCGGTGGCTACAATCGGATTTCGGTTGCCGCGGCTCGTGCAAGAATTCCGAGCGTGGCGCGAGGCAGTTGGATTGGGTGACGTATCGGGAGTCGCGAAGTGGAGAACTTTTTTCGTCGCTGACTCGATTGGGCTCTTAATCGTTTTGGCGTTCGGCGTGATGATCTATTTCGTTTTGCGGCCGCACGACAAGAGCCAGCCATGATGTATCAGTTGGGCTGGGCGACGTTGCCGGGGCTGCGGGGATTGAGCGTGAGTGAGTTTCGCGCGACGCCGACAAACGCGCCGGACAACGAACTCGGTGTGGCGATGGAATTTGCAACCGAGACCGAGCGCGACGCGTTTTTGTGCGAGGTCGAGGCCGAGTTCGCGGCGCGGCGCTTCACGAATTCAGCGGACGCCTTCGACACGGTCAAGGCTTACGCGCTCGATCGCGCGTCGAAGAGATGACGGAATTTCGTAGCGCCGCCCTTTAGGGCAGCATGCCGGGCTAAAGCCCGGCGCTACGCAAACGAACAAACACAGGCGAGGAACAATGGCGGACGAACAAAACCTGTCGGTAATGATTCCGGTTGATATCGAAGCGGAGATGCGCAAGTCGTATCTCGACTACGCGATGAGCGTGATCATCGGGCGCGCGCTGCCGGACGTGCGCGACGGCTTGAAGCCCGTGCACCGCCGGATTCTTTTCGGCATGTACGAACTGGGACTCACGTCGACGAGGCCGTACCGCAAATGCGCGAAGATCGTCGGCGAAGTGCTCGGCAAGTATCACCCGCACGGCGACACACCGGTCTATGACGCGCTGGTGCGCATGGCGCAAGACTTCAACATGCGCTATCCGCTGGTGGATGGGCAGGGCAACTTCGGCTCCGTTGACGGCGACATGCCCGCGGCGATGCGGTACACGGAAGCGCGGCTATCGAAAATCGCGGAAGAATTGCTTGCCGACATCGAGAAGGAAACCGTCGATCACATCCCGAACTTCGACGAAACGGAAAAAGAGCCTACCGTTCTCCCGACACGGGTGCCAAATCTACTGGTCAATGGCGCAAGCGGCATCGCGGTCGGCATGGCCACGAATATCCCGCCGCACAACCTGCGCGAAATCATTGACGCCACCACGCTGATGATCGAGAAACCTGACACGACCTTGAAAGAAGTGATGAAGCTCGTGCCCGGTCCGGATTTTCCGACCGGCGGCTATATCGCCGGACGCGAGGGGATTGAAGCGGCGTACAAGAGCGGCCGCGGCAGCTTCACCATGCGCGCGAAGGCCGCCATCGAAGACGTCGGCAAGGACCGCGAAAACATCGTCATCACGGAAATCCCGTACCAGGTCAACAAGGCCACGCTGATCAAGCGCATCGCCGAACTGGCGCAGAACAAAAAGATCGACGGCATTGCGGATGTGCGCGATGAAAGCGACCGCGACGGCATGCGCGTCGTCGTCGAGCTGAAACGCGGCGAGGAATCGCAGCTCGTTCTGAACAATCTCTTCAAGCACACCCAGATGCAGGAATCGTTCGGCATGATCATGCTGGCGATCACGGGCGGGCAACCGAAAGAGATGGGGCTGCTGGAATTCATCCGCCTGTTCATTGACCACCGCCGCGACGTGGTGCAGCGCCGC
>Ga0137363_10000519_pt1 | contig 21397 bp, 46 predicted proteins | sample MadtaG_FD_104800 | JGI IMG/M metagenome (GOLD analysis project Ga0137363, IMG submission 104800) | Vadose zone soil microbial communities from Angelo Coast Range Reserve, California, USA - Mad1_115_16 metaG | ecosystem: Environmental > Terrestrial > Soil > Vadose zone | place: USA: California...
CACGGGAAGTCGCTGTCAGGCATCGGGCGGCCCCTTGGTGGTCACGTAGACGATCGGGCGAGCTAGGCCCTTGACACGCAGCACGCGGGCACAGTGGCCGAGGTAATGCACCGATCCGAGGAACCGGTTACGGTTGGCCCACCGATGCCCCGCGCACCACTTACGCGAGGTCGACCACATGACTTGCGTGCCGGGTTCGGTCGGCAGGTGGCTTTTACCCCCGGTCATTGGGCGCCCCGGCCAGCTGGTGGGCCTTGCTTATGGCGGCCGTCATGGCGGCCCGGTGGGCGGGCGACCCTGCCCCGGCCCCGTTGTCCCATGCCCGCCATACGGCTTGAGCGTACGGCTTGGCGTCCCGGCGCAGCGCGGCCCAGTCCTGGCCGCACATCAGCATGTGCGGGGCGACGTCGACCTCGCCCTTGCAGAGCGGCCCGGGGCACGCGTGGGTGGGGCCCGACCACGTGACCATTACTGCCCCCCTCCCCCGGCCAGCCACATAAGGGCGACCAGGATAACGACCACGGCTAGCGCCGCGATAAGCGCGATAGTGCGGAAAGGTGCCATTTACGCTCCGCTCCCGAATAGTGCCATGATGACCGCGAGGAATACCATAAAGGCCACGGCCCCGGCTGCCTGTAGGTACTGAATGCGGGTCATGACAGTATCAGGCCCGTATTGTCCAGCGGGTATATCCCGCCGATATTGCTAATGTTGTTGGCCATTCCCGCAACAGGCATATTGCGGAATGTGAGGTTACCCCCGGTGTCGACCTGGACGTTAGGCGTGCCAACCGGCGCGACATTGTTCGAGAACTCCACCGTCCACTTGTGCCCATTGTTCGACCCCGGCCGGTAGGCGGCCGGGACGTTCGCGAATATTATCCCGTTGAGGTTACCGGCGTTATTGGGCAGCTGCACATAGCCCGCTACCTGCACATTCCCGTCCGCTAGTTTGCGGAATTGCGGCGGGTACTGATTCAGGATGGACCCGATAAATGCGTTCGACAGGGGCCTCATATCGTGCCACGTCTCGGCTATGGCGGGCGCCGCCGACGTGGCGACTACCGAGGGGTCGGCGGCCGTGATCTGCTGGCATACGCGGATGCCCACGCCTGCGGCATCCTCAAACATGAATACCTGGTCAACCCCGCCGTCGCTATTGTAAACGTACTGGATATTCGCGAACGAGGCTATGCCGTCGCTGCTATTCAGCTGAATACGGCACCTGTCGCGGAACCCGGCCGCGGACCTGCCCGGCCCTTGCACGCTCTGGGCCGCGAACGTGCCCCCGACAATGCCGTTCACTAGCTGGCCGTCAACGAATGCTGCATTGTTTAGCAGGAAGTTGACTACCCCGACCCCGCCCCCGGCCGCTAGCTGGACTTGCGGGTTAGGCGACGACCCTACGTTCAGCGTGCCGGTTCCGGTTATCTGAATGGTCGGCTGGACGGTGTTCCCGTAGGGGTCGGTCGTGCTATTCGTAATAGCGACGATCGGCGTGTTACCGGGCCCGGGCGTGGTACCTGACTGGTAGACGAATATACCCGATACGGTGCCTGCGGGGCCGAACACGATTACCAGACGGCCGCGGAAGATGTTGACCGAGCCGGCCGACACGTCGGGCAGGCCGGGCGGCACGTACCCGGGCGGCCTCGGCGGGGTTCCGCCCATACCCGGTAGTGTCACCGTGACCCCCTCACGTATGCGAGTATGCGCGCTATACGCATACTATGTCATAACTGTTTGAACTCCCGAGAGAACTAGCGTGCAAGTATCGCCCGTCTTGGCGCCCGACCAGACCACGAACAGGAACTCGCCGGTAACCAGCTTGATACCCGACAGGCCCACCTGGTCACCCCCGGCCGCGTAGGACTGGCCGACCTGCTGCGCGGGCGAGGGCGGCCCGTAGGGCTGCGCGAAAAACTCGGCCGTGGCCGAGTCGTTCGCCCCCGTGGTCGTGCCGATCGAGGCCTGCGAGAGCAGCCACGACGTGAAGAACCCGGCCGGGCCGACTACCAGCTGACACGTGCCCGCCACGGTGACCTTGCCCTGCGCGAACCCGTAGGGGCCGATCGGGACCTGCGCGGGCGTGGTGAACTGGTGCGGGCTCACCGACCTCGGGACCAGCGGCCGGGCGACCATTGACCCCGCGGGCACGACCAGGCCGGGCGGCCACCCGCCCGCCCGCCTGTTCGGGTACGGCGCCCCGGCCGGGAACCTGACCACGGCTACATCAGGAAGTCGGACAGGACGCGCAGGTCTACCTGTATCGCCTGCCCGGACAAGATGAGCTCGGTTGCGGTGACGGTACCCGCCGAGACTAGCGTCAGCTGATCGTCAGGGCGCAGCACGAGGCCGTTTGTGCCCGGTTCCCAGTCGGCCACGCCCAGGCCCGCGGCGACCCCTGGCGGGCAGGTGAACGTGTGGCGGGCTGTCATCTTGGCGGTGACCGCCCCGGATACGGTCGTGTGGAGGTTCACCACGTCGCCCACGGTCAGGCCCGCCACTACGACCCGCTGAACGAACCACAACAGGCCCTCTTGCGGCGAGTTGTCCGAGGCCGCGGCCCGGTACGCCTTGAAACTGATAACCCCGGCTGCGACTTGGAAGTCGATGGCCGGCATGTCTACTACGTTGATCATCTGGGACAGGGCGGCCCGCCGATGCCGGTCCTGTTCCATCAGGCTGACTAGCCGGCCGATCCTGATATCTAGGCCCGCCCCGATCTCGAGGTGTGCCCCCGGGCCCCCGCCCTGCCCGGCCTGCGCGTCGGCCAGCCGTGCGGTGAGTTCCTCCATGCCCGCGCTAATACTCACTGCGGGCCCCCTTCGGCCCGGCCGCGGAGGGCGGCCAGCGCGCCGAGGGCAACCGCGGTGAGGCGCCCGCCCGTGGCGAAGTCGGCGGCCACGTACGCGGCGAACGCGGCGAACGCGACCGCGAGCAGGACGCCGCGGGCCGTGATGCACGCCGCGCAGTCCTCGGCACCCTCGGCCGCTGGCGGGTCGGCGGGGCCGCTGGCCTCGGCGGATTGGTCGGTCATGAGGGCTACGATACGCCCGGGGCGCGGGCCTAGGATAGTTACCTGTGGAGGCCCGCAAACCCGTAACTGCCCTGAGTAACCGCGAGCTACTCGAGGAGTCGGCCGAGCTGTTGCGCAAACTAAGTGACACGCTGGCCGAGTTTGAGCCGCTGCTGGCGATGGTGCGGAGCATGAACGGGAACGGCGGGCCGAGCTACGTGCAAGCCGCTGGTTTGCGCCGAGGACTCAAGAGAGGTCGAGCCGATGGCAACCGCACCCCCTAAGCAACCGCCCGCAGACCCCGCGGCCCCGCCGTCGACCCCGCCCCTGCCCCCGGCCGCGGGCCTCGAAGGCCGCGTTGACGGCCTCGAGACCGAGCAGAAGCGTCAGGGCGGCCTGCTCGAGCAGATCCTAGAACGGCTGCCCGGCAAGGCCCCCGCGGGCGGCCCGGGCCCGGCCGCCGACCCCGCCCTCTCGGGCAAGAGCGTTGCCGAGCAGGTACGCGAGGGTATCGCGGCCCTTGAGGCCGAGCGTGCCACGGCCGCCGAGGGCGCGGCGAACAAGACAGCCCGCGAGGACCATGCGGCCCGCATCGCGGCCCTTGAGGAGCGGTCGCCCCTCGATACGGCCGCCACGCCCGCGGGCGCCTTCCGGGCGCGCATGCAGCGGGCCGTATTCGGCATCACCGAATCGAGCAAGTGATGTCCGGCCAGATGGCCGACCGGCCGGGCGGGTACCTGACCGATGCGGCGATACGCGGTGGCATGAACAAGCTGGCCGCGCCCGGTATCATCGTGGCCCGCTGCAATCCGTTCGGTCACGGGGTCGGCCGCGGCGGCGACCGCGGCCCCAAGCACCTGATGGGCGGCCTGTACTCGGCCGCGTACGAGGGCGCCAAGAAGTGGTATTGCCCGCGCCCGGTAGACGGCCGCTACCGGATGGTGTGCCAGTGCGACCCGCCCCACCGCGGCCAGGAAATGCCGCTGTGCTACGGGCACGTTGCGCAGATCGGGCGCCGCATGTCCGGGGTCTGCCCGCCGTGCGTGATGCCCCCGGCCGCGCTGGAGCTCCACCAGCGGATCAACGGGGCGCAGGCCGTGGTCACTGCGCTGATGCGACGCGGCGCCTCCCGCGAGGTCGTGGCGCAGGCCGTGGCCGAGGTCGACGGCCTGTCCGCGATGATGACCGAACTCGTGCTGCGCGGCATCGCCCACAAATGCCAGCTGACCCTGACCGAGGTGTCGTGATGGCCGGGTATGACGTGTATCTCAACGTGACCGTCAGCCCGGAACCCGATGAGGACGGCAACTTGCCCACGGGCATGCTCAACTTCGGGCGCCGGTTCCGGCTGGAGGGCAACCGGTTTTCTGACGTCGGCGTGCGTATTGACGCCTTGTGCGATGCGATCGATACCGTACTAACGGCGGCAGCCGCGGGCGCCGCCGACCCGCTAAGGGGCATGTGATGGCGACCACGACAGATATCCGCGAGTGGGCCAAGGGCCAGGGCATCGAGGTCGGCGGCAAGGGGCCGGTAACGGCCGATATCAGGGCGCAGTATGACCAGGCCCACGCGGCCGGGAACGGCGCCGAGGCGGGCGGGGCGGGTTACCCTGGCGACGCGGATGCTGAGGTCGTGTCGGCCGCCTCGGCGCCCCCGGCGCCCCCGCCGGATTCCCGGCAGGCAGAGCGGGCGCCCGCCCGGCCGCGCGTGGCCGCCAGCACCCGCGGCCGAGGCTGGCTTGACCGCCTGCGCGGCACCTCGGCGGGCAAGTCCAGGGCCCCGGCTAAGGCGGGTAAGCGACTCCCCCGCGTGTCGATCGCCAGCCTGATCGAGGACGCATGGGGACAGATGGCGTTCGCGGCCTCGCCCCTGCCCCCGATGCAACGCCTGCTTCAGGCTCAGGCCCCGTTCGCCGGCATCGCGCTTGAGGACGCCCTGGCCGGTACCGTGGTCGACCGGGCGTTGCAGCCCGTGGCGCGGGCCGAGGACAAAGCCAAAGAGGTCGGCGGCCTGGTCATGCCCCCCGTGGCCCTCATGCTCGTACTGGCCACGGCGCCGCAACCGCAGATCGTGACCGACCCGTCAACCAATGAGCAGACCGCCGTATGGCCGGAACCGACCACGCAGCATAAGGGCGCGGTCATGACGCTTCGATGGTCGCTGATGCTGTGGTCAGAGGCGGGCGTGGCCAGGCTGGACGAGTACAAGGCGCGGGCCGAGGCCTCGGCCGAGCGGGGCCGGGTGGCCGATGAGTTCATGGCATGGATACTCGGTTACGGCGAGCGGCCCGAGGGCGAGGGCGAGGAGGATCCCGAGCGGGCGGCCGTCAGCGCCGAGGATGAGGCCGTGAGGCGGGCCCAGCAGTTGTTCGGCGGGTAGGCCGTGCCCGGGTACAACCGGCGTGACCAGATAGGGCACTGGGTCACTAAGGAACAGCCGGTTTACCGGCCGTGTACGCATGCCTGCTGCCGCGGCTACCGGGCGCACCCGTCTAACTGGCCGGTCATCCCCGCCAAGATGGCGTACCGCACCGCCACCGATGACCAGCTGGCCAACCATTACACCAAGCTGATAGCCGTCGAGAATGACCCGAAGGCCCGCCGTGGCGAGCTCCAGGTCATCGCGGAGTTTGAACGGCGCGACCGGGCCGAGATGAGGCGCCGCGAACGTGAGCAGGTCAGGCAGCGGCGGGCCGAGGCTATCGCGTCGAACCGTGCCGTACGGCGCACTGAGGCCGAGGTTGAGCGGGAGCGGATCCGTGTCGACGCCGAGGCCGCTACCAAGGGGTATCTTGTCAACGCCAAGGGGCGCCGCCTCGGCATCAATCCCGATGAGGTACTGACAGGGCGTGAGGCCGTGTTCCAGCGGTATGCCAGCGATGAGGCCCGCGATTATTTCCGGGTGAACCCGAGGCCGACCGCGGCCTACTTCCGCGGCCGTGATACCCGGGTGACCGACCGGGCGGCCGAGCCCCGGCGGCGGCCCCGGGGGGTTGTTGCCCGGTGATCCCGTGGTGTGAGGCTATGGTGCCGGTGACGATCGGCCACCTGTCCGAGGAGGGCGTGCCGGTGACGACCGGCCACCCGTCCGAGGGCCTGCCGGTTATCCAGTTCGTGCCGTGCAAGGCGCCCGCGACCGCGGCCTACCGGTACATCTGCATCTACCGGCACGAGATCACCCGCTCGTCTTGCTCTGACCATGACCCGGTACCGGGCAACGTCGGATGCTACACATGCAGGAAGGCGGGCCGCGAGGAACCGATGACGTGGCAGGTAGTGGAGCTGGCCGCGGAGCCGTAACAATAGGACCGTGACAATACTGCTGACCGCGGCCGATGCCCTCGAGGTCGACGGCCGCCAGCTGCCGGTGATCGCCGTGCCGTGGGAACAGTTCCTCGCGTTCATGGGTGACTGCTGGGAACCCGGCCAGCACATCTGCAATATCGGGCCGACCGGCGAGGGCAAGTCAACGGTTAACGTCGGCCTGCTGGATACCCGCCGCTATGTCCTCGCCCTCGATCCCAAAGGCGAGGACGAGACGCTGGAAGCGTCCGGGTGGGTGCGGGTGCGGCGGATCCCGGGCGAGCACATGCCGTACTTCGGGGATGACCGGCGGGCGTGGCGCCGCATCTGGCAGGACATAGCCGAGGGGCGGCCCGCCCGGGTGATCGTGGGCGGGGCCGCCGACAGTGAGGCCGAAGACGCCCGGCTAGTCGACCTGATGAGACGGGCAATCCAGTTCGCCCGGTACAGCAAGGGCTGGACGCTATATGTGGATGAGTTTGAGCTGATGAGTAGTCAGCGCATGTTCCGTCTGGGCCCGCCCGTCGAGCGCATGCTGATCAGCGCGAGGCGCGCCAAGACCTCGGTCGTGACCTCGTTCCAGGCCGCGGCGTGGGTGTCGAAGCATGCGACCAGGCAGGCCCGCTACGCGATCATGTATGCCACGGGTGACCGGGCCATGATCAAGGCCGTAGCCGAGGCGATGGGCCGGGACTGGAAGGTGCTGGCCGAGGCCGTTGACGAGCTGGACCGTTTCTACGTGCTGGTACTGCCCCGGGGGAAGAACGGCGGCCCGTTCATCCTGACGACGGCCCGCCCGGTGAATTTACGTCCTTCCATAGTGCCTCAAGTTCAGCAACGGTCAGCTTGGGCGGGATTAGGGTGTGCGGCCAGATCACCATTTGCTCCACGTCATCGAACGTGAGCCCGCACGCGCACGGCGATGACCCATCGCGGGCGATGAGGTTGATATCTGAGCCGTCACAGCGGCGGATCATCGGACCCCGCCCGGTGAACTAGGACGGCGGGCGCCGGGAGGCGGGGCCGGGTGGCGGGTGCGGTCGAGGGCGTGACCGAGGGCGATAGCGTGCGCATCGGCAGCCTTGGCGCGGGCGCGCAGCGCGGCGATGAGCGATGCCGCGGCCGTGATGCACCCGGCTACCGCGGCCCACAAGGCGGGGTTGGTCATTGGCTCAGTCTCTCGATGCGACGTAGGCGGCCCCGGCTATCGCGGCGCCCGCGAGGACCGCGGCCAGGACCGCGGCGCCGATGAACAAGACGGCCACCATGCCGGCCGGTATCGCGGCCCCGGCCAAAGCGGCCGCTATCAGGTCTTGGGCCGTCGACACGGCCCCGCCCCCGGCCGCGGCCGACACGGTGACATCACCACCGGTGAACTGGAAGTGGCCCCCGTCCCTCGAGGCGCCCGACCAGTTCTCGCCGCAAAACCAGTGGTATGACGCGCAGAGGTTGACGATGCCCCGGGGCAGGGTCATCGTCTGCCAGTTGCCGTTCGGCCCGCCGTCCTCGTTGATATCGAAAGCGGCGCCGAACTGGTGCATCGAAAACGGGATTGGCGATCCGCTGCCGCCGATGCTGGTGCGGAACCCCCCCACGTCGCGTATGTAGCTGGCGAACCCCGCCGCGGCCAGCGCGGCGCCCAGCTGGCGGACGTTGCCGGCCAGCACCCGGTTTACCATCAGGGTCTTACCGGCAAACGGCACCGTGACCTCTTGCGAGGGGTCGGACTGCGGCCCGAAGTACTTGACCATCGTCGCTATCGGCGGGAGCGTCGTACCGAGGTAGGGAATCGTGGCCATGTCAGACCCCGGCCGCGGGGTCGGTCACGATCGGCTCTTGGCTGGCGCCACGCCTGCCACCCGCGCCCTGCCCGGCGTTACCTGGTGCGGTTCTGCCCCCCGCCCGGGGTCTGGGCTTAGGTTTGCGCTGAGGGCCGCCCCTCGAGTATGCCGACCCCGCCGTCCGGGCCGCCCTGACGGCCGTGCCCCCGCCCGGTATGTACTGCGCGGCCTTGGCCGTGGCCGCGGCGGCCCCGGTGGCCTTGAACCCGTAGGCCATCACGATGACGAGACCGGGCATCATGACCAGGGCGCCCGCTACCAGGATGAGGCCGCCGAGTACCGCCCTGACTTCGGTCTTGCTGACCAGGCATGCGCTCGGCAGGGTCGGCCCGTGGCCGAACAGGATGCCGATGTGCTGCCCGCCGATGCTGAATGCGCAGTCGGGCCCCGCCGCGGCGGCCTGCTGGCTGGCGGCCGTGACCGCGGCCTGCCCGCCCCCCGGCACGTTCATGTCGGGCGTGGTGCCCGCCGACATGAACCGCCGGTAGGCGCCGGTGGTAAACGACTGCCACGCGGACCAGTCGGTGCCGTCTTTCGACCCTTGCACCGCGAGGGCCGCGTTCGTGGCCGGGTTCTGGAGGTCGGCCACGGTGTGACCCGCGCCCTTGCCCTTGGTGTCGAGCTGCCACAGGCCGACGTTGACGCCTCCGTCCGGGTTGGCTGAGGTGACGTTGGTGCGGCCCGTCGACTCGGCCATGGCGATAGCGGCGGCCAGCGGGGCAACGGCCTTACTGCCCCCGTTGGCAATCCATAGCCCCTCGAGCTGCGCATAGGTGAGGGTTGCCATGCCGCTACTTTACGACGGTGCCACCCGGGCCGATGCGGCCCGAGGGCGCGGGCAGGCCCGCCGCGGCGTTGCCCCCGGCCGACTTGGGCGCGGCCGTGGCCACGGGGCCGGATTCCCCCGTGTTCTTACCCGGGAAAATCTGGTTAGGCGACATCAGCGGGGGCGGCCACGCCTGCCCCTTAGCCGACCCGTACGGGTGGGCCGGGCTCATCAGCTGGCCGAGGGTCACGTTATACCCGCGGATCAGGCACCACCCCCACAGGCCGACCGAGTACCCGGCCCACGTGAGCAGCATCCCGACCGGCAGCATTACGGCCCCCCCGCAGGCACTTGGCGGACAGCGAGGGCGGCCCGCTCCCCCGCCATTTTTATGACCAGCGGCAGATCATCCCACGCGGGCATCGGTTCGCCCCGGTGGTTCGGTCCCCCGGTGGCCTCACCGTAAGCCCGGTACGCGATCTGAGCCCACGCGAACATGTCGGCCATCAGCCCCGCCCGCCTGTCACGGCCGGGCCCGGGGCCGCCCGGCCCGGGGCCGGGCCCGGGCCCGCGGCCGGGGCCGGGGTTTTCTTGGCGGGCCCCGCGATGTTACCGGGGAGTATGTTCATCAGGGCGGCGAGGTCGAATCCCCACGCGGCCAGCGCGGCCGGGGCCGCGGCGGGCTGGTACTCGGCGGCCAGGGCGAGCAGGGCGAACAGGCCCGAGGCCGCGAGCAGGGTTCCGGGCACGGGCGGCTGATGGTTGCGGGCAATGTTCCGGTAGGTGATCAGGCCGAGGCCGAACAGCCATGCGGCCGTCAGGCTAGCGCGTCCCACGGTGCGGCCCCCAGTTCAGGCCCTTAAGGCCGAGGTCTTGCCCGGATCCCCACCCGGCCGATTCGGAGCTGGTGGCCCGGCGTAGGGCGCGGCTGTAAATCCACCAGGCGTAGCCGATGCCGAGGCCCGCCCCGATCAGCGGATACCAGCGGCGCGACACGTAGGCCGCTATCGCGGCGATGACGGCCCCGTTGGCTGTGGAGTGGGCGAGGTACTCGCGGGCCGAGGCGGCCTTGCCGGCATCGGCGCCGAAGTTCTCGGCCGTCCACGGGGAGCTGTTCAGCGCGCTGATGACTTCCCATATCTGGCCGTAGGACGTGACGAACAAGATGGCGCCCGCGGCGTCACCCGGCCCGACCGGCGCCGATGCGGCAACAGGCACGGTCCTAGCTCGCCCTCGAGGCGACCGCCTCGGCGGCGTCGGTGGCGTCCTCGAGGTCGCCGCCGAGGGCCGACATGTCGATGGGCTTACCCCACTTGCGCGGGTGGGTCCTGGTGATGAAACGGTCTACCGCGTCGACCACGCCGGCCAGCTGGCCTGTCACGTCCGACGCGTGGGCGCCTTGCTGGCCGTCGATCAGGTTTTGCGCGGCCTCGCCCAGCGGGGCGGCCTTGGCTATCACCGCGTCGAAGTGGCCGGGGGGCGCGTCCGGGTGCGCGGCCCGCAGGCTGACGAGCTTGTCGTGTATCGCCTTGGCGTACAACGCGACCTCGGGCGGGCCGAGGCGCGCAGCTGCCGCGGCGTAGTCGCCCCGGGCCTTGCCTAGTTCGGCTTCCATCGCGGTGACCCGTTCGGACATGGCCTTGAATTCGGCCATCATCGCGTCCATCGTGGCTTCATGCGGCAGGGGTTCGGCGGGGGCCGCCGACATCTGGGAGAGTGAGGCGCCCGCGTCGGCCTGCGGCCCCTGGTCGACGGCCTCGCCCACGGCCGCGGCGGCCTCGGCGTACGGTACGGCCTGCGCGGCCTGCGCGGCCCTCAGCGCCTCGAGTTCGGCCCTCTCGTCGTCGCTGAGCGGGGCCGGGTTCGTGTCGGTCATTGTGTCCTCTCCGTTTCTACGGCCGCCCGGCCGCGTACAGCTGGAACCACGTGTGGGGTGCCGTGGCGGGCACCATGCGCCCGTCCGGCATGACGAGCGGGGTGAGCTCGTCGTAGGCGATGCCGGTTGACCCGATCTGTATGCGGGTTAGCGGCATCACCATCGGCGTGTCGGCCGTGCCGTACGGGTGATACTGCTCGTTGACCGCGGCCTGCGCGGTCGGCTGGCGGCAGATGCGCTGCATGTGCGGCGTCACGGCATACCCCCGTGTTCCAGGTCGGACAGTTCGCGGCGGAACTCGGCCACGGCGCTTTCCTCGGCGGCCCTGGCGGCCGACCAGCGGCGGCCGAAGCGCAACACGAGGCGGCCGAGCTTGTCGCGGTTGGCCAGTGCGAGGGTAAACCCGAGCATGACCAGCAGGTAAACCGCGTTCGACACGAGCGACTGGAGGGCGGCATCGCGGGCGAGGTCGGCGGCCGACCGGCCGCCCTCGGCCTCGGGGGCCTGGTCCTCGGCGCCGCTGGTCATTTCTGCGCCCTCGCCTTGTGGGTCCGCTGGCCGCGGGCCGCGGCCTCAGTGTCATCATGCAAGCGGGTGAACATGCCGCGCTGCGGGTTGTATGGCCGTGACCAGGTGCCGGGGTCGGCCGGGTCCATGCCGACATACGGGCGGAACCCCGCCCCGCCCGAGATCATCACCCCCGGGTTGAGTTCCACCGGGGCGAGGCGGGCGACCTCGGGGCGCCCGCCCTCGCCCGGGTAGGAATCGGCCAGGAATACGACGTGATACGGGGCCGGGTAGTATCCGCCCTCGCCGTACTGGTGGGCGACCCCGCCGCGTGTGAGCATATGCCGCCCCCTTTCTAGGCCGGTACGTTCAGCTTGTTACCCGCATAAATCATGTTGGGATTCTTGATAGACGGGTTCAGTTTCATCAGGTTAGCCACGGTCGTATGGTATTTCCTGGCCAGCGCGGTAAGCGTGTCGCCCCGGGCGATAGTGACCGTTTTGGTTTTGGGATTAGGCCGGGGCTTAGGCTTGGGGCCGGGCGCGGGTTTGGGCGGCGGTTTGGCCGCGGGGCCGGGTGGCCCGGCGGGCCCGGTCGGGCCGGCCGGGCCGGTGGTGCCCTGCTGTGCCTGTATCTCGGCGGCGAGGCTGCCGAACTCGGATTGCAGCGTGGAAATCTCGCCGGAGAAGTCGGCCGGTAGACCGGCCCCCCCACCTGAATAAATCGGGTTGCCCGCGTCGTCGTAGCCGATGATCGACCCGCCCGAGGCGCCCTGTGACTGCTCCGCGCCCCCGCCTCCCTGGTTTGCGGCCTGGCGGCCCCGGATGATGTACCAGGCGACCCCCGCGGCCAGGGCGAGGCCGACGAAGACGGCCGTGCGCCGGTCCATCCCGAGGACCTTCTTGCCCTTGGGCGGCCCGGCCGGGGGTGCCTCGGTGGTCGGTTCGCTCACTCGGCCTTGCCTCCGGTCTGCGGCCATGTCGGCGGCCATGCCGGGGCGCGCTGCGGCCACGCGGTCTGACGCTGGCCGAGCCCGGCCACCCACCGGTTGGGCCGGGCGGGCGTGGTCGGCGTGCCCGCGGCGCCGCGGCCAGCTGCGAATGCGGCCGGGCCGATCGCGCCGACTGGCAGGCCCCGCGGGTCGACGGCCGGAACGGGCATGAGGTTGTCGGAGTAGACCGATACGCCCCCGATCGCCCGGTAGAGGTGCTGGGCCCGGTAGTGCAGCTGCGGGTACCACCGCGGCGGCATGTACTGGGATGCGGACAGGCCGCCCGGCAGGAAGTCGACGCCGTCATTAACCGACAGCTGGCCGGGCGATGGGTACGGCGCGGGTACGCCCTGGGTTCCTGGCTGGCCGACAACGCCCTCGGGGGTGCCCTGCGCAACGTCGATATCTACCACGCTCGGGGTCATGGCGCGTAGCGGCATGAACGCGGTTGCCCCTTTCTGCGGGGGCAGGCCGGTCAGTATCGCCCGCGGGGTCGGCACCGGGGCCGCCTACGCCTTGACGCCGAGCAGCTGGTTACCGGTCTGCTTTTCGAGGGAGTTGATGCCCTTGGCGAGGGCGTTGGTCCCGGCCGGGTGCGTGAGCAGGTCGGCCAGCATGAGGCCCGCGATAACCGCGCCGATAGCGGCCCACAGTCCCGTTACGCGCAGCACGTGATCACCTTCCCTTGCCGATGAGCAGGCCAACCAGGCCGAGCACGAGCCCGGCGAGGATGACCCCGGCCGCCACGCTGCGGGCGGCTTTCCAGTCGATGCCCACCGCTAGCCTCGCTTACCGCCCGGGAGCGGGCCGAGAAACTTGTGATAGCCCCACACGCCGATAACGCCGACGATGACGCCCATGAGGAAACCGGGCCGCATGATGACCGCCCCTTTCTCTAACGTGGCAGTGTCCACCACATGAACAGCAGGATCCCGATGGCAAGGCCGCCGATCAGGCATGTGTGTATGCCCGAGTTCGACCCTCCGCCGTCGCCTACCCCGCCGTAGGCCGCGGCGGCCACGGTGGTAGGCCCTTCGGGTACGGCCGTGCGGGTCGGCATGGCGGCCGAGGCCCCGCCGTTCGGCCCGTACAGTCCGCCCACGACCGACCCGGTAAGGCCGGTCTGAAGATTCAGGCCCGACATTGCGCGCCCCCTTCCCTACAGCTCGGGTAGGCCCTGGACGAGCGGGCCGCTAGGCACGATCTGGCCGATGATCGCGTTCAGGGTGGCGGGCGTGTTCGTGATCGTCGCCCACGGCGCCCCGTTGATCTCCACCTGCGTGCCGGGGTTGGTGGACAGGAACTTCTCGCCCGTGTCGAGCAGGCCGAGGTCTGCCTGGCCGAGCGAGGTCTTGCGGTTGACCGCGAGAATGCCGGTCGGCCGCGGGCTGAACGCCGTGCCCGCCGTGGTCTGCCCTGCGTTGGTCAGGGAACCGATGCCCATGGCCAGGGCGATATCGTCCTGCCACGTCGTGAGCCGCGTGTTGATCTGCTCAACTCCGTCGATGAACACGCCCGGCCGGGCGGCCCACCCCTCGACGCGCCGGTTCAGCGAGTCGCGCAGGTCCAGGCCCAGCACCGTCAGGTACCCGCCGAGCCGCGGCAGCTGCACCCTTTGTGTTGCCTGCGACGGAATCGGCGGGTTGCAAGGCTGATAAATCCACTGGCAGGTCGTGCCGATTCCGGGCGGGTCGGCGGGCACGTCGGGAAGCCAGTAGAAGTCGGCATCTAGCACCATCTCGGCCGTGGTGGCCGGGCCGGTAACCGCCCCGCCGAATAGCGCGGCAAGCGTGTTCATGGTGAACTGCACCGAGGGCAGCAAGGCCGCATTCGCCGCAGCAATGACGCCGTAGGCCGTCGTAAACTCAAACGGCAAATAGCTGTCAATCGTGAACGTCGTCGTGGCCGCGGTTGCCTGCACCCGGGCGGGCAGGTTCCACGGGTCGCGCACCGCGCCCCCGGCCGCGTTGACGCCGAACTGTCCCGAGAGCAGCTGCACGAGCCGGAGCATCTCCATACCCGGCCCCGAGAGCAGGTTGGTCCCCCATGCGTCTTTCACCTGCAGCAGGGAGACGATGGATTCGGGCGCGTCGTCGCCCGCGGCCGTGGACTGGATGACCCCGCCCGAGGTCGACGCGCCGCCCACGACCTGAATGCGGTAACCGGTGTACCACCCGGGCGCCGCGACGATCGGCGGCCCGAAATACTGGCCGTAGGTCGCGTTCGTGTCGTAGATGGGGCGGCGCCCCTTGGGTGCGTGCCTGATGAACGGCCCGCCCTGCGGTTCGGCCGTGGTCTGCGGCTGCGGCCGGCCTGCCGACGTGCCTACTACGGCCGTGGCCCCGCCCGGAGTGGTCATGTTCCCTACCTCTGTACGGTCAGGGTCACGTCTTCGCCCACCGCGTGCATCAGCGACCCGGGCGGGTTGGTGACCAGTTGCTTGTGTGCCCAGATGCGCACGATGCCGAGGGCCGGCTGCATGAGAATGACGATCAGGACGACCATCTCGAATGTTCGCCGGTTCATGGCTCTCGCCCCTCGTGGTCGGCGGCCTGGTGGTCGGCGGCCCCGCCCGGCTAAACAGCTGAAGCGCAGCGAGCGACCCCGCGGCAGCTGTCCAGGCCGGGGCGGGGTCGCTCGTATGGGCGTATCATAGCCCTATGTCCAGGCCAGCAACTAGCGGCACATTCGACCGCGACCCCGTATCCGTACTTCTCGACAGCGGCGCCCGCCGGATCCTCGAGCGGGCCTACGCCACTCCCGGCCGGTGGGTGACTACCCGGCTAGCCGACCCCGGCCCCGGCCACGTCTCATATTTCGGCAGCATCGGCATCGACGTGAACGCGGCCGACCGGGCCGGGCGGGGGCTGAACGCTCACACCCGGTGGGGCCGGGCGTTCGTCCGGTCGATCTACTACCAGCACCTCTGGTATTCCAACGTCGGCGGCCGTAGCTGGCGGGCGGGGCGGCGCACGACCGAACGCAAAGCGGGCGCCCTCAAGCTCGAGATCGGCCGTCACATGGCGCCCCTCGGCGTGATCCCCGCGGGCCGCATCGTCCGGGTGATCCTGTTCCCGGGCGGGGCCCCGGCCCGTAAGGCCGTCGACCGCGAGCCCGAGCGCGCCCGGATCTTCACGGCCGCGGGCGGCCAGGGCGGGGCGGCCTCGGACGTATCCCGCCGAGACTGGTAACTGACCCCGGCCACGGTCGCGCGGATACCGGGGGTCGCGGCCCCACAGCCGTTCCTCGAGCCAGCGTAGGCGCCGGTCAAGACCCTCGAATATCTGCGCAATGCGCCGGTCTTGCGTGGCCTCACTGTCGGTGAGGTCATCAAGTTTCTGCTCGATGACCCCGCTGTGCCGGGCCTGCCGGGCCACCAGCACCAGCACCGGAATAAGGATGCCCGCCACCAGCGCTACCAGCAGCGTCAGCCAGTCCACCGCCCTCATACGACAACGGTAGGCCCCCCAGACAGCAGGAACCCCCCGGAGGAACCGAGGCAACACGCCCGGCCGGGGGGTTCCGCAGTCTCACTAGGGCCGGCTACTGTCACCAGCACTAAGGAAACGCGCGAGTCCTTAGTATACCGAGAGCCGGGGTTGATTACGAGGTAATTCGCCCCCGGTTCGGTTAAACGTTCCCGAATTCCATACTGCGGCCAAACTCGGCGGCCCGGGTGCCCTGCCCTTTAAGGGGGGCACTGCCCCCCTTAGATCCCCTATTCCGGGGGTCCCCCCCGGACCCCCGCCCCAAGGGCATCGGCTACGCCGACGCCCTTGGACCGAAACCCCTTGGCTAACCACCTTCACCGCAACAACTACCGGTGAAGGTCCGTAACCACACTGGCGGATCGTAGGGACGCCAGATCACAACAACCGACGCGAAAAAACCGCTCGCCCGGTACGGCCCCCCGGTAAGGAACCGGACCCGGCCGCGGATATAGCGAATCTCGGCAGCCGTCCCAAGCACGTCATCATGCCACCACGCGAGATCAGTCGATGCTGGCAGCAGCCCGACCACCAAGGCGCCCCCGGCTGCTTCCCTGCGCGCCTTGGCCGTCCATGCGTATATCTCCCGGCCGTAGGGCGGGTTCATGAAGACCCGTTCGCCGGTCCAGGACCGCGCGAGGCCGTCGTCCGATTCGCTGAAATACCGCGCGCATTTAGCAGTCCCGGCTGTAGCGCACGGATCAAGAGTGAACCTGAACTCTTCATGCAGCGGGCCGAACACCTCGGGAGGAGTCTCCCAATCCCGCCCGTTGCCGTTGTACCGGCCGTTGTTTTTCGCGGTCGCGCCGCCCCGCACTGCCGGATTAGCAGTGCCCCCGATAGTCGGCCGGTAACCGCGCACGGCTGTCCCTCTCAGTGTGGCGGTACTTGAGGCGTTCGTACTGCTCGGCCTGGTCCTCGAGCTCTCGTAGCGTGACCAGCTGACCGTCTAGTTTCCACGCCCACTCGCGTACGCCTTCCCTCGAGCGGTAGACCTTGGCCACGCGATGACGGTGGTACATCAGCACAGATGCCGCATCCCGCGGCCCGTAAACAACCATGAGACTGATCATACAAACGCTGGCCCATGTCGTCTACATGAGGTATCCTTGGGTTATCAGGAACCGAGGAGAGGGCATCACATGACCAGCAGCGACAATTTCCAGGCCGCACACGCCGAATGGGTAGCCCGGCAGGCCCCCGCCCCGCTCAGTGACACGATGCTCGCCCGCGACGTTATGCCCGGCTGGCACATGGCCGGCGTCGGCACCATCGACCGTATCTCTGCCATCGGCAACGACCAGCTAGCATTCACCGGCACCCAGGGTGAGCGGGCATTCAAGCACTACACGCTGGTAGAGGTCACCCGCCCGGCCCCTGTCATGTGGGCCGCCGAATGGCCTTATCCCGAGTTCACCGCGGCCGAGTTCGCGGCCCACTACCTGCTGGCGGGCGAGATCATCGCGGCCCGCGGCTACAACGCCGAGGAAATGCGCGGCTACGACGGCGAGCCCGGCGTCAGCATCTGCGGCGCCCTCAAGCTGGTCGCCCTCGAGCGGGCGCAGGCCGCCGACCCGCAGAGCACCGCGGCGCAGCACGAGATCACCGCGGCGAACGTGACCGAGGAACTAGAGACGCGCCTCTCGGCCGTCATCTACACCCTCGGCCTGCTGCACTCCCGTACCGGCATCAGTGATTTCTCTGACCAGCTGGCCGCGTGGGAACTCGGCCACTACACGACCGGCCCGAACCCTGTCCGCAGTGACGCCCTCGGCCTGCTGGCCACGGCCGCGGGCATCTACACGCACATCAGCGACACCCAGGCCGAAGTCACGGCGCCCGCCGTACCCGGCCAGTAATCCGCCCGGCCGCCCGGCCCCCGCCCCTCGAGGCGGGCCGGGCGGCCGTTCCATTGCGCACCCTGTGGAGGCATCCTGTGGAAACCCCCGACCTACGCCACGCCACGCCCGCCGAGGTCGACGGCCCCGGCCCCGACTGGTACCGCGAGCTCGCCGAGGAACGCGGCACGCCGTGGCCGAGAGGCGCCCACCTCACCCGGCTATCACACACCGTAGGTTTTGCTCTCGCCCGCGCCAAAATGGCCCGGACGTGGCCATGCGGACGCTGCGGCGGCCCGAAGATATGCCCCGACCTGACAGCCACCCTGCCCTACCGGCTATGCGGCTACGGGCCCGCAGGCGACCCCTACGGCCCGTGGGTTCACCAGTAACCACCGATCAAACCGAATGGAGCGAGCATGTCAGGAGTGACCGACCGGGCGGGCGCCAAGTACGAGCGTGCCCTCGCGGACTACTGTCACTACGAGTACGGGTTCCCGTGGGATAAGGCCCCGCTGCGCGGACGGCGCGACCGGCTAGACATCACGGGCTGCCTGGATTACGGATGGCTGATCGGCGCCAAGGCCATCCACCGCGGCGTGGCGTTCGGCCAGCGGGTCAGCGAGGCCATGACACAATGCGATGCCGCACTGGTCAACGTCGGCCGCCCCGCCGAACCCGACCGGCGCGGGTTCCTCGTAGTCGACTCGGGCCGCATCGTGCCGTTTCAGGTCATGCAGCGCAGCGGCTACCCGATCGGCAAGCACTATGTGGTCACGCAGCTGGACTACATGCTGACGCTGGCCACCGAGCGGGCCGAGGCCGACCGGGCCGCGGGCCGCAACGCGAGGCGGGCCGTCCGGTGAGCCTGCCTAAGCTGCTGCTGTGGGCGGGCGCGATCCTGCTCATCTGCTACATGTTCGGAGTCTCGCCCACGGGCATCATCAGCAACGTGACACACGCCGTTCAGACAATCCACAACTCGAGCACGACCGGGGGCCACCCGTGAGCACGGGTGCAGCGCAACTACTGGCGGGCCTGCTGGTCGGCCTCGGCCTGCTGCTCATCGGCGTGTATATCGGCCTCGGCGTGCGCGAGGGCCGGGAGGCCGACCGGCACGCCAAGATAGCCCTCGCCCGCATCGCGGCCCGCGGCGGCGACCGCGCGCCCGTCATCTACATGACCCCGCGCCCCGCCGCGGCCCCGGCCCCCGCGTTTTACCGGCCCGGGTACGCCGACCCGTTTCCCCGGGCGGGCCGGTTCGACCTCGAGGCCGGATACATCACCGGCACGGCCGGGGTTGGCTGGCCGACTCCCGAGCTGCCGCACGACCCCGCCTCAAGGCCAGCAACTTCCCTGGTTGACCTAGACGGGGCCGTGCGGCTTATGTGCCTAGAAACCGAACAGTACATAGCGAACCTCATCGCCGGTACTTACCACGCCGAAAGGAACGGGAACTAGTGAAGGTATTCAAGGACGGACACCCGGCCCTAGCCGCGATCGTGGCGGGCAACGCGGGCCTGATGATCGACGTGACCGGGGGCAACCTGCCCGGCCTGCTGGCCGCGCTGGACGGCCGCTGGCCTGACGTGCTGGCCGGGTACGTGACCGGCACGCCCGACATTGACTGGCCGGGAGATGAGTGGGGCAAGCTGCGCCCGCACGTCGGCCTGTTCCGCTACGACCAGTCGCCCGCCCTCGGCCTGTTCGCGTCGGGCGCCGCGGACGGCGCCGACATCGAGCGGGGCGCGGGCACGGTCGGCCACTTCATCGACGGTGCCCGCAAGCGCGAGGCCCGCGGCTGGTACTCCTGGGCGTACATCGACCAGGCCGACTACCCGGCCCTCACGGCCGAGGTCAAGGCCGCGGGCCTCAAGCGGGTGCAGTACGGCATAGCCAACTGGAACGACTCGCTAGCGCAGGCACAAGCGCAGCTAGGCCCGCCCGTGGCCTACGTCCAGTGGGCCTCGCCCTCGAGCAACCCGAACAAGCCCGTACCCGGGGCCGGGGGCAAGACCCTATCGGCCCTCAACGTCGACCTCAACGCGACATTGCCGGGGTGGTTCCGGGCGCCCAGGCCGCCCCCGCCGACTAAGCGGGGCGTGATCGTGACCCCCGACCTCGTGAGCCACCCGGCCACGTCGGCCGATGGGCACGCGTGGACGACGGCCTGATGATCACAAGGGCCGGGCCTGACCGGCCCGGCCCCCGCTCTCGTAGACAAGAGGAATCAACTATGACACAGCAGACTGACGGCCAGGCCCCCGCGCCCGAGGCGCCCCGCCTCACGTTCGGCCCCGGCCCGACCCAAGACCTCGGTCACGATCTAGCGCAGGCCGTGCTGTGGGAAGTGTGGCGGTCCTCGCCGCAGCGGTTCGGCAACTTCGTCAAGGCCGCGATGATCAGCTTGTGGGGGCCGAACGCTTCGAGCTCGAACGGCCGGCACAGTGGCTAGGGAAACGGCCGGCCAGCGGGCCGACCTCGAGGGCGCCGCGGGCGTATCCGCGGCCGAGGTCGACGGTGTGACGACCGAGCAAGACCTAGACAACGACGGCGACGTAGACGAGGACGACGCCGACATAGCGGCCCTCACGGGCGCCGCCGAGGAACGGCGCCCGCCGCGCCGCCGAGGCCCCGGCCATAAGGACGTAACCGAGGCGTGGGACTTCTGGATACCGCCCGCGATCCGGCCCTACCTCAAAAGCGACGAGCTACGGGTTATCCCGTTGCGGCGCCATGTGATCCGACTCGCAGGCCCCGCGGCCGTGTTCGCCGGGGGCCTGGCCCTCGCCGTTGCGCTCAACGCGTGGGCCTACTCCAGCGGGCGCGCTAAGCCGCTGACCGTTCACGTGATCTGGTGGGCGTGGGTGGCCGGGGCCGTGTGGGCCGTTTACAAGTGGCTGGAATGGCGGCAAACGTGGTTCGTAGTAACCGGATTCCGCCTGATGCTCGTAGAGACCACGCGGCTACTCGGACGGCGTATCCGCATGCTGCCCCTCGACAAGCTCCGCGACCTCGAGTATTCACAAACCCCCCTCGGCCGGTTGCAAGGGTTTGCAACATTTACGTTCGCGTCTATCGGCACGGGCGGGAATGACCGGGCCTTGACCGAGGTCGACTGCCTGCCGTCGCCTGAGTGGCTCTACCAGCAGATAAACCAGCTGACAATGCCCGCGGGTAGCGGCCGGGTTGTCCAGCGCCCGGCCAGCTGACAACCGGCCCGGGGGCCGCCGACCACGGCCCCCGGGCGAGTTTGAAGGGAGTTTGGCCAGTGATCGACAAGACAGGCGCCGACGCAGCCGAGTTTCGGGAGTTCACCGAGGGCGGGCGCATACTCCGCGAACCGGTCATGTCCGAGGCCCATAAGGCGGCCATGATCCACGATCTCTACCGGGCCGGTTGGTCAACTCGGCTCATCGCGCAGCTATGCCGCGACAATCACGAGATCACGTTGGACATACTTATACGTCCGCTGGTCGACTAAGGGGCGAGTATGAGAGCGATAGCCGCGAGTTTGCGCCAATGGTGCCCCGAATGCCAGCGGGCGACCGCTAGTATCCTCTGCGACCTCTGCGGAGCCGTCATGTGCGCCGCGTGCAGAGATCACGGCCCGTGGTCGTGCGACGATTCCGAGGCCGATGATTATGAGTGAGGCCGCCGAGGATGCCCGCACGCGCTACCTCAAGAGGCACCAGCGGTACAACCTCAGCCGCAAGGGGCAACGCCGCAACGTCCGCTACGAGGCCGCCCACCCCGAACGGAAACTA
>Ga0137363_10000532_pt1 | contig 21168 bp, 19 predicted proteins | sample MadtaG_FD_104800 | JGI IMG/M metagenome (GOLD analysis project Ga0137363, IMG submission 104800) | Vadose zone soil microbial communities from Angelo Coast Range Reserve, California, USA - Mad1_115_16 metaG | ecosystem: Environmental > Terrestrial > Soil > Vadose zone | place: USA: California...
CAAGATCTGGCGCACCACAAAGTGGAACACATCACCGTGGATTCGAGTGTCGCGATCGTGGCCGTGGTGGGCGAGAACATGCGCGGAACTCCGGGGATCGCCGGCAGAACCTTCAATGCCCTGGGGCGTGAAAAGGTGAACCTGATCGCCATTGCCCAGGGTTCGTCGGAATGCAACATTTCCTTCGTGATCGATGAAAAGGCGGTGAAAACAGCTCTGAATACGGCGCACCGCGAGTTTGGACTGGAGGCCTCGCCAAACTGAGGGCCAAACCCACGGGGCTACCTTCTGGTCTTTCTCTTTCTATTCTTGTACAGAGTTTCCAACAGGTATTTCACGGAGGCGCATTCCCGAATGACGGCCTCCAGTTTGGGGATGGTATTATTCAATTCGTGTTCGTCCACCACCCCATCGGCTAGCGTATTGGCGATGCTCTCCAGCGCCGCGCCCACATCTTTCATAAGGTTGGAAATAACCAAAAACTCTTTTTCACTGGTCTGCTGCGGATCTGGAATCGTAAACGCCACTCTTCCTGCCTGTGATTCGAGAACATCCAGAGGTTCGAAATTCTTCAAGAGCACGCAAATTCGCGGCAGCAGGTCCGCAGGGATGGGGCGGTCGCCTCTGAGCCAATACATCAGGGAGCGGTAGTTCGTTCCCAGCTGCTGGGCCAGGAGCCGGGTATCGTATTCGGCTCCGGCCTCGACAATCTGGCTCAATACCGCGGCTAGCGTCCTGGCAGACACAGGGTAGTCCCTCGTCGAAAGTTTGTCAGTTCAAAAACGGCATCATTTTGAACTGGGAAAGTGTCGATTGTAGCTGAATTGCATGCTTTCCCTATAGGCGGTTTAATGGGGGCAAGGCCCGGGAGATTGCCGGTTTATGGAATGTGATACGGCGGCAATTTCCTTATTGAAAAAGCAAGCAGGCACGGTCTACGATGGCCGCATATCCGAAGTACAACGCAAGAGTTCGCTTATCTTTAGGATACAATGCGCGCGGATTCGTGGACCGATTTTGTACTGCAGGTCCGGTCCGTGCTGGGCCTCGGAAGGGTGAGACTGGCGTGCATTCCGGCCGCGTTCTCGAAGCCAGTGGCACCCTAGGACGGAAGCCGTAAGGACGTGACACATGCCGTTCATGGACCTGATCAAGAAAGCGATTTTTGAAGAGCAGCCGCAGGCGGGGCAGCCGCCCGCCAAGCCCGCGCCCAGCCCAGCGGCGCTGCGGCCTCTCGACCCGGCTCCTGCCTATGTCCCCGCGGGCACACGCGACAACCAGTTCTACATGCGGCTGGCTAAGCAGACGGAACTCTCCGCCGTTCCGGAGCTGGCCAAGATCGAAGCCTTTGCGGCACCACTCGCGGCGGTTATCACGGACAAGGCATTGAGGTACAAGGCGGCCCTGGCCACCGCGCAATCGCAGGGTGGCTTGACGAAAGAGGCGATTTTGAAAGGTTTTGACGCTTTGCTGAGTGTTCTGAATTCCTCAGCGAGCACGTTTAACAAACAAACCGACGACGTGTCGCGAACCGAAGTCGATGCCAAGATTGCCAGAGTCGGCGACCTCAATGAAGCCATTCAGCAAAAACAGAAAGAGATCACCGACTTGCAGCAGCAGGTGAAATCCATGCAATCGCAGACGGAGGCATCGCGCGCGAAACTGCAAGAGGCCAAGAGCAGTTTTGCGGCGGCGCTGGAACGGCGGCGCGCCGAGATTCAGCAGCAACGCAAGGAATTTGAAACGATTTTGGGATAGGGAGACACCATGGCAACCAATTCGGGTTCCCCGGTAATGCAGGGCTTGAAGAATTTCTGGCAGCGGCCGGAAGGAACCGTCGGGAAAGTCGTGCTGGTCCTCGGCGGCATCGCGGCGGCGTATGGATTCGTGCAGATTCTCCCGTTCTTGATCGCCGCGGCGACCGATACGTTGCGCCTCGCGATTCTGATCGGGGCCATTCTGCTGCTGATCTTCATCGTCACGGACAAGCGTGTTTTGACTCTGGGGAAGCTCATTTTCCAGAGCATCATGCGGTTTCTGACCGGCCTGTTCATCGAGCTTGACCCCATCGGCATCCTGAAGAACTACATTGGGGAGATGAAAAAGAATCTCGGGATTATGGACGAGCAACTCGGAAACTTGAATGGCTCGATCCGCACGCTACAAAACCAGATCGATGCGAACCAAAAAGATGCCGAGCACAGCATGGCGCTGGCCAACCAAGCCGACAAGAAGATGGCCGGGGGCGGCCTCACCTCGCTCGATCAGCAGCAGTACATGTCCGCCAAGGTCACCAACCAGCGCCACGCCGCGAGCCTGATCAACATCAACAAGTCGCTCACCGACTTGCGCGACAAGCTAAAGATACTCTACGACCAACTCATACGCTGGCGAGCCACGGCAGAGTTCCAGGTCACCGACAAGGAGAACCGCGTCAGTGAGGAAGAGATGCGACGGAAGGCGCTGAAAAAGGCCTACTCCGTGTTCCAGGCGGCGAAGAAGATTTTCCGCGGCGATCCGGTGGCCAACCAGATTTACGACCAGACGCTGGAATACCTGGCAGATGACGCCGGGCAGATGCTCGGGGAGATGGAAGACTTCAATCGTCTTGCCAACAAGCTGATGACCAATATGGACCTGGAAACCGGGGCCATCAACGATGAGGCCGTCAAACAATTGTCAGAGTTTCAGCAAAAGCTCTTGCCCGCAGCGGTGACGGCGGTGCCGGGTGGCGTACTGGACCAGTCTTCGGCTACGCCCGCGAATAAGAAAGACGACTACAGCGATTTGATCAAGTAACGAGCAGGCGGAGGAAGGATCACCATGTTTGACAACAAAATCTCCACACCACCGACAGGGCACAGGTTAAAGCCGGGAGCGAAGATTATTCTGCTGCTGATTGTCGGGGCAGCCCTTTTCTTCGGTTTCCGCACGGCGGTGAGCCGCGGCTGGATTCCTGCGCCGGGTATTGCCAAAGCGCTCATTCCGACGAAAGCCGCTTTGCCGGACTTGAAAGAAGCAGTGGTGGCCAACGTCGAACCAGCGCCTTACCCGGAAGCAGCTTCGGCCTCCGTAAAAGCGCCGTTGATACGCACCGAAATATGGGCCTGGAACGCGCAAATGAACTATATCTACGCCAATGGCGGCCCGGAGACGACGCGCAACAGCCTGATGGAAAAGCACAATGCCAACGTGAAACTGATCCGCCAGGATGACACCAGCCAGATGCAGAACGACTTGATTGCCTGTGCCAAAGAGCTTCACGATGGCGCAAGTCAATGTTCCTCCGGTACGAACTACGTTTTGATCATGGGCGATGGCTCTGGGCAATTTTTTGCCGCGGTCAATCCACAGCTTAAGAAGCTGGACAACGGCGCCGGTGAATACATCGCCCAGGTCATCGGCTCGACGGGGTACTCGCGCGGGGAAGACAAGCTGATGGGTCCGCCCGAATGGAAGTCTGACCCCCAGGCGGCCAAAGGCGGACTGGTCGCCGGAGTCCTTCGCGACGGCGACTGGAATATCGCCATGAAGTGGGCCGCGGACAACCAAATCAAGAACAATCCGGACGAAAAGACGTGGGACTCCGAAGCTCTCAATTGGGTCAATGCGCCGGACTACATCAAGGCCGCGGAAATCTATAACGCCAATACCTGCGAAGACCGCAAAGTGGTTCACGACGGCCGGCTGACCGGGGAATCCAAGAACGTCTGCGTGAACGGCGTGGTCACCTGGACGCCGGGCGACGTCAACGTGGCTCATGGCCGCGGGGGACTGGTGTCCATCGTCTCTTCGAAGCAGTACCGCTCGCAGATGCCGGACGTCATTATTGGCATCAAGAAGTTCAACCAGGACCATCGCAACGAAGTTCAGGGAATGCTGGCAGCCAGCTTTGAAGCAGCAGATCAACTCAAAGCCTACCCAGAGGCGCTCAAGCGTGCGGCGGCAATCAGCGCCAAAGTGTACAACGAGCAGAACGGCGACTACTGGCTGAAGTATTATCAGGGAACGCGCGAACAGGATAAGACCGGCAACATGGTGGAGCTCGGTGGTTCTGCCGTCAACAATCTGAATGACAATCTGCTGCTGTTCGGATTGCAGCCCGGTGCCAATAACAATTTCCGTTCCACCTACACAGTGTTCGGAAACATTGCGACACAGCAATACCCGGAATTGTTCAAGGACGCCAACAAGATTCCCGACGTGAAGGAAATTCTCGATACTTCTTATGTTCTCGGAGCGTCTTCGATGCTCTCGCAGAGCGGTGCGGAGGCCGATGTCGCCAGCTTCAGTTCGAGCGGTGATACCGGCACGGTCGTTTCGAAACGCGACTGGAGCATCGAGTTCGACACGGGGAAGGCCTCGTTCACCGCGGACGGCGAACGCAAGATGTACGAGATCAAGGACGACCTGGCGATTGCCGGCGCATTGTTCGTCACTTTGAATGGACACACCGACAATACCGGGACCCGCGAAGGAAACATGGATTTGGCGGAGCGGCGTGCCCAGGCAGTGAGAGATTGGCTGCAGAGAAAAGCTCCCGCGAACTTTCCCGACAGCCGTTTTCGAATTCACGCCTATGGCGATTCCAAGCCGCTCGCCTCCAACGCCACCGCGGATGGCCGCGCCAGAAACCGCCGCGTGGAAATCATTCTCTCGGGCAAGGAATAGGGAACCCACGTGAGTCCCATGAAACCGGCGGCCGGAGCGATGGGAACGAGCACAACGGTGGCCGCAAATCACATGGCCACAGCGGGCCGTGGCAGCTTTTGGCACGAAATTCTCGGCGCGTTTTCCCCCAACCGGGTGATTTCCAAAGCGGCACTGCGTTTCATCATTGCCTTCCAGATTGCCGTGTTGCTGGTGGTCTGGGCGACTTCGACCTATGTTTTCCTGCCGAAACCAATGGATGTGTGGCGGGCCTTCGTTGACCTCTGGACGCACCAGGGACTGGGCCAAGAACTGATCGTCAGTTTCCTGTTGAATGTGCAGGCCATGGCCTGGGCGACGGTCCTTTCGCTGGGGCTTGCTTACCTCACCGTGGTTCCCGTGTTCCAACCGATCGTGCTGGCCATTTCCAAGGGTCGTTTCCTCGGGATGGTGGGACTCACGTTCTTTTTCACTATCATTTTTTCCAGCGGACACCGGCTGAAAGTAAGCTTGTTAGTTTTTGGTGTGGCGGTTTTTTTTGTGACCAGCATGATCGACGTGGTCGCGCAAATCCCCAAAGAAAAGTTTGACCTGGCACGCACGCTGCGCATGGGCGAGTGGCGCGTCGTCTGGGAAGTGATTGTGCTCAGTAAAGCCGACGCGGCTTTCGATGCCATGCGTCAGAACGCGGCCATGGGTTGGATGATGCTCACCATGGTCGAGGGTATCTCGCGGTCAGAGGGTGGGATCGGGGCGTTGTTGCTGAATCAGAACAAGCACTTCCGTCTGGAGGCCGTGTTTGCGATTCAAATCGCAATTCTGTTGATTGGATTGTTCCAGGATTACGCGCTGGGGTTGGCCAAGAAATTTTTGTTCCCCTACGCCGATTTGCAGCTTGAAAAAAGATAGTAACTCATGGATCTCCTGAGGACCACCCGTGCCCGAGCGATGCACCTACGGCGAAACGCTTCTTAAGATTGATCACGTCAGTCTTTCTTACGAAGACAAGGTCATCCTTCGGGATGTGAACGCGGAAATTCGCGACATCGTGCGTGAGGGCCGCACGCAAGGCCAGGTAGTTGGCTTCCTCGGACCTTCGGGGATCGGCAAGACGCAGCTCTTTCGAATCATCGCCGGTCTGAATCACCCCACTTCAGGCCAGGTGCTGGTCAATTCCGGGCTGACCCCGGTCAAAGCCGGGATGGTAGGTGTCGTCGCGCAGAATTATCCATTGTTCGAAAACCGCACGATTTTCAGCAACCTGATGCTGGCCGCCAAGCAAATGGAAAAGGGTCACGAAGCCGCGCATGAACGGGTGCTGAAGTACCTCCGGCGGCTGGATATGGTGGACCAGTCGCAACTTTATCCGGCGCAGATTTCCGGTGGCCAGCGGCAGCGCGTGGCCATCGCGCAGCAGCTTCTGTGCAGCGAACATTTCTTGCTGATGGATGAGCCGTTCTCCGGCCTCGATGTGGTGATGGAAGCGAAGGTCTGCGAATTGATCAATGAGATTGCCTGCTTGGACGAACTGAACACCATCATTGTTGTCACACACGACGTGACCGCGGCTGCCACGGTAGCGGATCACTTGTGGCTCATGGGACGGGATCGCGAGGCCAACGGAATGGCCCTCCCCGGTGCGCGGATTCAGGAAACGTATGACCTCATTGAGCGCGACATGTGCTGGCATCCGGAACTCACGAACTCACCGAAGTTCCTCGAGTTCGTGAGAGAAGTGAAAGAAAGATTTCAGACCCTCTGAAGAGCTCCGCAAGCGCCGGAAAGAATGGCCACGCTTCGTGCCACCACGTGGCGCATGCTGTTATCCGTGGATAGGGGACCAGCCACGGGAGCCGCGTTTGCCAATTTCCTCTTGACAATCTAGAGAACGGGAATATTCTCCTCTTGCCAATCTAGAGGAGAAGGCCGTGTCGCAAGAGCGGAGTGGAGTGGTGCAAGGCAAGCTGGACAAGGGAGTATTCCCGGTGAACGCCGGCTCGCTCTTTCCCGCCTTGCGGCGATTAGAGCGGCAAGGGTTGATCGAGGGTGCATGGCGGGCAACGGCGAATAACCGGCGGGCGAAGGATGACCTCCTCACCAAGCGGGGGCGCAAGAAACTCAGGTCCGAAGCGCGGGGATGTCAAACGCAGGGTGCGGCGATTGCCCGGATACTGCAAGTGGCTTCAGGAGAACGGTGTTGCGCCTGATCAGCATCATCGGCGGCGGGCTGCGAGCGCTTTTCCGAAAGCAGCAGGCGGAGCGCGATCTTGACGAAGAATTGCGGGCTTACGCCGAGAGCGCGGTGGCCCAGAAGATGCAAGCGGGCATGAGCCGGGAAGAGGCGCTCCGCAAAGCGCGACTAGAGATGGGCAGCATGGAAGCGCTGAAACAGGATGTCCGCGACGTTGGGTGGGAGGCGGCGCTCGAAAGCTTTGTCCAGGATGTCCGCTATGGAATGCGGATGCTCAGAAAGAATCCGGCGTTCACTGGCATAGCCGTGCTGGCGCTGGCGCTGGGCATTGGAGCGAACTCGGCAATGTTCAGCGTGATCGAGGCAGTGCTACTGCGGCCGTTGCCGTTCAATCATGCGGACGAGTTGGTGCGCGTGGCCTCGACTTGGGAGCGGGGCGGCATAACCACGCCTTACTCGTCGTCGGCGCCCGACTTTTTCGACTGGCGCGACCAGAACCGCTCCTTCTCGTCAATGTTCGCCTACCGCACGGGCGAATACGCGTTGACCGGGCGCGGCGAAGCGAAACGCGTGCTTGCGGTGATGGCCACCGCGGAGATATTTCACACGCTACAAGTGCATCCCGTGCTGGGGCGCGAGTTTCTGACGGAAGAGCATCGCCAGGGTGCCAATCACGTGGTGGTGCTCAGCTACGGATTGTGGCAAGCGGACTTTGGCGGCGCGACAGACGCGATCGGGAGGACCATCGAACTCGACAGCGAGCCGTACACCATTGTCGGAGTGATGCCGGCGGAGTTCCATTTTCCGCTTACGGGTAGCGACGCTTACGTGCCCATCGGATTCGACGACAAGGTGATGACGCAACGGGGGGCGCATTATCTGCATGTCTTGGGACGGCTGAAGAGCGGCATCTCCGTGGCGCAGTCCAATGATGATCTGGCGGGGATCATGGCGGAGCTACGCAGGCTCTATCCGGATAAAGACGGAAAGTGGGGCGTGCGCGCAGACCGGTGGAGCAGCGCGCTGGTGGGAGAAATTCGCCCGGCGCTGCTGGTGCTGTTAGGAGCGGTAGGCCTGGTCGCGGTGATCGCGTGTGCCAACATTTCCAACCTGCTTCTGGCGCGGGCGACGGTGCGTCATCGGGAGCTGGCCATGCGCCGCGCGCTGGGGGCAGGACGTTCTCGGCTGGTGCGCCAGATGTTAACGGAGGGTTTGTTGCTGGCGCTGCTGGCCGGAGCGGCTAGTCTGCTTCTGGCGCACTGGGCGCTCGAGTCCATCGTGAGCTTCGGGCCGAAGGATATACCGCGGCTTCGAAGCGTGGGGCTGAACGGAGCGGTGCTGGGGTTCACACTGAGCCTGGCGGTGGCCAGCGCGCTGCTGTTCGGGTTGCTGCCAGCGCTGCGGTCATCGGGCCTGGACTGCAGCGGCTTGCTGAAGGCGTCCGCTTCGTCCTCGCGCGAGGCGGGACGAGCGCGCAGCGCGCTGCTGATCGGGGAAGTAGCGCTGTCAATGATGCTGCTGGCCGGCGCCGGACTGCTGGTCCGCAGCTTCATGGGATTGAGGTCACTGAGCCCGGGCTTTGACCCGCACGGCGTTTTGACCATGGATGTCAGCGTGCCGGAGGCACATTACAAGAACAGCCTGGCGCTGCAAAGCTACTGGGAGGAGGCCATGGCGCAGCTGCGCGGGCTGCCGGGTGTAACCTCGGTTGCTTTGGTGACGCCGCTGCCGCTTTCCGGCGATGATTTCAGCAGCAGTTTCAGCATAGAGGGCAGGAACGTGCCAGAGAAGGATCAGCCGTCAGCCGAGCTGCGCGCAGCGACGCCGGATTATTTCCGCAGCATGGCAATTCCCTTGCGGCAAGGGCGGACGTTTACGGACGCCGACCGGCTGGGCGCCGCGCGTGTTCTTCTGATCAGCGAAACGGCGGCGCGAATGTTTTTTCCGAGCGGCGAGGCGATCGGGCAGAGAATCAAATTTGGCGCCCGAGGCGGATACGAGAAAAACGAGGGCGAAATCGTGGGGATCGTGGGTGACGTGCACCACTTCGGCGTGGACGCCCCCATCCCGCCGACTTTTTACGTTCCGCTGGCGCAGTCGGGCGTAAGTGGCGCGACAGTGGTGATTCGCGCGCAAGGGTTGCTGGTGCTGGGACAACCGGCGCGCAAACTGGTGCAACACATGGACCGCGACGCTTTGGTGGGAGAGCCTGTGCCCCTTGAGGCGCTGGTCTCCGGGTCGCTGGGGCAGCGGCGCTTTTACATGATGCTGCTGGGTGCCTTCGCCGCGTTGGCTTTGGTCTTAGCGGCAATTGGACTGTATGGAGTCATTTCGTATTCAGTGGCGCAGAGGACACAAGAGATCGGCGTCCGGGTGGCGCTGGGTGCCACTCGAAAACAGGTGTTGTCGATGATCATGGGGCAAGGGCTGCGATTCGCGGCGCTGGGGCTGGCCATGGGTCAGCTGATGGCGATGATACTGACCCGCGCGCTAAAAGGCTTGCTGGTGGGTGTGAGCACGACGGACCCGCCGACCTTGGCAGTCACGGCGGCGGTATTGCTGATCGTGGCGGCGCTCGCTTGCTACGTGCCGGCACGACGTGCGGCGCGCGTGGACCCCATGGTGGCACTGAGGTTCGAGTGATTCCTTAGTCGGGTAATCTGCTGAATCGGTTACCTGGGAATTTGGCTTGGCCATCCGTTTGTCTATCTAGACGCATAATCGGGAGATCCCCCGCGAGAACTCTTCGGGAGATACGGTGGCTGGGGATGGACTTGCAGTGGAAGTTTTTGTAGCATCTCCGGGATGAAAAAAGTGAAATCTGGCAGTCACAGTTCTGCGGCGAAAGCCAACGGGGCTCCGAAAAACGTTGATGAATACCTTGCTGGTATCCCGGAACCGGCCCGCAGCACCTTGAGCAAGATGCGCATGGCGATTCGGTCCGCTGTGCCACCGGAGGCTACCGAAACCATTAGCTATCGGATGCCTGCGTTCAAGTACAAAGGAGTGCTGGTGTGGTTCGCCGCTTTTTCGAAACACTGCAGTTTGTTCCCCACCGCCTCGGTTGTCGAAACGTTTAAGAACGAACTTAAGGGCTTCTCCACATCCAAAGGGACCATCCACTTCCCCACGGACAAGCCAGTGCCGATTGCGCTTGTTAAGAAACTGGTGAAGGCGCGGGTGTCGCAGATCGAAAGCAAGAAACGGCGCTGAGCCGGTCGCCCAAATGCTAACTTGTGTTTTCTCTCCGTAGCTGAACAGCGACATTTCAATTCTACTGTTTGCGGTTCTCGACAGTATAGTGGGCTTCGAGGTACAGAATGATTTTCCGCGTGCTGTCCTCAGGAATGCCTGCGCCGAAGGTCTTGTTCATCTTGTTCACCTCGGCTTCCCAGGTCGCCGCGGGGAGTGGCGGCTGCATGGTGATGTAACGCGGGCTGTGACAGCTGTTGCAGTAAATCTGAACTTCCTGGAGGCCATCTCCGGGGGTGAGATCCACGGCAGGCACCGGGTAAGCCGAAGCCTGGTAGCTCGAATCCGGCAAAAGCTCGACAGGCGCCGCCTGCCGCACGCTTCCGAGTTCCGCTGGCGAGTAATAGCCTTTTTTCAAGTCGCCGTAAACGACGCCCGCTGCTATCACCAAGCCGCCCATCACAAGAAAAAACGCTTGGACTTTGTTTTTCATCGTGGTTCTCTCCTTAGCCGGCATTTCCCACGACGATTTCCTCCCGCTCGATCCGATTCCAGAGGTACCCTCCTGGATTCCAGACCGGCTCGTCGGGCTGTGTGTTGTTTTTTTCATCGGTCGCGCGCACCGCCAGCGAATAGCGTCCTGGCGATTTTGCGGTCCACGACGCCTCCCAAGTGCGAAAGGAGTACGCGCCATGGTCCTCTTCGAGTTTTGCGGTCATCCAATTTATTCCCCCGTCATCGGAAACCTCCACGCGGTTCACGCGGCCGAACCCACTAAAAGCGATACCCCGCAGGGTGACGTTCATTCCCGCAGGAATCTTCGAAGATCCATCGGGCGAGATGAGGAAAGAGCGCACCGGAAGCCGCTCGATGGGCACTGTTTTTACCTTGCCTGCCTTGACCTCCTCGGGGGTGGTGTTCCCTCTCGGCGTATCCGGCACGCGGTATCCAGTCTTCATCCAGAAATTTTCGTCCGGCGCGTCGAGAATGCGGATCCACGTCAGACATTTGGTCCAATAGGTCGCAAAATATCCGGGAACGACCAGTCGCACCGGAAATCCATTGAGTATTGGAAGCGGCTCGCCGTTCATCAGATAGGCGACGACGCATTCGTCCAGGACAGGATTCCCAAGGTCCAGCGATTTGAGAAAAAGGTTTGAGCCGAGTCCCTCTGGCCCCTGCCCGGTTTCCAAGCCCTGAAACTGCACCAGCACCGAGCCCTTCTTTACGCCGGCCATATCGAGAAGCTCTCGCAACCGCACTCCGGTCCACATTGCGTTCCCCATCGCGCCATTACCCCATTGACCGCCAGGCACGCGCGGTTGCAGCCGACTGCGACTGTTACCTGAGCACTGATTTACCGCGGCGAGTGAAACCGGTTTGAACTTCTTCATCAGCTCGGGAAGGCTCAGCGCAAGAGCTTTGCTGACGTTCCCCTCGATCTGAAGCTTCCAGGTTTGCAGATCAACGGCATTGGGGATGCCTTCGAGATGCCAGCGCACATAAAAAGCTTCGTTGGGTGTGAATGCCGTGCGGAAATAATGGCGTGGCGTTTCGAGCTGAACAGGCCGGTCGGTTAGCAGAATCAAAGGAACTTTTTGGGGCTCGGTCACATAGGGGCCGACGGAATTCCAGTGCGAATTGGCCCCAGGCCCGGTGAAACTCTCCATCCCTTTTCCCGGAGCAGGCTCTTGGGCCATCGTGACGTGCGGTCCCAGCCATCGACCGATGGCGATTCCACTGCTCGCCACTCCCACAATCCTCAGCAAACCTCGCCGAGAAAGACATCGCTCGGTCATATTCATAGAGCACCTCCGACTTGCGGACTATTGGCTGGGGCGTGAGAGGCGTCAACCTATTCTTGAATTGCCTTCTTGGATCGCTGCCGTATACATACAAGGAAAGGGAAAAACCCGCTACCCACCAGACCCTTCCTCATGACCGGCGACTGCGATTAGCGGTTCACCCTTTTTGTTTCTTCCCACGGTCGAGTTCCTTATCTATGATTCGTCGCACGAGTTCGGCAACAGAAATACTCTTTTCCTTGGCAATCTTTTCCAACGCCGCTTTTTGCGGTTTCGAGAGATAGATGTTTGTTTGTTCGTACCCCATGCTGTATAACAAACAGCATTACGTTCCGAATTGCACGCACTATTTTAAACTGTTTAAGGCTCGCTTACCCCGCCCTGAAGTGTTGAGCCGGCGCAGCTCGCCACTCGGTCAATCTCGGATCGCCAGGACCGAGATGAGGTGGCAGGCGCGGGGTACTTGATGTGCAACAGAATTCCAGAACATTGAGATTTTCTCCTCACTTTTGGCGGCGCATGTGAGGAGCCGCGTACTAGGCAAGAAATCTTTCTACAAGCAGGGAAACCGGCAAGGCAGCGGCCCGATTGCTTGTCCGGCTTCAAGCGCCCTCAGAGTCCCCCATCCCGAAACGGTCAAAAGTGAAACATCCCCGGCGCTCCATAAGTAGCTCCAAAAAAAGACACTGGATCTGTCGATCTTGTGGCCACTCGTTCGACATCTAGGTAGAGCCGAGATAAGGCGGAGGCCAAATATGAAAAGACAGTATCCCCAGTCTTGGAACTGCCAACTCGTCGTGGGAGTGGCCATCGTTGGGTTCGCACTTGCCAATTTGTTTTGTAAGCTCGATGAGACGGCGGTACGCGGGTGCAACCTTCTTGGCGAGACAGCATGGGCTGCGTTTAGGGTATTGAGCCCGGTTATTCTGGCGTGCTGGCCATCTGCACCGTGGTACGTTTTTGAGGATTCAAAGTTTTTGCAGCAGTTGCTACAGATTGGCGCATCCGTCTGGCCGCTGATTTGCCTCCTGGCTGGCTAGGCGGGGCAGGAAGCCGCAACGATAAGGCCTTATGGAGGCCAACCCTTAACAATTACTTCCAAAAAAGATACCGTACTTGTCGATCTTGCCGTCGGTCGTTCGATGTGTAGGTAGGGGCTCGGTTCAGCCGGTCGAGACCGGGAGGAAGCCCGGCCGGTAACCCTAAGCCAGAAGGAGATGTAGCTATGCGATTCATGATGCTGATGATCCCGAAGGGGTACGAGAAGGCAAAGCCAGGCGCCATGCCAGACCCCCGGGCCGTAGCGGCGATGATGAAGTACACCGAATCCCTGCAGCAGGCCGGCGTGCTGCTGGCGCTCGATGGCCTCCACCCGCCGTCCATGGGCGCGCGCGTCTCGTTCACAGGCGGGAAGCCGGATGTGACCGACGGACCCTTCACCGAAGCGAAGGAGGTGCTCGGCGGCTACTGGATGATTCAGGTGAAGTCCAAGGAAGAGGCGGTGGAATGGGCCAAGCGCTGTCCCGCTTCGGACAACGAAATGATCGAAGTTCGCCAAGTGCAGGAGTTCGAGGATTTCACTCCTGAGGTCCAGAAAGCCGGGCGCGACGAGCCCGCGCTCGGCGAGCAGCGGAAGCAAGGTCAGCCGTCGTGAAGCCTTGGCGGCACACCGAACTGGGGCGTATGCTCCCATCCGTATTCGTTGACGCTTCTGCGGCCCTATCGTGCGATGGACAGAAAGATTCAAAAGAAATCACCGCACTTGTCGATCTCGCTACCTCTTGGTCGACGCATCATTAGAGCCCAGGTTCAGCCGGCGGATACCGTCGGAAACTCGGCTCCGGAACCGATAGTAAAAGGAGATCTGACGATGCGATTCATGATGCTGGTCAAACACGCCGAGAACTTCGGCCATCCGCCCAAGGAACTTATGGACGCCATTGGGAAGCTGAGCGAAGAGGCGGTCAAAGCCGGGACCATGGTCGAAAGCGGCGGACTGGCCCCCACTGCGGTGAGCACGCGCGTCCGCCTCTCTCGAGGGCAGGTAACCGCGATCGACGGGCCTTTCACCGAGGCCAAAGAAGTCGTCGGCGGGTATGCGGTTTTTGAGTTGAAGTCGAAAAAAGAAGCGATCGAAGGTGCGTTGCGCTTCATGGAACTCCACAAGAAACACTGGCCGGGCTGGGAGGGCGAGACTGAAATTCGCCAGGTGTTTGGGCCGGAAGACTTCGCTCCCAAAGCATAGAGCGCTCGCCCGTACGGACGGACGCGAAGAGGCCGTCGCGCCCGTCCGGCTTGCACCGGTGGATTGAAGATGGTGTGATGGGTAGCCGTGACGACTACCCATACGCATCGCGCGATCGACGCGGTCTGGAGGATCGAGTCCGCCCGGATCATTGCTGGTCTCGCGAGGATCGTGCGTGATGTGGGTCTGGCCGAAGAGCTCGCGCAGGACGCTCTGGTCGCCGCGCTCGAGCAGTGGCCGGAGTCGGGCATCCCGGACAACCCGGGTGCCTGGCTTATGGCCGCCGCGAAGCATCGTGCCATCGATCTCTGGCGTCGCAACAAGCGTCTCGAGCGCAAGCACGAGGAACTGGGTCGCGAGCTAGCGGCGAAGCAGGAGATGGCAGTGGCGGATTTCGACGCCGCGATTGACGATGACATCGGCGACGATCTGCTGCGCCTCGTGTTCGTCTCCTGTCATCCAGTTCTCTCTACGGAGGCGCGCGTTGCTCTCACGCTTCGTTTGCTCGGAGGTTTGACAACGGAGGAAATCGCACGCGCTTTCCTCGTTCCGGAGCCCACGGTGGCCCAGCGCATTGTCAGGGCCAAGCGGACCCTCAGCGAGTCACGCGTCCCCTTTGAGGTTCCCCGCGGTCCCGATCTTGCCATTCGTCTGTCTTCCGTGCTGGAAGTCATCTACCTGATCTTTAACGAGGGCTACTCCGCCACGGCCGGCGAGGACTGGCTGCGCCCGGCCCTCTGCGAAGATGCCCTGCGCCTCGGGCGTATCTTGGCCCAGCTCGTTCCGAGCGAGCCGGAGGTCCACGGCCTCGTCGCGCTCATGGAGATCCAAGCGTCGCGCTCAGGCGCGCGAATTGGTCCCTCGGGGGAGCCTATCCTGCTCTTGGATCAAAACCGTGCGCGCTGGGATCAACTCCTTATCCATCGTGGTCTCTCCGCCCTTCAGCAGGCCGAAGAACTGGGAGACGCCCTCGGGCCATATGCGCTCCAGGCTGCCATCGCCGCGTGTCACGCTCGTGCGCGCACGGCCTCAGAAACGGACTGGCAACGCATCGCCACGCTCTACGACGCTCTTGCCCAGCTCATGCCCTCGCCTATTGTGGAGTTGAATCGTGCGGTTGCACTCGCCATGGCCTTCGGTCCAGCGGCGGGTCTTGAGCTCATCGACACACTGGCCTCGGAGCCGTCTCTGCGGGCCTACCACCTCTTGCCCAGCGTCCGCGGCGACTTTCTTTTCAAGCTCGGTCGCTTCGCCGAAGCACGGGCCGAGTTCGAGCGGGCTGCATCGCTCACGCGCAACGCACGCGAACGAGACCTCCTGCTCGACCGCGCCCGAGCGTGCGCAGGAGGACTACCACAGCCCGGGCTGGGGTGACGAAGGCCGCGCGTCTCACTGTCAGCCATGCCAAATCGTACTCGGAGACTACCGATTTTTGAAAGTTGCCGACCATCGCCGCAACCAATCAAGGACGGGCTGCTTGCGTCGTAAGAGCGAGGTAGAGCACGTAACCATTTCGAACCCGTTCGGCCGGCAACGATCCCTGCGCCACTCTTGATCACAGCCTTCACGCGTGAGATATCATGCGATTTAATGGAGGTCACGTATTCAAGGCGAATGAAGTGGGATCGGTGGATTCTCAAGGAATTTACGCGCTCTTGGAGATCCCTAGGCGGATGCCGACGAGATATTCTCTTGTTGCCGCGCAATAGTCACGTAGTCTGCAGCTCCTTCCAGCACGCTCCAGGCTTGCCCGTGAGATTGGGCATAAGGCCAAGCCTTTCACACGCCTCGGTCAGCCGTTGAGCGCACTGTCCTGGCGGCCCACTGTTTTCGCACTCCCGCCAGAAAGTGCTTCTTGTCCTTTTGTATTTGCCGAACAAGCCCTTGATTACCGGTGTCTTCGTGCCTGGCTGCCCACAGAACCATTTCCGCGAGGACCGGCGCAAGATCGATGCCTTTTGCTGTCAACCTGTAAATCACTTTTCGCGCGTCCGACGGATCTCGGTCGATGGTGATGATTCCGTGAGCTTCCAACTTCCGCAAACGATCAGCCAATATGTTCGTCGCAATTCTTTCGTGAGATTCCAGGAATTCCTTATAGCTGCGAAAGTTCCGCAGCATCATGTCGCGGATAATCAACAGCGACCAGCGATCTCCCAGAATCTCCACCGACGCATTTAGGGGACACCCCGACCGCCGCTTCGGACTGGTCTCCTTCTTTTGCATCTCCAGATAGTATCAGATTTCACTTGCATTTCACAAGTCACTTAATGCAGACTCGCTTTCATTATGCAAGTGGTTTCGCAGGACGTTCAAGGCAAAGGAGAGCACCATGGCAACCGCGAAACGAGAGTTTAAGAACCTCACTCAAGTACCTGACATCGTGACTTGGCCCGAAACCCATTACGTTTTTATCGAGAAAATTGGACCTTTCCAAAATACCGCTGCTCCAGCTTGGAAGGACTTGCATCAGCTCGTTCCCAGGATTTCGGAACACAACAACATCACCGGGTACCTGAGCCTTTACAAGGTGGAGCCGAAGATATATCGCGCGGGTGTTTCGCTCGCTGCAGGACCTAAAAATTTACCTGCAGGCTTGGAATATACAAACTTCGAAGGCGGGAAATACAGCCGTTTTATTTTGACCGGACCCTATTCAGACTTGCCCGAAGCATGTGGTCGCGTTTTTGAGATTGTGTCCGAGACAAAAATCCGGCTTCGAGGTGACTACTGCATTGAAAATTACACCAATGATCCGAGAACAACGCCGTCTCAGCAGTTGGTCACCGAAATACTCATTCCCACCGTCTAGATACCCCACCGGTGCAGGCGGTCTTGGCTTCGGAGGACTTTCCAAGCCGTCGCCGCAGGGATCATGATTGCTCACAACCCGCTCCACGGATCCGCACAGGCGGCACTAGCGCATCCGGAGGCGCCAGGGAGTGAGGCAACCCGCAGCGCGCTGCTAGATTCTGAGTCCGGTATAGAACGCCACGCGGAGTTCAAAACGGGATGCGCTATGCCTGGCTCATTTCCCTCGGCAATGCTTCGAAGAGAGGTGTCTTCATGGGGATTTGGCATCGTCGTCGGATGATTTTCGTTTTTTCAACCGGCCTCCTCTGGCCGATCTGCTCAATCGCTCAAGAGCAGCCCACTTCACAAGAGAGTTCCGCTGGTACTGCAAACAAGAAAGAGTCCCAAAAACAAGCGAAGCAACTTGCTAAAGAATTGGGGCCTGCCTATGGCTCATGGTTGCGAGACGAGGTCCCGGACATCATTACCAAAGATGAGCGCCGCGCGTTTCTTGGCCTCTCGACAAACGAAGAACGCGAGCAATTCGTTGAGATTTTCTGGGAGCGGCGCAATCCCGAAGCAGAATCGTCCACCAACGCATTCAAGGAAGAGCACTACCGCCGCCTGGCCTACGCTGACGAGCACTTCGCTTCCGGCATTCCCGGCAGGAAAACCGACCGCGGCCGCATCTTTATCATCTGGGGTCCGCCCGATGAAATCGAATCTCATCCGGCTGGCGGCACCTATGATCGTCCGCTCGAACAGGGAGGTGGTTCTACCACCACGTATCCATGGGAACTTTGGCGCTACCGCCACTTGGAAGGGATTGGAGAAAACATTGAAATCGAATTTGTGGATCCGAGTGGCTCCGGCGAGTATCACATCACCGCCGATCCTTGCGAGAAAGACGCCCTTGCGCACGTCCCCGGTGCCGGCGCGAGCCTATCGGAGATGTCTGGTCCATTGACAAGAGCCGGTCGCTTTTCCAACACTAACGGGACCACTTGCCCGATGCCTCGAGGTGGAATGACGGCAAGCACAAACGAGTTCGAAAATCTCAGCCGCTATTTCCGGGTTCAGCATGCTCCCGAACATTTCAAAGAGCTAGCGGAAAAAGTCACTTCTCGCATAGTTGCCAACCATCTTTCTTTCCAGTACCGCGCGGACTTTTTGCGAGCAACCACCGACACCGACCTGGTTCCCATCACCGTGTGGTTGCGCAATCGCGACCTTAGCTTCCAGAGCAAACAGGGCGTGCAAGCGGCGGTGCTGGATCTTTACGGCCGCATTACCGATCCCGGCGGCCGCGTCGTTCAGACATTTGAAGATGTCATCTCCCGGGGTATTCCAGAGTCCCTCTTCCAGTCCTCACGGGATCTCTACTCGATTTATCAGAAATCCGTGCCTCTTCGGTCCGGACTCTACCGTTTGGATATCGTGATCAAGGATACCCAGAGCGGAAACATCGGCGTTCTGGGCACCGCTCTTCGCGTGCCTCATTTCGACCAGGAAAAACTCGATGCAAGTTCACTGATTCTGGCTGACCAGATCGAACGCGTCGCTTCCCGGGAGATCGGGACCGCTCAGTTTGTGCTGGACTCCTACAAAGTGCGCCCGCGCCTGAGTCAGGAGTTCTCTGGCGCCGATAAACTGGGCATTTATCTCCAGCTTTACAATCTGAAACTCGACGAATCTTCCCACAAGACGAAGATTTCGGTCGCCTACCGCATCAGGAAAGATCAACAAGAAGTCTGGCGCGCGGTGGAGACCGAGGACCATCTTCACCAGGGCGGCGAGCAGGTAACGATTGAACGTTTCATTCCGGTCAGCTCCCTGGCCCCTGGTCGCTACGCGATCGAAGTCACTGCCATCGATCTGCTGACCAACGAAACCGTGATGCGCTCTTTGGATTTCACCGTGAAACCCGCGCCAGTTAAACCGAGTGCGTCCGTCCCCATTCTTTGACCTCCTCCCCGGACAAAGTCCGTCGGGATGCGTGTGATCCTCAACCTCGCCAAAAGAGTGCCCCTGCAAGATCTGGCGGTGATACACTCCTTCTTAAATTTTATTTGTATAAGTATCTCGTATGGCAGCTTGGGAGTATAAAAGCTGACATGGGACTAATTAGACTTCGCAAGGCAAACGAGGCTGGAGAAGACGTGGGCGTTCTTTTTGTCAATACTGACCAAATTGTTGCCATCATTGCTGGCCAGAATACGACAGAGCTCCAGATGACTGACGGGCATACTCGATGGGTAAAAGATACTCCTGAGGAGGTCGTCTCGTTCGCGAAAACGACCACATAAGGACCTTCATCTGGCGAATTGATACGGGGATCGATTTTAGCCGTATCGCGCCGCGAGAGGGCGGTGAGTCTCACTTTCGTAAATATACCTGGTGGTTGCGAAATTTGGTCTAAGCCCCTCGGTGACACGCACGCCACATCGCGAGTGGCTCGCGAAGGCCCCTGCAGCCCCGCGCCCCTAATGCATCAAGCGGCTGTTACTCTTGCAGGCTAAGGTGCAAGGAGCGGCAGCATGAATTTGATCCTAGGTGCTGGGTGCGCCTTCATCGGGCTGGCTCTAATTTTCTGGGCTACGCCCTTGTCCATCCGCTACAACGCCTGGACCACTGGTCTGCGTCAACGTCACCCCAACATCAATCCGCCGCCGACTCCGGAATGGCGGGCACGGAATACCAAGATCATGACAGTTATGTTTCGGGTTGCTGGTGTGTTCTTAGTTCTGCTTTCGATCATGCATTTCTTGCCGCTGATCGCCGCTAAACCAAACTGATTTTCAAACTGTACCACTACCGGGCGGCTTTACTTTTAGTCAAAGCAAAGATTTGGCGGTGATCCAACGCGCGACAGCATTGCGTTCCATAGTTAACTACAATGCTGGTGCGCAGGGAACTGATGGTGCGCTCCCTACGTACAACCTCTGGGAGGAACATCATGAAGCGTAAGAAAGTGACGATGTCGCGGCTGTTCACCGTGGTTCTTCTGTTCGCCGGTATCGCTAGTTGCGCTTCGACGGCTAACAAAGGCGTCGTGATCGCGATGGGCGGAGGCAACGGAACTCCCGAAATCTACGAGAAGTGGAAAAGCTTGGGTGGTGGAAAGAACGCTCACGTGGTTCTCATTCCAACCGCGAATAACCCCGGCGATGACATCGCGCCGGTTGTCAATGGGCTAAAACAAGTCTTCGGCGTTCAAGACGTGTCGGTACTTGACACAAAAGACCGCGCGAAAGCGGACTCTGCCGAGTTCGTCGCGCCATTAAAGCAGGCTACATTTGTATTCATTGATGGAGGACGGCAATGGCGATTGGCCGATGCGTACTTAGGCACCCGTGTGGAACGCGAACTGCGAAACGTGTTGAAACGCGGTGGGGTGATCGCCGGCAGTTCCGCGGGAGCCAGCATTCTAGCTTCCTACCTGGTAAGGGGTGATCCTAGCGGTCCCGAGATTGTGATGGCCAAAGGTCACGAGCGCGGTTTTGGTTTCCTGCCCAACAGCGCGATAGATCAGCATGTTTCCGAGCGTCATCGCGAACATGACTTAGAACCGGTGGTGGCCGCGCATCGCAAGTTGCTCGGCATCGGGATCGATCCCAATACGATTATTGTCGTACAGGGGGATCAGTTCGAGGTGATCGGCAGTGGCAGAGTCACTATAACGGAGGCGGGTCATCAGCAATTTTCAATTCCGTCTGGCAGTCACTTCGATCTGCGAAAACGAAAGCCACTGTAACTCAATTCAAGGTTGAATCAGGTGGCCTTTTTTGTAAGCAGGTTCGGAAAATCATCTGTTAGGACCGAGGGAAAAGCCGAGCGCCCCGGCTTAAGTGATAATCATCATGTTCGGCTCCTTTCTCAGAAGGATCGCCGTTGGACTCCACGCAGGTTGAGGCGGCGCAGTCGGTGGGGACCTTCCGGCGGAGACCTTGTTGCAGTGGCGGGGCTCTGCCAATAGAAAGTCTGAAGATGGGGTCTTCCCTAGCAGGAATTCTGAGGGCTGCCGCGCCGAAGAGTAAGGTTGCGACAGAAGCGCGGAAAAAACAGGGAGGTCAGGTGTAGGGCACGCGGTCTCAGACCGCGTGCCCCAAGACTAGCATTGTCACTGAATCAAGGGCGAGCAAATGATACCGGACTGGGCGGAAGCCACGACGATGTCGATGCTTGGTCCCTTGACGTGCAGCGCATTGACGGTGATCGATCCGCTAGTTCCGCTCGGCGAGCTGGTCTGCTCGTTGACGATGAGGCTGATGCCGCCTGGCAACGAGATGGCG
>Ga0137363_10000539_pt1 | contig 21086 bp, 24 predicted proteins | sample MadtaG_FD_104800 | JGI IMG/M metagenome (GOLD analysis project Ga0137363, IMG submission 104800) | Vadose zone soil microbial communities from Angelo Coast Range Reserve, California, USA - Mad1_115_16 metaG | ecosystem: Environmental > Terrestrial > Soil > Vadose zone | place: USA: California...
CAGGCCAGTGGAATCTATGCTGCCAACCTGGGGGTTAATGGTCCAGGTGATGGTGCCGGAAAACCCAGTCCCGGTGAACTGCTGTGTGCTGCCAAGGGGCACAGTCGCCGAAGCTGGTGTCACCGATGCAAGGCTGGGAGTGGGGGTGGGTGCTGGAGTCTTGCTGCCACCTCCGCAGCCGATAATTGCCAAGAATGCCGCACCTGCAAATAAAACGCCGGTAATCTTTACCATACCTTATGCGCCTCTTTATTTATAAATTCCCGCCAGCGTTTGGGAATTAATTTAGATGGAATTTTACGCTTCTCACAGAAACATCAACAGAGTAGCAGCACGTCCGTAACGTTAGATGCAGGGAAACGGCAATCTGTGTTTTTCCTTGTAAGGCTTTGAATTTAAAAAGATTTACCGCAGAGGACGCAAAGGACGCGGAGGAACAAAAGAATGCAAACGCTTTCCCCGCAGATCAGTGTCATCAGCGTCTATCCGGTAAAAGGCTTTTTCTTGCCTTTCTCTTCCTCCGCGTGCTTCGCGACCTCTGCTGCGGTAAATGCTCTTTTTCTGCCATACACAGCCACCCCGGCATGTGTTGTAGGCATTCGGAGACAGCGTTATAACAAGGAGATTAATACCACAATAGAAAAGGACGCAGGGGCGGCGGATGTAAATTTCGCGTAAAAACAAAAGCGGCGAGCATATGCGCTCGCCGCTGAACAAGAAATCCGGCTAGATTACGCTAGCCGATGTCTTCATTGAAGTTCTCCAGGTACTCTCTTACGGCCACCATGAACTGGTCCGCGTCTGCTCCGTCAATAATGCGGTGATCATAGCCCAGGGTCAGCCGGATGATGTGCCGCACGGCGATGGAGTCATTGCCATCTTCATCGGTGACCACCACTGGTTCCTTGAAGATGCCGCCCATGCCCAGTATCGCAACCTGCGGCTGCAGGATGATGGGTGTGCCGAACTGCGGTCCAAAAATTCCCGGATTGGTGATGGTGATGGTGCCGCCCTGTACGTCATCCGGCACCAGCTTTTTGCTGCGTGCGCGCTCGCCCAGATCGGTGACGGCGCGTTGCAGGCCGACGAAGCTCAGGTTTTCCGCGCCCTTCACCACCGGCACAATCAGTCCCCACTCCAGGGCAACGGCAATTCCAATGTTGATGGTCTTGTGATACTGGATGGAGTCGCCCACCACGGAGGAGTTCACGATCGGCTTGACGCGGATTCCGTGCATGAGGGCCTTGGCGACAAAGGGCATGAACGTCAGCTTGACGCCGTTGCGGGCTTCCCACGCCTTGCGGTTTTTGTCACGGAACCGGGCAATGCGCGTCATGTCTACTTTGAAGACCGTGTGGACGTGCGCGCTGGTGTGCTTGGATTCCACCATGCGCTCGGCAATCTTCTTGCGCATAGGCGTCATGGGAACCAATTCGCCCGGCATTACCTGCACGGGTGGCGGAGTTGCGGGCCGCGGTGTTGGCGCGGGTTGTGTGGCCGCCTGCTGCTGTTGTGGCGGCGGCTGCGTTGGACGAGTTTGGGGCGGGGCCACGGCTTGTGGCCGGCCGGCACTCTGTCCAGCGCCATGCTGCTGAATGAAGCTTTGAATATCCTGCTTGCTGATGCGGCCGCCCAGCCCGGTCCCGGGGACCTGGGTGAGATCGACGTTACTTTCACGCGCCATGCGCCGGACCAGCGGTGATGAGCGCAGGCGCTCACCATCTTCTCCGCGACCTGCTGCCGGAAATCCTCCGCCGCCTGCCGGCGGAAATCCAATGACCTGTTCGGGCTGCTGTGCCACTGGTTGTGGAGCAGGAACTGGCTGCGCGGGTCTTACCGGAACAACGGCTTGTGCCGCAACGCCTGCTCCGCCAATGACCGCCACCACGCTGTTCACCTGAACCGTGGCGCCTTCCTTGACCTTGATTTCGCGCAGAACGCCGGAGGCAGGCGCAGGAATCTCGGCGTCAACCTTGTCAGTGGAAATTTCAAACAGCGGCTCGTCGCGCTGGACCTTGTCACCGACCTTCTTGAGCCACTTGGTAATGGTGCCTTCAAAAATGGATTCGCCCATCTGCGGCATCACCACATCCGTGCCAGCGCCATTGGCCCCGCTTGCAGCAACATTTTTTTCTTCCTGCACCGGAGGCGCCTGTTCGGTGACGGGCGGCTGTTTAGGCGTGGGTGCGCCATCGGCCTGAGGAGCGGCCTTGACGGGCGCGGGTTGGGCTGCTGCCGCGCTGCCTTCGGCGTCAATCACGCCCACCACGGTATTCACCTGCACCGTGGCGCCTTCTTTGACTTTGATCTCTTTCAATACGCCGGCCGCGGGCGCGGGGATCTCGGCGTCCACTTTGTCGGTAGAAATCTCAAACAGCGGTTCATCACGTTGGACTTTGTCACCGGGCTTCTTCAGCCATTTGGTGATTGTGCCTTCAAAAATCGATTCCCCCATCTGGGGCATAAGTACGTCAGTTGCCATGAGTTCCTTCCACAGGTGTGTATAGGGCTGGTTACCGCAACTTGCGATTATAAATCAGTAGAGAGAAATTATGCGCCGCGAGCCAGGTTCGTTTTGAGGTCCTCACACTAAGTCTTTGAAAACTTAACGGCCGGTAATCCACTCATACTGCTCCTGGCTGAGCGGGACCACGGAAAGCCGGCCTTGTTTGACCAAGGGAGAGTCGGCGAAGAGTTCGCTGGTCTTGATTTCAGCCAGCGTGACCGGATGCGAGATCAGCCGCCCGGCTTTGATCCTGACCTGAGGGTTCCTGGGATCGTCCGCGCTTACGGACTCAACCTTTGCGGTGCCAACCGCGCTCTTCTCGTCCCCGGTGTGATAGATCACCAGCATGTCGCCCTTTTTCATCCCGCGCAGGTTCTTCACCGCCGCCGGGTTGGTCACGCCATCCCATATGGTGGAACCTTCTTTTTGCAGTTCGGCAAAGCCGTAAACAGTGGGTTCGGTTTTGAGCAGGTAGTACATATATTTTTGCGGTCTACGGCTCCGATTCTAATTTAGGTGCGTCACTTTCTCCACTTGAAAGAAGCTTTGCCGGGACAAAATAACTGGATAGAGCAGCGGAGCTTGCACCGAGTCAATGCCTCTTGTTAAGACTAATTTTTTTCGCTGGCTTGCAACTGAGTAGGCTGTCGTGCCGTCCAATCAAGCAAAGGCCCCAAACTATGGCACTCACTCGCGCGTTCGAGGAACACGAAGTCACGCCGGACATACGCCGCATGTACGGAAACATCCGGACGGCGTTCGACCTGCCGTTTGTGCCCACGGTGGTAAAGCTCTCCGCGGGCATACCGCAATATCTCAAAGTGGTGTGGCGAGACCTGGAAAGCGTGGTGTGTTCCCGCGAATTTGAATCGGCCTCGCGCGCGTTTCAGGAGATTGCCCACTCGGCCGCAGTCAGCGGCGGCTGGACATTCTCTGACCAACCCGCAGTCCTTGCCGCCGACAAATTCTCCAATGCCGATATTCGCGTGGTGGGCGGAATTGTGGGATTGTTTGCGCGGGCCACCGCGCAGGCGGGTCTCTTTGCGCGCCTGATGCAGCGCGGTTATTCCGGCGGCCAGAAAGGGCGGGTCACCCGCTTGAAACAGGTCTCCGCCATGGCCCAGATGGTCCGCGTGCATATTCCTAACGAACGCGAAGCTGGCATGCGCGCCTGGCTGATTTATTCCGATATCAAAAAGACCACGGGGGCAAAAAGCGTGTTTGGCCTTTACCGCGTCCTTTCCCCTTACCCCAGCTATCTGGCATCGGTGTGGTTCGATAGCAAAAAGCTGCTGGCCGATCCTTCCTTCGTCACCGCGCAGGAGAGCATCAACCGTCGCGCACGCGCTCTGCTGAGCGGCTTGCCGGTAAAAAACCATTGCCGCATGCTCCAGGATGTTGACGCGACACAGTGGCATGAGATTGAAGAGACAGTCGACGGTTTTGCCCGGCTCCTGCCCCAGTTTGTGCTGTTGACAGCCGTCTGGCAGCGGTCATTCCCCAACGTGTCCAGATTGATCGGCGCGGCGTGAGGATAGCCAATCGCGCGATCGGCTCATCGCTCTTTTGCGAAGCTTTTACCCGCTGCCATCCTGCGCGGAGCCGGAGGATGTTGGCGTGATAGATGCAGCATCAAGGCGTTCTCACCTGACAGCGCATTTCGTTTTTCATAGCATAGAAAGATTCCTGGTAGAACTCCCTGAAGCGGCATGGTTACCACCAGCACTTTCGGGGTCCTTCGACTTGCCCTCGCATCGCTTTCGCTCTGCTCGTGCGGCGCTCAGGATGACATAGGTTTACGGTTTCGCAAGAGTAATGGGCGAACTGGCTCATCGCCAATCGCCAATCGCCAACTGCCATTTGCTAATCGCTATTTGCTTACCCCGGTGGCCAGTTCATCTTTCTTCCGCCAACCAAATGCAGGTGCAGATGGAAGACGGTTTGTCCGGCATCCGGGCCCACGTTATAGACCGTGCGAAAGCCATCCTTCAAATTGCGCTCATGCGCTATTTTTGCCGCCACGAGTTGGCAGTAGCCAACAATTTCGGCGTCCGCCTCCGTCGCCTGGTCAATGCCGGCGATGTGTTTCTTGGGCACTATAAGGACATGCGTGGGGGCTTGCGGGTTGATGTCCTCAAAGACGAAGGTCTTCTCGTCTTCGTAAACCTTCCGCGAAGGAATTTTTCCGGCGATGATTTTGCAGAAAAGACAGTCAGTCATAGCAGGCAAATGTTAGCAAACCTACGGCAGCATCGGGGAAGACTTTAATCCAGCCGGACCAAATACACTCCCGCGTCGGTGTGTATCTCACGCATAACTTCCTGGGCGCGTTTTTTATCATCTTCAGCCACACGCACACGGACCCAGTCTCCGCCCACGGGGCTGCTGAACTGCAACACCCTGGCAGTACGATAACGGTGAGCAAGCTTCTCTTTTAGCTTGCTTGCGTCGGCTGAATCGGCAAACGCGCCAATCTGAACGCACCAGCGCCCGCCGTTGTCGATTGGCGCGGGGGTCTCCAGCACTTCAATCCGGACCAGCGCCGTACCGTGCTGGTAAACGCTCAGCTTGCGCGCCGCGGCGCGCGAGAGATCGATCACGCGATCGCCCACAAACGGCCCGCGGTCAGTGATGCGCAGCAGCACGAAGTCGCCGGTCTTGAGATCGGTCACGCGAGCGATTGTATTGAGGGGCAGCGTGCGATGCGCCGCCGTCATGGCGTTCATGTCATACGGCTGGCCGTTGGCCCCATTACGCTTCTGGAACCCCGGCCCATACCAGCTTGCGTACCCTACTTCCGTATACAGAACCTTGGCGTTGCTGGGGACTGATATCCCGCCATTTTCAGGCCTGGCCGCTGGAGCGCGTGGTCTGGGCGTGGGTGTTGGGACGGGCGTGGGGGTGGGCGTGGGTATACGCGCCGGTGGAATGGAGTGCGGTGAAGGCGGAGGAGCAGGCATGACCGGCGGCGGCTCACGATGGGCCGCACAGCCAGCCAGCAGCAGAAGCACACAGACCAGCGACGCTATTTGGAGCGATTTTTTTCCATATACTCGGCCAGCCGGCTCAACTGCTCCGCTGCTGTGCGCAAAGCTTTGCTGGAATGATTGCGGATTGCGGGCACCACTTCGTTGTTGAGATAGGTAATGGCCTTCTCTTTTTCCCGCTCGAACTTCTCCGCCGCCTCGCTGAACTCCTCGTCCAGCTTGCGTCCAAACTTCTGGAACCGGGCATTGGTGTTGGGACCGTCTTGTGGACTCATGTCTCTCTTTTACCATTGCTACCGAATGGTGACCAGCCCAGAGATTTTCAAATTATGCTTCCGCCTCGGGCCAGTTCCCCTAAATAAAACTTAACCTGTAAACAGCAGCACGTCTCAGTACCTTAGATGATACCTGGCGGCGGGGCGCGAAATGTTTTTTGCTTTTAGCTAGACGGGCTCAACGCCGTCTTTTTTGGCGCAAACAAGTTGTTTCAGCTCAATCTGTTGGGCCAAAACTTTAGGTTGCCAAGGAATTTGCGCCTGTGCTCAGGAGCAGAACCTGGCGCCAAACACGACCCGTGTCTCCGGCCAGTTATTCAGTATCCGGCGCACCACGCGGACCAGTCGCGTGCCGGAACTCATCATCGGCGTGTCAACATTTTGAAAGGTAATTTGCAGCCGGGCATCCAGGTCAAGCAAGTGATCGGAAGAAAAAAGGAGTCCCGATTCGCTCATATTGATGACTTCGCCTGTTGACCAGTCCTTCTGGTCTTCCGCGCGATAGCGCATTGGAATATTCAATTCGTGCCGCACAGCCCGGTTGATCTTGCGTGGCTCTCCCACCGTGCGGGGATCAATCTCTTGCATCTTGACTCCATCTACCTGAGTTGTTACCGGTGAAGTGGTCGCTGGGTTCCGTCATATAAAGCAGCTCTTTGGGGGAAAGGCTGAGTCAAAAGATTGTCTGCTGCGCGCACTTTGCTGTCAAGCTCTGACTGAGATAGTTTTGCACTTTTAATTTTTTTTTAGACGAAACGTTTTGCATCCATGGCTATTCGCTGCTCTTAACTCATTTTTCTCGTACTCATTTTCACTCTTCGTGGCATACATCACGCTGTTATGCAAAGTTGTGCGAAGCTGGTCCCAACTGAGCATCTGCCCAATGCCCCAAAACAGCGCAGATCCGTAACTCCGGCAACTCACCTGAGTGAATCACTTCCAGTAGAGTTGCGCCTCATCTCTTGCTCTCTCTAGCACTTAGCAGTTGACTTCAGTTTTACCTCCGGTTGAGTCCCAGTGCATTGCCGGATAAGCAATCTCCGGCGCAAAGTTTGGCTCATAGCAGGCGGACGATCTTGCCAGCCTGCAAGTCCACGCACGCAATCGGTACTCGGAGGTAATACCCATGCACAACATTGCAGCGCAATCCACGCAAAACCCAGGATTCCGCGAAGCCAGGCGGATCCAACAGAGCTTTCTTGCCAATCTGGAAAAAAGGACCCTGATCTGGCTCGCCGCACGTACGCCCGAATGGATCAACTCTGACCATCTCACGCTTCTGGGGCTGCTTTCCATGGCAAGCGCCGGGGCCGCTTACTGGTGGTCCAGCCACAACCGTTTCGGACTGCTGCTGGTGATTGTCTGTCTCGGGTTGAATTGGCTGGGCGACTCACTGGATGGCACTCTGGCCCGCTTTCGCGACCACTCGCGTCCGCGCTATGGCTTTTACGTTGACCACATCGTGGATGCCTTCAGTGCTTTCTTTCTTCTCGGCGGTCTCAGCCTCTCCGGATACATGACCCCAACCATCGCCCTCGGCCTGCTCGTCGCCTACCTCATGCTCTCCGTTGAGGTCTATCTGGCCAGCTACACTCTGGGCGACTTCAAAATCTCTTATTTTAAAATGGGTCCCACCGAGTTGCGCATTCTGCTCTCCATTGGCAACCTAACTCTGTTGTGGAAGTCTATGGTGCATCTTTTTGGCCGCGCTCACCGGCTCTTTGATGTCGCGGGAAGTATCGGCATCTCCGGCATGCTGCTGGTCATGGTAATTTCGGTCATTCACAACACGATACGGCTCTACCGTCAGGAGCCAATCCCAGGAGGGCAGGCCGCCTCCCAATCCGAAGCACCAACCGCTTGTAATAGCGACGGGAGGAAATCATCGACACTGTTCACAATTGCACAGTCCAGGTCGCCACGGTTGTGAGATGCTGCAAACATGCCAGAACTTATTGTTGTAGAAAAAATTGACGGGACCCCCGTCTCCTGGCGGTGTTCGGATTGCCATCAGAGCTTTTCCGTTCGGGGCAAGCTGACTACAAAAGAGAGACAAGGGAAAATTACGGCGGCGTTCAAGGCCCACATGGAAGAAAGCCACAAGAACGCCACGGACATAGCCTTTGCCGCTGCAGTGCCGCGGCCGGATTAAATCATTCTTACTGATCTAAAGTATCAGCGCAGAGGGGGGCTGTTGATCGCCCACGAGTCGCCAATCGTGGGCGGTTCCGCAATGGCCGCCGAATGCAAACCCTGAAGTGTGCAATTTGGATCAGACATGCTTACCCCGGCATGCAATCATGTTTTATGGGTGCATCTAGTCAGTGCTGAATCGCGCCGGGCTGGCGCTAGAAGCTAATAATCGGGGTTAGGGCCTCCGCGGACCTGGTTACATGCATCCAACGGATGTAGTGATGCTGCACACAATATTAATGATCGTGATGTTCGTTTGGATGGTTGGCCTGGAACTTCAATTTGGCGAACGAGTCCTTCCCTTATTGCTGGTGGTTGCAGCAATGACCGTGGTGATGGACCACATCTTTTGCCGCCGATCTCTCAAATACGCAAGACAGCCAATCAAAGCGCGACGACGCAACGAATCGGCATGACTCTTTAGAAGACCGGAAAGTTCAACTTCACCACAGGCTGAGCAATTCGCCGGCGCCTCTAAAATCAATCTTTCGAAACAAAATGTAAGGAGCACGCATGAAAAAGGTAATCGTATTTTTGCTCATGGGATGTTTAGCAAACCTGGCCTGGGCCGGCGAGCAGAATAAAGACGTAACGGAACGCCTGCAAATGGGAGCCGACGTGCTAGGCCACATGACTTCCTCTCCTGATAAAGGAATACCGGAAGAGGTGCTTGCCAGCGCCAAGTGCATCGCCGTGGTTCCGCATCTGGTCAAAGGCGGATTCATCTTTGGCGGTAAACATGGCCGCGGCATGGCAACCTGCCGCACCGCGGACGGTTGGAGCGCTCCGGCGTTCATCTCGGTCGGGGGCGGAAGTGCGGGCCTTCAGATTGGCGTGGAGGGAGTCGACCTGATCATGCTGATCATGAACGATAAAGGGATGCAACAATTGCTCTCCAGCAAATTCCAGATCAGCGGAGAAGGATCGGCAGCGGCCGGCCCGGTTGGCCGCCATGCTTCCGCAGGAACTGACTGGAAGATGGATACGGAGATGCTCACCTACTCTCGCTCCAAGGGGATCTTTGCCGGTCTCACACTGGAAGGCGCAGTCGTCGAGCAGGATACCGATTCCACAGTATCCGTGTATGGACACGACGTGACCTTCAAGTCCGTTCTTCAGGGGAAAGTATCAACTCCGGAGATCACCAGGGGATTCATGAATGCCATAACCAATACCGCCCACAAAGCGAAAGCTCAGGAAGCTCGCGACGACACAAAATAGTGTTCTGGGACCGTTATCTGTCACAGGGCAACGGTCCTGGCGGTTTTAATGTAAAAAGCGGTTTTAATGTAAAAAAGGGAATCATGACCACGCAGCTATTCACGATAGCTATCTCGGCCTTCTATCGCGGCTCCGTGGAAATCTACTCAGCGCAAGCCATCGCATGTAACGGCGAGAAACTTTATTACCCTGCTGAATCTCTCTCGGTCTCTGGCGCCCTGGAGAAGCTGATGCTGGAAATGCGTCTACAAGAGAAGAGCAGAGCGTTATTCCGATAAACCTGTCCGAATCTCACGACTGACGGGTTCATTAGAGTGCATTGGCCGTAAATAGTGCATTGGTCGTAAATAAGGACATTTCATGAATATCGTTACCGATCAAACCCAAAGCTTATGGTCCATTTCTGCTCCAGGCTTACGAGTATGCCCATGTGACCAGATAAGAGGATTTATGAAGCAGAATTATTCAAACGCTTTTAAAGAAGTTCTAATTAAAGAGATCCCAATGTCTCAGACAGTGGTAGTTGGGCCAGTTGGTCAAACCAGAGCCATGCCCCCAATGACCTGGAGCGGTACCATGGTCAGCTCCGCGGAGACTGAAACGCATTATCTCCATCTTTCAGCATTTCGTTGCGAGAGATGCAACGGACCAGTCATTGCCGGTTTCATGGGCACGCGGCGTGATGATATAAGCCAGGAGACGGACATCAAGGCGATCGGCGCCTCCTGCATCGTTTGCGGATTCAAACCGGAGTTCAATCTTGAGCCGTCCGCGGACCATCGTTTTCGCCCAGTCGAATGGAGATGGACTATAAAGACGCGTTCGCAACCGGCAGACTCCAGCGACGATCCACTCCCAGCGGAGCTATCACAGGATGCGGATGTTGAGCCATGACCTGATATTGAGATATTGAGGCGAAACTTCTCAATATTGAATACTTTTTCTTTGGCAATGAGCGTATCTTGGAGAATGGTTAAGACTCTGAATAAACTATCTGGTAGTAAAAAATCAGTTTTTCGTGCCGCAACTTTTTTAGCCAAAGCCGGGGTGGGCAGGAGTATCTCTGTTCTGGAGGAAGGCCAAACGGCTTTTTCCCAGGGCGATGCCTCCGATGCTGTTTTCTATATGCAGAAAGGGAGAATCAAGCTCACCGTGATCTCCCAAAGCGGCAAAGAAGCGACCATTGCCTTGCTGGGGGTTGGGAATTTCCTGGGGGAAGAATGTATCGCTGCTCTCAATATTCAGCGCGTGGCCACCGCAACCGCTATTGAACCCTCCACACTGCTCAAGATTGAACGCAACGAGATGATACGTGTGCTCCACGAAGAACAAACGTTTTCTGAGGTTTTCGTTGCTTATCTGCTGGCCCGCAACGCTCGCGTCCAGGAAGATCTGGTGGACCAGCTTTTTAATTCCAGTGAAAAGCGCCTGGCCCGTGCCCTGCTGCTGCTGGCCCAGTTTGGCAAGGATGGACGCACCCCGGAGACCGTGATTCCCAAAATAAGCCAGGAAACCCTGGCGGAGATGATAGGCACAACTCGCGCCCGGGTAAACTTCTTCATGAATCGTTTCCGTCAAATGGGCTTCATTGAGTACAACGGCAAACTGACGATTCATCCCACCCTGCTGAACGTGATCCTTCACGATTGAGCATTCCTGGTCTTCCCACGCCTGAAGTTCCGGGCGCCGTAATCAACCGGAGAAGTACATGTCCTAATGTGCTGTATCGTTTTGGACAGACAGGGCGAGTTGCTTAATGTAAGAATTTTAAGAAAAGCAACACCGAGGTTTCCCCTATGTTAACCGTTTCCCGCCATGAAATTTTGATCGTGGATGATGACGTTTCGGTTCGTCACAGCCTTGCTTTTTTGTTGAAAGCGTCAGGCTATGAAGTGACTATGGCAGCGAACGGCTTTGAGGCCTTGTTGGCTTTGAAAAGAAGGCTTCCTGCTATTGTGCTTTCTGATCTGAACATGCCGGAAATGTCCGGCTTTGAGTTGCTCTCGGTGGTCCGCCGGCGGTTCCCTCAGGTATCCGTGATTGCCATGAGTGGAGCTTATGAAACCGGCGACGCTGTACCCGGCGGCGTGATTGCAGACGCCTTTTATGCCAAGGGGCGCGGTAATCCAGGTGCTTTCCTGCACACCATTGCCGACCTGATCCAGAATTCTGCGAAGCAGGCATTAGAGCATAAGAGAGAATCCGCTCCAGTATGGATACCCCGGAACGGCAAAGACTCACACGGAACCCCCTACGTGGTACTGACCTGCACAGACTGTCTGCGGTCATTTCCATTGAATGTGGTGGTGGAAGATCTGCATAAAATCCAGGAGACACCGTGCATGTTCTGCCCCAACACCGTCCGCTATATCATCGATTTTTCGCGTTCGGTTGCTTCACCTCAGTCCCCGTTTGAGCCAGAGGAGCCCGCCAGAGTGAACACGAGGTAGCAAGTCCTGCCAAGGCTTAGCAGCAGCGGACCACGCACGTGTTTCTCAGGAACCGCAGCAGCTTTCATCCATGGCGCACAAGTTACTTGACCGCGGCGATCTTCTCCACCAGCGCCGAATAATCCGTCTTCTCAATCCCGTAAACCTGTTTGTTGAACTCGTCCACTTTCTGCGAGTAGTTCATGGAGCAGAACTTCGGCCCGCACATGGAGCAGAACTTTGCTTCTTTGTAGTAGTCGTCGGAAAGAGTTTCATCGTGCATGGAGCGGGCGGTTTCCGGGTCCAGCGAGAGGGCAAATTGTTTGTCCCAGTCAAAGGTGTAGCGAGCGTAGCTCAAAGCATTGTCGCGGTCTTGCGCGCCCGGACGGTGCCGCGCAATATCGGCGGCATGAGCCGCTATCTTGTAGGCAATGATTCCGTCTTTCACGTCCTTCTCATTGGGCAGCCCAAGATGTTCTTTCGGGGTGACGTAGCAGAGCATGGAAGCGCCATGCCATCCGATGAGGGCCGCGCCAATGGCCGACGTAATGTGGTCGTAGCCCGGAGCAATGTCCGTCACCAGCGGTCCCAGCGTATAGAACGGCGCGCCATGGCACCACTCCACTTCTTTGTCCACCTGTTCTTTGATCTTGTCCAGCGGGACGTGGCCGGGGCCTTCAATCATCACCTGCACATCATGCTCCCAGGCTTTCTTCGTCAGCTCGCCCAGCGTGCGCAGCTCAGAAAATTGCGCTTCATCGCTGGCATCGGCGATGCAACCAGGACGCAGGCCATCGCCCAGCGAGTAGGAGACGTCATATTTCTTCATGATTCTGGTAATGTCGTCAAAGCATTCGTAAAGAAAGTTCTGTTTGTGGTGGTGGGCCATCCACTGCGCCAGAATGGCGCCGCCGCGGCTCACGATTCCCGTGATCCGCTTGGAGATCAGCGGCAAATACTGCACCAGCACGCCGGCATGGATGGTCATGTAATCCACGCCCTGCTGCGCCTGCTCTTCTATCACTTCCAGCATCAGGGCAGCATTGAGGTCTTCAATTCTCTTTACGCGAGAAACTGCCTCGTAAATCGGAACTGTCCCAATGGGGACCGGCGAGTGCCGCAGAATAGCTTCCCGAATCTCATGGATACCGCCGCCCGTGGAGAGGTCCATTACCGTATCTGCCCCAAAATGGACTGCCGTATGCAATTTTTTGAGCTCTTCGTCCACGTCCGAGGTGATGGCGGAATTGCCGATATTGGCATTGATTTTGCAAAGAGAAGCCACACCAATGGCCATGGGCTCCAGTTCCGGATGGTTGATATTGGCCGGGATAATCATGCGCCCTGCCGCCACCTCATCCCGAACCAGTTCCGGCCGCACCTTTTCGCGGTCCGCCACATACAGCATCTCTTCTGTAATCAGTCCTTTGCGGGCAAAATGCATCTGTGACACATTGTCATCGCCAGTGCGGGCAGCGTGTTCACGGCGGCGCACAATCCATTCCTGACGGGGGCTGATTGGCTGCCGGGCTTCGGTTTGCGAGGTGTTCTGCGTTGTGCTCATGGACTCCACCTTAATGACAGGAAACTCTTTATTATACGCGCCGTAGAAACGTGTGTAATCTTGCGTCACGCATTTCATAAGAGAACTCTTGACCTGCGTTCCGAGCAAGGATAACCTTTCAAGTGCCATGTCAGCACAAACCAGAAAATATATTCGCTTCGGGATCGCTATTACGGTGATCGTGATTTCCCTGGGCTACCTCGGCTATACCGGGGTACAGGAAAGCAAGAGCTATTATGTAACCATCAAACAGTTGCACGCGATGGGCGACAAAGGTCACGGTCGCAATCTGCGCGTGGCCGGCAACGTCCAACCCGGTTCCATCAAGTACAACGGTCCAAGCGCCGACTTCATGCTGGTGGAAGACGGTGAATTGCTGCATGTGGTGTACAAAGGCTCTGAACCTCCGCCGGACACTTTCAAGGACAACGCGCAGGCTCTGGCCATGGGCAATTTCGGCAAAGACGGCGTATTTCATGCCAATGAGCTTCAGGCAAAATGCGCGTCCAAGTACGCTCCCAAGGAACAGCAACCGGGAATGCCTGCACAGCCTCAGGCCGCCCAACCCCAGGCAAAAGGATACTAAGGTCCTTCTGCTCACTAACGACGCCCTGCCGGTTCGGACCGAAAAGGTCTCAAAGATTTATGGCCGCACCGCAGCCGTAAGAAAGATATCGTTAGCCCTTGAACCGGGGCGGTTTTACGTGCTGCGCGGTGAGAACGGCGCCGGGAAATCCACGCTGCTGCGCATGATTGCCGGGCTGAATGAGCCGACGGAAGGCAGTATTCTCATCTATGGGGTTCCCAACAAAGAGGCCCTCCATCAGGTCGGCTATATGGCCCACGCCCCTCTGCTTTATGACGAACTGAATGGCCTGGAGAACCTGCGGTTTTTTGCCCAGCTTTACGGCATCGCTGGAGATGAACTTCTTATTCAAGCCATGACCCGCGTCGGCCTTGATCCCAGGCTTTCGCGCCGGGTTGGCCAGTACTCACAGGGTATGCGCCAGCGGCTCTCCTTGGCCCGCGCCATTTTTCATTCGCCGCGCCTGCTGCTGCTGGATGAGCCTTTTTCCAACGTTGATCCAGACTCAGCTTTGCAGATCGCCAAACTGCTGGCGGCCATGCGTACCAGTGGAAATACCATCCTGCTGGTCACGCACCAGATCGGCCTTCTCACCAATCTTGCCGACGAGTACATTCTGCTTTCGCATGGCGAACTGGTGGACCGGGGCGCCATGCCTGGTGTAGAGGAGCATGATGTGCAGGAACATGGTGTACAGCAACATGGGGCGCAGCAATGACGGCCAGCACCATGAGCATGTCCATCACGCGGCTTACATGGATCAACGTCACCAAAGATCTTCGCCTGGAATGGCGCTCGCGTGATGTCTTCAACTCCATGATGTTCTTTGCCCTGGTGGTGGTGGTGGTCTTCAGTTTTGCCTTTGAGCGCGAAGATTCGCGGCCCGTCATGGGCGGCCTGATCTGGATTGCCTTTCTTTTTTCCACCACCATGGCGCTGAATCAGTCATGGGCGCGCGAACTGCGCAATGGCGTGCTGGATGCCTACCGCGTGTCACCGGCGCCCGCGGAAGCCCTTTTTCTGGGCAAGTGTTTAGGTAACTTTATTTTAATAATGTTGTTGGAATGCCTGATGTCGCCGCTGTTTGTGATCTTTTACAATCTTAGCTCAGTAGGCCCTCTGTGGCAGCTGGCAATGATCGCCCTGCTGGGGACGTGGGCGCTGGTGGTAAACGGGACTTTTTTTGCCGCCATGTCCATACGAACGCGCAACCGCGAACTGATGTTGCCGCTGCTGCTGCTTCCCATCTCTATACCGGCCGTTATCAGCATGGTGACCGCCACCAGCCAGGTACTGACGGGGGAAGGTGCTCCTGTAGTGCAAATGAAATTCTTAGCGGGATTCTGCGTGATCTTTACCACGGCATGCTTCCTGCTATTTGAAACGGTGCTGAACGCAGAATGAAAACCAAACTATTTTCCGTCTTTGCCGCCATTTCCGCCGCCCTGCTGATCTACGGGACTTATCAGGGTTTGTTTGTGGCGCCCACAGAAGAAACCATGGGCGACGTCCAGCGTATTTTTTATTGTCACGTTCCGGCAGCCTCCACCGGCTTTACGCTGTTCTTCATCAACTTTCTGGCCTCCATCGTTTATCTCTGGAAACGCAGCCCTAAGGCGGATGCTCTGGCGGTTACGGCGGCTGAGGTCGGCGTGGTCTTCTGCTCCGTGGTGCTGATCACCGGCCCCATCTGGGCGCGCTATGCCTGGGGTGTCTGGTGGTCGCCGTGGGACATGCGCCTGAATACCACGCTCATGCTGTGGCTGCTCTATGTGAGCTATCTGGTGCTGCGCCGTTCATCCACGGGAGGCGCAACCTCCATGCTGGCATCGGCGCTGGCGATCTTCGCCTTCCTGGATGTCCCCATTGTTTATATGGCGAACCGCTGGTTCAAGACGCACCACCCATCGCCCATGATTGGCACACCCAACCTGGATCCCCAGATGCAGCATGTGCTCTTCATAAATATGATCGCTTTTTTTGTCTTCGGCGGGTTGATTACCTGGTTCCGCTATGAACTGGAACGCGGCACGCAGAAGATCAATACGGCCTATGTGCGCCAGGCGGCAGGCAGCAGCGCCATGCTGCTTCTGCCCGCGATGTTCCTGGCCGCTCCACCCCATGTCAATCCGCATGCGTATCTCTGGGCTGGCTACCTGGTGACCTGGGGCATTTATCTGAGCTACTTGCTCTTCCTGATGAACAAACTGGGCAAGCTGAAAAAGGAAGCAGCGGAGCTGAAGGCAAGCTGAAACGGAGTGCAATCATTCGAAAAGCGTCCGTAACCACTCAACAAAATTACGACACAGTTCGCATTCTACACTCAAAATATGCGCTGTGATCGCGAGACCGAGTGGAGTTGCTGGTTCATCTTGCCAAGCCAGATACGTGTGAATCGTGGCTTTGCTCGTGTGCACATCTTTAAAGGTCGCAACTCCTGCATTTTTAGCCGTGTGAACCGCCGTTGCAGCAACCTCGACGTGGGCAACATCGATGGTTCGTAACAGGAAATCCTCAAGCATTCCTGTTGCTTGATTATCAGGCATGAGCCAGATACCAATTTTAGGGTGGGAAACATGCTCAATAATCGTGCCCATAGGTTCAGGTGCCTGAGGCAAGTCGTAACCATGCTTTACCAGCTTCGACTCTAGCTGACGCCAGCGATCTTCAATTGCCACCGTATCAGCGTCTAATAGTACTCCGATGACAGTCGGCCGTTCGGATTTCGGAGCAGGAATTAGCGCATTGAGGCGTCTAAGAACCCCATCCTCTCCATTGCATTGAAATATGCCGAAATGATCGACTATCCCATGGTGCTCCTGCAAAGCCATGACAACTCGACAATCTTTCTTGCCCTCGACTAGCAGGATTTTTGGCGATTTAGATTGGCAGGTTTCGTCACCGTTCAACGAACTTCCACCTCCGACTGAATTGCATCCGACAGAGTCTCACAGTCGTACGACGTCGCAAATGGTGATGACCCACCATTTTTATCGATTCGATAAAACGTACCCTCATGTTCACTTTGTCTCCAAACCGAATGAAATGCACGAATACAATCTTGACTGTGAGTTGTTGCGAATATGCGGACGTTCAATTGCCGGGAAAGAGCAAAAACCAATCGCCAAACCTGTGGCTGCACCGTCCAATGAAGACCATTCTCGAATTCATCCACTAAGAGGATTCCGTCCTTAGAATTTACCAAGGCCAGGGCAATCTCGAGGAGTCTGGTCATGCCATCTCCCAGACTTTTCAAAGGCAACCTCTCCAATGAGTCCTTGAGTCGTACAATTGGGACTCTCTTAGCACGCACTCTTGAACCTTCTCCAACAAAGGCAATCCCTGCCAAACTGGGGGCTATCAACTGCAGACAGTCAGTAACGACTGGCTCAAGGTCAGTCAAATGCACTTTGTCCCACAGCAAGGAAAGCTTTTGATCCGAAATGTTATGTGCTGGAACAGCCTGCACTGTGCATTTTGGTTCTCGGGATGGGCGCGAGGGTAACGATCTGCGAAACTCGCGTGGCTCATTTCGAATTGGGCCTAATTGCCAGGTTTTGTCGTCCTGGCGCGCCTCAAGCATATATCGCACATTGATCAAATCCTTTTTTTCTAAATCCGAACGATCTAATGGAACGCGGCGATACACATCTTGTTCGTATACAAGCTGAAATGCAGTTGTCTGAATCGTAAGTTTGGAGCCCTCAATTGGTCCAATCTCGATGCCCTCTTCCTCAATCTCCGGAAGATGATGGCCTATGAACATCGACCTTAGAGGATTCTCGACGAGCGCCACCGAAGCATTTTGTTCCTCAAGTTCTGACTCCCAATAACCATCCCTAGCCTGCACTATTTCATTCAGAATCTCAAAATTGGCATTTGTAGCCCAAATCTGAATCGCTTCAAGTAATGCACTCTTGCCAGAATTATTTTTTCCAACGAATAGATTTATATTGGACAATCGGGGAAGCCGAAAATCCTCGAACAATCGATAATTTTTTATCAGAAGCGACTCGAGCATCCGTTTAAATCCTCGTCTACATTGGCAAATGTATCAGATGTCATCCATTGTACTTCGTACTATTTACGCGACGATACACTATTTCTAACGAGGACAACATCCTCCAAAAGCCAGATCACAGCCGTGATAAACCACGTCGGGCTGTTCCTTGCAGCAGATCGGCTAGCACCGGCATCGAGGGCCGTCAGATTACCGTGAACGTCTGAATATAAGGGCGATGTGCGCAGCCGAACCTCTTTTATCAGATAAAAGATAAACTAAAGAAATGACCGATGGCCCTTTGAATTCCCTCGCCCACGCCTCCTCTTCCTACTTGCGCTCCGCCATGCATCAGCCCATCCACTGGCATGAGTGGGGGGCAGAGGCTTTTGACACCGCGAAGCGCGAGAACAAGCCCATTCTGCTGGATATCGGCGCGGTGTGGTGCCACTGGTGCCATGTGATGGATCGCGAGTCCTACGAAGATCCGGAAGTCGCCGCCATCATCAACCAGCATTTCGTGGCCATTAAGGTCGATCGCGACGAGCGCCCGGACGTGGATAGCCGCTACCAGACCGCGGTCCAGGCCATCAGCGGACAGGGTGGCTGGCCGCTCACCGCGTTTCTTACGCCGGAAGGAAAGCCGTATTACGCCGGAACATATTTCCCTCCACAGGACTATCAGGGACGTCCGAGCTTTCGCCGCGTGTTGCATACGCTTGCCCTGTCCTATAAGGAAAAGCATGGCGACGTGCTGGAGTCTGCCGAGAGCGTGATGGACGCCATCAGCCAGGCGGAAGGTTTTGCCGGCAAGTCAGGACCACTGCGGGCCAAACTGATCGATACCCTGGTGGACTCAGCGGTCAAGCTGTTTGACCGCGAACACGGCGGTTTCGGATCATCGCCCAAGTTTCCTCATCCCAGCGGCATGGATCTGCTTATGCAGAGCTATGCTGAAACCGGGAACCAGCGCCTTCTGGAAGTCATCACAACTTCGCTCGAAAAGATGGCCCAGGGCGGAGTCTATGACCAGCTTGGCGGGGGCTTCCATCGCTATTCCGTGGATGAGCATTGGATTGTGCCGCATTTTGAAAAAATGGCCTATGACAACTCCGAGTTGTTGAAAAACTACGTGCATGGCTACCAGCTCACCGGGAATGAGTTTTTTGGCTTTGTGGCGCGGGATATTGTGCGCTGGATGGATGAGTGGCTGACAGACCGTGAACACGGCGGCTTTTATGGATCGCAGGATGCTGACGTTTCGCTGGACGATGACGGCGACTACTTCACCTGGACCCTGGACGAAGCCGAATCTGCCCTGAGCGACGACGAATTGCAAATCTCCATGCTGCACTATGACATTGGGGAAGTCGGCGAGATGCATCACAATCCCGCCAAGAACGTGCTGTACATTCGCGCCAGCGTGGAGGAGATCGCCACGCGGCTCAAGAAAACGCCCGGCGAAGTTCAGGAGCTTTTGGATGCGGCGAAGCCAAAGCTGTATGCCGCGCGCCTGCAGCGCCAGACTCCATTTGTGGACAAGACCGTCTATGTGAACTGGAACGCGCTCTGCATCTCCGCGTACCTGAAAGCTGCGCGCGTACTCCATCTGCATGAGGCGCGCAGGTTTGCCCTGCGCTCACTTGACCGCATTCTTTCTCAGGGATGGCACGCCAACAGCGGTCTCCAGCACGTGATCGCTTATTCTGATCCGCAGGCAACAAAGCGTCCCCTGCCCGGCGTACTGGAGGACTATGCCTTTACCGCCATTGCCTGCCTGGATGCTTACGAAGCCTGCGCAGATCTCAGCTATTTCCGCTTCGCTGAAAAAATTGTGGACGCAATGGTCGCGCGTTTCCATGATCCCAAGGAAGGCGGGTTCTTTGATATTGCAGCAGGTCCCGCGGTGGGCGGCGGATTACCGGGTGATACCCTGGCGCTGGGCGCGCTGGCGGCCCGGCGCAAGCCTTTGCAGGATTCACCTACGCCTGCCGGGAATCCCGCTGCGGCGATTGCCCTGCTTCGCCTTCACGCATACACGAACAACGCGCGCCACCGCGAGATTGCTGAAGGCACGCTGAAGGCCTTCGCCGGCATCGCCGCGCACTACGGGCTCTTTGCCGCCACCTATGGCATCGCGCTGGGAATGTATCTCCATCCCCATACGCAGGTAGTGGTCACCGGCAGCGGAGAACAAGCGGGACAACTGGAATCCGCCGCGCTCCAGCACTTCTCATTGCGTCAATCTGTCTTGCATGTACAGCAGGGAGAAGGCGTGCCGCAGATGCTGCCGCCCGCTCTGGCTGAAACCATCCCTAATTTGCCCGCTGTCAAAGAAGGCAAGACTGTGGCCGTGGTATGCAGTGGCTTCGCCTGCCAGCCACCCATTGCCGATCCGGCTGCGTTGCAGAAGGCGCTCGCGAAACCGTGAGCGCCCGTCTGCCTGCCTACAGATACGCTTCCAGCACGGCGGCGGCGCGATTCAGCGCCTCCGTCAGCACCTGTATCTGTTCCACGGTGAGCTGAGTATTCTTTGCATCGAGGGCTTCATTCACTCCCGGAATGACTACCGCCGCATAGCCGGTGTACTGGCCCGGAGCATAAATCACATGCCGGAACCACGGACGGTTGGGCAGACCCTGTGAAGAAAGCAGCGCGCGCTCCGCGGCAATGAGCGTCTGGTTCAGCCTGGCCGTTTCCGGCGGAGGATTTTTCTGGATCGCCAGCACCTTCGTTCCGGCATTCATGAATCTCCTGGCCGCGTCCGATGCTTTGCCGAAGTCCGGCGCATTGACACCCAGCATCTGTTTGGCTTTCTCCCGCGCATTCTCGATATATGAGCCAATCTCCTTGCCATAGAGCTCGTAGTCATAAGGCAACACGTCGGCGGAGGCCATATGCAGCGCCTGAATGCCAAACACGCGCGCCATCTCCTGCTCGTACGCAAATGTGGGGTCGCCAAATTTCTTGAACCAGTTGAAGTTGTCAAACGCAGAATGATATACGCCGTAATGCCCGTTGGACGTCATGTCAGTTGAGGGAATACCCAGATGCTGAATAAAAACGCTGTAATCTGAACCGCTGCCCAGGTCTCCCACAGGCACGTCATTTTCCACGCGCGCGTTGGGGGCGCGATTCTGCCCGGAATCAGCCCGGCGGCCTGTCCTTTCCTCTTTCCAAACGTTGTACAGCATGCCGCCCTTGGGGCTGGGCACTACTCTAGTTACGTCACGCATAAAACCCTTCAGGCTGGGAACCGCCGACGCGCCAAAACTCGTCCCTGACACCGCGACATCAAGATTGAAATACGCCACGGCATGGGCCA
>Ga0137363_10000543_pt1 | contig 21050 bp, 8 predicted proteins | sample MadtaG_FD_104800 | JGI IMG/M metagenome (GOLD analysis project Ga0137363, IMG submission 104800) | Vadose zone soil microbial communities from Angelo Coast Range Reserve, California, USA - Mad1_115_16 metaG | ecosystem: Environmental > Terrestrial > Soil > Vadose zone | place: USA: California...
CTACGTGATGCAGTCCAACGGCGGCGTGATGACGTCGGCCTCGGCAAAAGAGCGGCCCGTGTACATGGTCGAGTCGGGCCCGGCCGCGGGAGTCATCGCCGCCGGAGCGGTGGCCGCGCCGTACCGCTATGCCAATGTGCTCTCCTTCGACATGGGGGGCACCACGGCCAAGGTCGGGCTCATCCAGGACGGGCAGCTGCGGCTCTCCACCGAGATGGAGGTGGGCGCGCAGGCGGTGACGCCGCTCGGCGAGGGGCGCGGCGGCGGCTATCCCGTGCGCACCCCAGTGATCGACCTGGTGGAGGTTGGCGCGGGCGGAGGCAGCGAGGCGTGGATCGACGCGGGGGGCGCGCTTCGCGTCGGGCCGCGTAGCGCGGGGGCCCGGCCGGGCCCGGCGTGCTATGGCCTGGGTGGCGTCACTCCCACCATCACCGACGCGAACCTGGCGCTGGGCCGTCTCGACCCGGCGTTCTTCTTGGGCGGCGAGATGGCGCTCGATGCCGATGCGGCCCGCCGCGCCATTGCCGAACAAGTGGCCGCGCCGCTCGGGCTTGATCCGCTCGCCGCGGCCAATGGCATCGTGGAGATCGCCAATGCCCACATGATCGCCGCCATGCGCCTCGTCTCCGTTCAGCGCGGCTATGATCCGCGCGACTTCGTGCTCGTCGCCTTCGGAGGCGCCGGTCCCCTACACGCCAACGCGCTGGCGCGCGACCTCGGCATTCCCACCGTGCTCGTGCCTCCCAGCCCCGGGATCGCCTCGGCGTTGGGCATGCTCGCGACCGATATCCGCCACGAATTCGTGGCCACGCGAAGGCTGCGGCTGGACGGCCTCGCACCCGCCGCCCTCGAAGCGCTCTTCGCGGATTTCGTCGCGGAAGGCGAAGCGCGCCTGACGCGCGACGGCGTGCCGCTCGCCGACCGGCGCATGCAGCGAAGCGCCGACCTCCGTTACCACGGCCAGTCCTTCGAGCTGCCGGTGATCGTGCCGCCCGGCTCGCTATCGGCGGCCGACGTGGTTCGGCTGAGCGAGCAGTTCCACGCCATGCACGAGCGCGCCTACGGCTATGCCGCGCCCGAGGACCAAGTCGAGCTGGTGAACGTCCGGCTCGCCGCGGTGGGCGTGACTCCGAAGCCCCGGCGGGCGCCCCTGCCCGTCGGCGGGCCGACGGCCACCCGGGCGCTGAAAGGCCACCGCGATATCTGGTTCGCCGAAGCGGGCGGCTTTCAATCGACCCTGGTCTTCGACCGCGGCAAGCTCCTTCGCGGCAATGTTCTCGCTGGCCCCGCGATCATCGAAGAACCCGACGCGAGCACGCTCGTGCACCCCGGCTGGACCGCGACCGTGGACGAGTACGGAAACCTCGTGCTCGGCCCGTCGCCCCGCTGACGGCCACATTCCCAGTAGGCTTCTCGCGCCTTCTTTGCCGTAAAGTATCCACATGTGCAGCCCGCGCTGCTTCGACTACTGGTCTCGCCTTCTCGCCCTGGCCGACGCGGAGTGTGACGGCCCTGGGCTGAGCCGGCGCCGCTTCCTCGCCGCCTCGGCCGTGCCGTTCCTCGCTGTGGCCTCCGCCGCGGCAGCCCCTGACAGCCAGACAAGTGACCTCCTCGACGCCTCGCTCTCCTTCGATCTCCACTCGCATCCAGGCCTGTTCAAGAGCACGTCGAACGATACGCTGGCCGGTCATCGCCAGAGCGCGGAAACCGGCCGCGTAAAGCTGATCGCCCTTACCGCCACCTCCGACTCGCCCGTGATCGCCCCCGACCGGACCGGGGCTCTACGCCAGACCCGTGAGGCCAAACCGGGGGAGCTCTACACCTCGATGTACCGGCAGATCGATGCTCTCGTGAAGTGGAGCGGCGCGGCGGGCATGCCGGTCGTGACGAGCGCCGCCGAGGCCGGCGCGCAGGGGGCACCGGTGCGAGGCATCCTCGCCGTCGAGGGATGCGACTTCCTCGAGGGGCGCGTCGATCGCGTGCAAGAGGCCTTCGATCGCGGCATCCGCTCGCTCCAGCTCGTGCACTACCGGGTCAACGAGCTGGGCGACATCCAGACGGAGGCGCCCGTCCACGGCGGCCTGACCGCATTCGGCAAGGACGCGGTGCGCGAGATGAACCGCCTGGGCATCGTCATCGACGTCGCCCACGCCCGCTTCGAGGTCGTGAAGGGCGTGGTGGCAACAACGACGCAGCCCATCATCCTGTCGCACTCCAACATCATGGAGTCGAGCGGCTGGGTGCGCTTCATCAGCCCCGAGCACGCGCGCCTGGTCGCGGGGACGGGCGGCGTCATCGGCGCCATGCCGATCATCTTCGGCCGCCGGAGCGACGACATCCCCGGCTACGTCCACTTCGTCTCGAGGCTCGTGGACGCCGTCGGGATCGACCACGTCGGCATCGGCACGGACATGGACGGGATCGCACCCGGCAGCGCGATCTTCACCAGCTACGCGCGCTGGCCGTCCCTCGCCGCCGCCCTGGTTGACCACGGTTATCGTCCCGAGGAGGCCGCAAAGATCCTCGGCGGCAACGCCAAGCGCGTGTTCCAGCGCGTCGCCGCGAGCGCGGCGCCTCGCACCGGCGGCTGATCGGTGAGCGCCTCGCCCAAGCCCACAGGCAGCGGCCCATGGGGAGGTCCGAGAGCGAGAGGGGTACCTAAGGCGTCAGGTCGAGGGCTTCCACGATGCGTGTGAATGGGATCTTGGCCGTCTCGTTCAGCTCCTTGACGAGCTCGGGGTCAGTGGCCTCGAACAGACACATGCAACGGGCCTCCTCCGGCACGAACGTGCTTCGGATATAGCGGACCTTCTTGCCGGCGGCCGTCATGTTCTTCCCTGTTTCGATAGCGCTCTTCTGTGCCGCCCCCAGCTGATCCATCGTGATGCCCTTCAAGCTGCGCTCAACCATGTAGACCGCCATAAGAAACTCTCCTTCTAGTACAGGGGCAATTCACCGGTAGGACACGTGGCAATTCTGAGCGTGCTCCTCGAGTCTGTCAACGCCACGCTGGCTGCTACGGGCTGGTTCGCTGGATCAAGCGAGGCCAGTAGCCACCCCTTCGCATTTCGGGCATGACTGGCGGACCCGTCGTCAGCACCGGGCTGACGAGCATTCAAGCGTGCCTGATCCGAATCTGCCAGAAATCAGGATGTTACGCGGTTAGCCGACAGGTTCGGCGCCTTTGCCGGCATCCCGAACTCTCCTCGCGGGTATTGACGGCTTCTCGCGGGCCGGGCAAGATCGCAGACGATGGCTTGGAAGCTCACCGTCCTCCGATCCGAAGCGCAGCATCTGACGCCGCGCCGGCAAGCGTCCGGGCGGGCCCGGGATCGGGTCCGCCCAGACGGCGGAGCGTAGAGGAGTAGCGCGATGCCTATCAGCGCCATGAGCTGGTTTGGACATGTCGCGTACCTCTATCCCGATCTCCACCTGCTCCACGGCGAGAGCTCCACGGACCTGAGCGTCGATGCCGTCGCGTTCACGTACCAGCTGGCCGACAACACGTACGAGCGCGTTTCCGCCGCCACGTACATGGGCGACCATCAGGGCGAGGTCACGCTCTCCTTCAAGCCTCTCTTCAAGGGAGAACAGCACGGCAAGCTCTTCGAAGGTCTCGGGATTCACGTCGACACGACGACCGGCCAGGTCAAGGTAGACAACAACCTGCCAAGTCCCGCCAAGAACAACTTCATCATCGAAGTCACCGCCAAGAACGAGCCCGACGGCCCCACGTTCACGGATACGCTGCGGGTTCACATCCACAAATCCGTGGTCAGGACATGGATCACGCCAGAGCACCTCACGGTGCGCCTGCCTGGGGTCCCGATTACCGGGCTCGAGCTGGCGCCGAGCTGCTTCGAGCTGAGGGCCGAGTTCGAGGATGGGGTCGTGGGTAACGTGGGTGACAGCGCAGCGGCGAGCTGGTTCCCCGCGCTGAGGGTTACCGGCGGCACGCTCTGGATCGAACAGGGTGACGCGCCCGGCCCCATCCCGATCGCGGCGACGTACCACTCGCAGACCGCCCACGCCACCGCCCATCTCGTGCGGCCGTGGGCAAACGATCCCAACCGCCCCAAGGCCAGTGTCGTCGTGGGCGGAGGGCTACCCCCCAAGAATCCCAGCGATCCGGATCTGTTCGGGCCGGAACGGGTGCCCAATGTGCTCTTCGTGAGCGACGGCTTCACCGCGTCGGATCACGAGGCGTTCAACCGCTTCACCGACGCGTTCGTCCAGCATCTCAAGACCAAGGGGATGACCCGTCCCTTCGATCTTCTCGCCCGGTCGATCAACTACTGGCGCGTGTTTCTGCCCGCCCCGGCCGGCGGCATCTCGGTGCGGAGCGAGGTGTACACGTTCCTGCGCGACGGCGTGACGGTCGCCCGCCCGGTGGAGCCCGCCACCAAGCCGCCCGTCGCCGGCGCGTGGAACCTGAGTCATCTGCTCTACGCCGTGGGGCTCCCCACCCCGGGAGATTCGGCGAAGTCGGTCGACCAGCTGATCCAGGAGTGGCCCGGCCTCGTTCATCCCGATCATGCCGCGCACATGAGCGACCCCACGCTGAGAGACGTGGTCTTTCAGTGGAGGGTGAGAGACTATCGCGCGTTCATCGACGAGATCGACGGCTTCCCCGGCATGGCGTTTGGCCAACGTCAGGCCGCGAACGTGCAGGACGTGATCTCGCTCGAGCAGCACGACGGGCGCGCGGAACTCAAGGAGCTCACGGAGTTCCTGGCGTTGATCGAGAGCGAGAAAGGCACCACCGTCCTGGACGCCCGCTCCCTCGGCACGCTGTGGACCAAGGAGGATGCACTCTTCGACTTCGACAACGCCAACCTCGTTGTGTTTCTGTCGGCCATCGCCTCCGGGCGGCCCAACAATCGCGGCTCTCTGGGTATTCACGTGAGCACCCGGAGCGGCAATTGGGAGATGCCGGTGATCGCCGTCCCCGGACGCAAGGCGTTCCGCCTCGCTCCCATGACATTCCCGGACGAGGTGCCGGCCGACGCCTGCCGGGTGGTGGCGCACGAACTGGGGCACTCGTTCGGCCTCGGTGACGAGTACTCCGAGGTCACGGCCAACTATTCGAACCAGGACGCTACCCTCGACGGCTTCGCCAATCTGCAGACCAGGAAGAGCGCGGAAAGGGACAGCACCGACGAGCACGGCAACCCGATCAGAGTGATCTCGGGCGATGAGATCAAGTGGAACTGGCACCGCATCACTCGGGCCGCGCTCATCACCGGCCCCATCAGGGACGATCCCGATCACGCCGGCCGGCTCATCATTCCGGTACGGCCCGGTCACGCGGCGCAGTTCCAGGATCACGACGGGGTCTTGCTCCGGGTGCGCACGAAAGGGATGCCGCTGACCAAGAAACCCGATACGACCCGGCCGGGTCAGGAGCTCCTCGTCGTGGCCCGCACCGCGGACTCGCTGGCGGTGGAGCCGGCGACCGCGGGGGCGGTGGACGCCGACGATCTGAAGCGGCGGTTCGGGAAGGCATGCATCGTCTATGTCCCCACATCGGCCCCGGCAGCCGTCAGAACGCCCGACTACCCGTACGCTGAGATGGTCGGCCTCAACATCAAGAACTTCATGACGGCGCAGAAGCGCGGGCTCACCGACCCGTGCCCCGCCGACTTCTCATCGCCGGGATCCGCGGACCTGCATGATTTCCCGGGACCGTCGCCAACATCCAACCCGCAGCAGCTCGTGGGATTGTTCGAGGGAGGATTGCAATTCACCTGCGGCGTCTTCCACCCGACCGGCGCCTGCATGATGAACCACCACTCCGAAGACAGCGCGGCGTTCTGCCCCGTCTGCCGCTACGTGATCGTGGACATGATCGATCCCTTCTACCATTGGGACATCGATCGCGACTACGCCGAGATCTATCCCAAACCCTGACGGGCCTCGGCCTCCGGAAGGCCGGGCCGCCGTGGATCCGCATCAATGAGCGACGATCAAGGCACGCTAGAGCTCCTCGGGCGCCATCTGGCGTTGGCCCTCCGGCCCTTGCGCGACGGCGTCACCGATCGCGAGCGTTTCCGCGCGCTCCTCTACCAACTCGGCTGGGATCCGAGCGACTTGCCGCCGGCCTGGGCCGCCCTCGGCACGGCGATCGACGAGGCGACCGCGAGGCTAGACGCGCTCGGCGATCCGCCCACTCCGGAGCAGATCACCGATCTTCTCACCGCCGCACGGAGCGGCTACCACGCGATCCAGGGCATCGCCACGGCGCCGCCGGGGGTCGACCCGGCGGTCTTCCTGACCGAGATCGAGGAGCGGCTCTTCGAGTTGCTGCTCACCCAGTATCTCGCCGCCGCGCTTCCGTCTGCGTACAACGTGCTCCAGATGCTGAACGTGATCCAGCTGGAGCACGTCACCGCCTCGGGAGAGCGGCCCTCCTTCGTCCGGGTGCACTTCAAGTGGGCCGAGATCCCCAAGATCGTGAGAGAGCCGGCGGAGCTACCGGCGCGGGTCTACGGCTGGGGCACCGCGTCGCTGAACGTGGATCGGATCGTCGATCACCTGTCCGAGCTGCTTTGCTCGCTCAGGGTCCCGGTTCGCATCGCCCACCCGTCCGATGAGCTCGTCGGCGCCTACCTGGATCTTGGCCCGGAGCCGTCGCCCACCACCGAGCCGTCGCTCGTGGTGCCGCTCGGCTACGTCGAGGTGGCGGGAAAGCTGCGCGAGATCGGACTCATCCTGCGCGCGCTCCCCGCCGCGAACGGGAAGCTCCCCGGACTGGTCGTGGAGCCCGAGCTGCCCGAAAGCCTCCCGCTCACCTTCCCGTTGACGGACAACGTCACGCTGCGGGTCCTTGCGGGGACAAACGTCGCGACCACGGTGGGAATCCTGATCCGGCCTGACGGCATCGCCATCAAGTACCCGTTTGAGCCCGGGACGGCTCCGCCGTCCGCCGGCATCGGCGTCGGTCTCGACTTCACGCCCGCCACGCCCACGCTCCTGCTCGGAGCTCCCAACGAGACACGCCTCGAGTTCCAGGGCGCCTCGGCCGATTTCGCCGCCACCTCGATCAACGGCGAGTTCGACGCCAGCCTGGGAGCCCAGCTCAAGGGTCTCGCGCTCATCCTCGCCCCCGGCGAGGGCGATTCGTTCCTTCGAACCATCCTCGGGGGCGGGACGACCCGGGTAGACATTCCGCTCGGTGTCGAATGGTCCCGGCGCCACGGCGTGCGCTTCACGGGAAGCGGCGCCTTCGAGGTATCAGTCCATCCGCATCTCCAGCTCGGTCCGGTGGCCGTCGAGGAGGTCACCGTCCGGCTGGCCCTGCCCGCTTCAACGCCGCCGGACCTGCGACTCGAGCTGGGTCTCGGCATCTCCGGACACCTCGGCCCCTTGGGCTTCATGGTCGAAGGAGTCGGCCTCCAGGCGGACGCGACGTTCGCCGACGGGAACGTGGGACCTTTCGATCTGCAGCTCGGCTTCAAGCCGCCGAACGGCATGGGCCTGTCCATCGATGCCGGCGGCTTCACCGGCGGCGGCTTCCTCATCTGCGACAGCGCGAAGGGCGAGTACGCGGGCGGACTCGAGCTCGAGTACCGTGGATTCGTCTCGGTGAAGGCGATCGGAATCCTGAACACCAAGCTGCCCGACGGGAGTCCGGGTTTTTCGCTCCTGATCCTCATCACCGCGGAGTTCCCGCCCATTCAGTTGGGCTTCGGCTTCACCCTGCTGGGCGTGGGCGGGCTCCTCGGCTTGAATCACACGGTGGCGCTGGACGTGCTGGAGGCCGGCGTACGCGACGGATCGCTTACCAGCATTCTCTTCCCGAGCGACATCGTCGCCAATGCCCCACGGATCATCAATGACCTCAAGCGCGCTTTCCCCCCGCTCCCCGATCGCTTTCTCGTCGGCCCCATGGGAAAGCTCGGGTGGGGCACGCCCACGCTGATCCGGCTCGAGATCGGGGTCATCCTCGAGATCCCGCGACCGGTGATCTCCGTCATCGGCCTGCTTCGCATGACCCTGCCGGCGGAGGAGGCCCCCCTCCTCGCCCTGCAGGTAGCGTTCCTGGGCGTGGTCGACTTCGATAAGGGACAGCTCTCGTTCGACGCGTCGCTGTTCGACTCGCACCTCATGACCTTCCCGCTCTCCGGCGACATGGCCGTGCGCGCATACTGGGCCGAACGCCAACCTCCTCCTCACCGTGGGCGGCTTCCACCCCGCCTACGTCCCGCCCCCCCTAGGGCTGCCCGCGCTCCGCCGCGTGAGCATCGTCCTCTGTCAGGGCAATCCGAGCCTCCGGGCAGACGCGTACTTCGCGCTCACGTCGAACACGGTGCAGTTCGGCGCCAAAGTAGAGCTGTCGGCCGGCGCCAGCGTCTTCAACATCTACGGCTTCCTCGCGCTCGACGTGCTGATCCAGATCGACCCGTTCCATTTCATCGCTCAAGTGGGGGCGATGCTCGCGGTGCGCACCGGCTCACACACCCTCTTCAGCGTGAAGCTGGCCCTGACGCTGGAGGGCCCGACTCCCTGGCATGCGACGGGCAAGGCGTCGTTCGAAATCGGCTTCGTCTTCACCATCACCATCTCGGTGCACTTCGATGTCACCTTCGGCGACAACATCCTCACGGCGCTGGCTCCCATCGTGGTGCTGCTGCGGCTCACCGAGGCGCTCGGGAACCCGGGAAACTGGCGCGCCGTCCTCCCGCCGGGCATCCCCCAGAGCGTGAGTCTTCGTGAGCTCACTCCGGATCCCGCCGTGCTGGTGGTGCAGCCCTTCGGCGCGCTCGAGGTGAGCCAGAAAGTCGTGCCCCTCGACCTCACCATCTCGCGCTTCGGCGCCCAGCGTCCCGACCACGGGACCACCTTCCGGATCACCGACGTCGGGCTCGGCCCGCACCCGGCCGAGACGGCGGCGGTGACGGAACAGTTCGCGCCCGCCCAGTTCCTGGATATGAGCGACGCGGAGAAGCTCTCGCGGAAGTCGTTCGAGCGCTTCCACGCGGGTGTTCGCGTGGGCGGCGGCGACCTGCCCGCCGCGGATTATGTGACGGCACTGGACGTGGTGTACGAGGTCATCTACATCCCCGAGGGGCAGAGGCCCGTGAGATTCAAGCTCACCGGCGCGCTCTTCGACGCGCTGGTGCGGGGGGCCGCGGTCGCCCGGTCCGCCTTTTCCCGCGCCCGCCGGGCACCCTCGCCGCTCGCGACACCGAAGGTGACGATCGCGGCGGAGCAGTTCGGGGTGGCCACGACCTCCGACCTCGCCCTGCATGCGCCCTCGCTGGTGTTCGACACCGAGGCCGAAGCCCACCAGGCGCTCGCGCGTCTCGGCCGGAGCGATCCGGCCCTGTCGAGGGAGCTGCAGGTCGTGCCCATGTACGAGGTGAGAGCCGCATGACCATCGCCCGGTACTCGTTCCTGCCCTGGCTGCGGCGGGGGATCGCGAACCGGCTGCAAGCGGGTGCCGTCACGACGAGCCGGGCCGCCGTGGACGTGACTCTCACCGCGGCCAGCGACGTGGCCGCGACGCCGCTCCCGCCCCGCCGGGTGCAGCTCGCGGGCCCGGGGGACATCGTCGGCATCAATCCGCAGGCCGTGGTGCGCACGGAGCCGCGGCGGTGGATCACCGACTTCGAGCCGAATCACCTCGCCTTCATCGAGTTCTACGACGAGGACTTCGCGTGGCGCTACACTCCCACGGGGCCCGACGGCGCCCAGCACCGTCTCACACCGTGGATCACGCTGCTCGTGCTCAAGGAGACCGAGTTCGTCCGCAACGCATCGCCAGCGCGTCCGCTGGCCTCGATCACGCTGAGTCCCGGCGCGGTCAATCTGGCGCTACCGCCCGAGTCTCAGCTTTGGGCCTGGGCCCATGTGCATCTCAACGCCGGACTCAGCGCAACGTCCACGCCCGACCCGGCCGCCTTGGGCTCGCTCCTGCGCGACGATCCCGACCGCGGGTATTGCCGGCTCCTGAGCCCGCGGCGCCTCGAGGCCAATACCGCGTACTACGCCTTCGTGATTCCCACCTTCGAGGTCGGCCGCAAGGCGGGCATCGGCGACGCCGTCGCCGACACCGAGTCCGGACTGGCCCTCTCGTGGGCCGGGGCCAGCGAATTCCCCGTGTACTACGAATGGTTCTTCCGGACCGGCACCGCCGGTGACTTCGAATCCCTCGTGCGGGCGCTCAAGCCGCGTCCCATCGACCGGCGGGTCGGCATTCGCGACCTCGACATCCAGCAGCCCGGCTTCCTGCTTCCCCCGATCATCAGCGCGCCCGACGATGTCGTGGGGCTCGAAGGCGCGATCCTCGCCCCCACCTCGGAGCCGAAGCCACTCGATCCGGCGAGCAACTTTCCGACGGAGATCGAGGGGGTGGTCAACCTCGCGGCCGCCGTGGAGGCGGGCGGCGTCACGGACGGCGATCCCGTGGTCACCGCTCCCCTCTACGGACGCTGGCATGCGCTGGTGCAGCGCATCAGCGCCGATCCGTCGCAGCGGAATTGGGTAAACGAGCTGAACCTTGATCCGCGCTGGCGTTCCGCGGCCGGCTTCGGGACGCAGGTGATCCAGAAAAACCAGGAAGAGTACATGAAGCTTGCCTGGCAGCAGATCGGGGAGATTCTCGCCGCCAATCGCCGGATCCACTTCGCGCAGGTTGCCATGCAGGCGAGCCAGCGGGCCTTCGCGAAGCACCTCGCCCCCCTGCCGGACGATCGCGCGCTCGCCGTCACCGCACCGGTGTTCCGCAAGGTCATGGGAAGCCCGGTGACCGTGCACCATCTGCTCGAGCAGAGCAGGCTTCCCCGCGTGGCGCTGTCGGGAGCATTCCGGAAGCATCTCAGGCCCCGTGGAGCCATCGCCCGCAGAACCTTCGCGGCACGCCCCGCCGGGGTGCCGCTGGCCGCGGCGGTGACGCAGCTCAACTCCGGTGCGGTCTCCGGGGCCCCTCCCCGCGTCTCGCCCGCGGGCCCCACGGTCGAGCGGTTCGCCGAGAAGCTGGCGCCACGGATCGGGCCGGCCGTGGTCGACCGGGTCGTCGACTTCGTGGCCAACCTGGCGGTCCGGCTCGGAGCAAGCCGACTCGAGCCGCGTCAGCAGGAGCGAGATCTCGGGCATAGCATTGCCCCGACCGCCCTTACCGCCGAGGTGGCGCGGCGAGTCCCCGTGGCCCCCCGGTTCGTCCTTGCGCCTGCCGGCCGCGCCGCGCCGATAGTCGAACCACCCTCGGGGGCCGGCACCGCTGATTCACCGGACGCGCGCGACTTCCGCTCCGCGCTGGTGAATTTCCACGCGCTGCTCGCGGTGCGGGTCGAGCCGCCCGCAGCCCGCGCGCCACTCCCTCTCGCCGGGGTGCGCGCCACGGTCCTGAGCGCGGTCGAGCCGGCGCGGAGCTTCCCTCGCCGCGTCGCGCCGCTGCTGCGGGTGGGAAGCCGCCCGCTGGATGCGTACGTGCGCGACACCTATCGCGATGCCGGCCCGAGCCCTCCGGCGGAGCGCATCGTGCCCGTCATGGCATACCCCGACATCCGCACGCCGATGTACCAGGCGCTACGCGACATCTCGAGCGAGCTCCTGGTCCCCAACCTCAAGCTGATCGCGCCCAACACGATTTCGCTCATGGTGCGCAACCAGGCATTCATCGAGGCGTACATGATTGGGCTCAACCACGAGTTCGCCCGCGAGCTGCTCTGGCGCGAATATCCCACCGACCAGAGGCCCAGCTCCTTTCGTCAATTCTGGGACGTCGCGAACGCTCTGAACAGCCAGCACCTCGAGCCGGCGGCATTCGAGGAAAGCCTGCGGGACGTCATCCGCCTCCACGCGTGGCCTTCGGCCTCCTACCTGGGCGAGCACGACAATCGGCGCAAACCGGGCCACCCGCCCGAGAGCACCGGCACTCCCCTGCTCGCGCGTCCGGTCATCCTCGTCGTCCGTGGCGATCTGCTCAAGCGATATCCCAACACCGTGATCTATGCCCAGCGCGCCCGGTGGGGCGATCGCAGCGACAACGCGCTCCGCCTCGTGCTCTGGGATGAAACCGGGGAGAAAAGCGAAAGCGATCCAGCGAACCCGAACCTCCGCTTCCCCCTCTACCAGGCCTTCGTGGGCCCTGACATCCACTTCATCGGCTTCGACTTCTCGGTCGACGAGGCGCGAGGCGACCCATCGCTCGCCGAGACGGCGGAGGCCAAGGCCGCGATTCCCGCGGAGCGGCTGGGCTGGTTCTTCGTGCTCAAGCAGGTCGTGGGCGAGCCCAGGTTCGGCCTCGACGAGCATCCGCCCGAGGCGCCGAGCGAGGTGAAGTGGGACAACCTGTCCTGGGACAACCTGGGCGCCGACGTGAAGCTGATCGATTTGGCCCAGCCCTTTGCGTCGCCACCGCTTGGTTCGGACGCCGGCGGAGTCGCGTGGGGCACCAACGCGGCGGACCTGGCTTTCATTCTGTATCAGAAGCCTGTGCTCGTCGGAGTGCACGCCCGCGATATGCTCCGGGACCTCACCTGAAGGAGGAGGCGCGAGCCGTGCCTGGCCTACCCGACATCTGGTCCGCCCTCGACGCGGCGCGAGGCGCCCGAAACGACGCACGCTCAGCGCACCGCCAGTCGGTGCTTGACCTTCAGCGTCTGCGCGACGAGATCGACACTCTCCGCCGTTCCGCGAGCGAGGACGAGGCCGTGCGATCGCGCCTCGCACAGCTCGAGGCGGACCGCACCGCCCTCGAGAGCTCACTCTCGACGGGCGCGCAACGCCTTGAGGCGGCGGACCGGACCGCCCGCGCGCGGGCCGCGGAACTCCTGACCTCGACGCCCCAGCAGTTCATCGGGGGGCTCGGCGACGACACCCCGATCCTCCTGCTCCCGGTTCGACTCGAGACCCGGTTCGCCCAGGGCGCCGATGGCTCCTTCCTGCGGCTGCGGATCTTTCCGGACGACGTCGCTATCGCACAGCACGAGCAGGCGCTCACGGTGGACGAAGCGGACGCCGGGCAGCTCTACTGGCGTGAGCTCTGTCGGGCCAACGCCGAGTCCGATACGAGCGAGCGAGAGCGCAGGGCCCGCGGCGCCTGGAATCTTCTCGCCGGCCGGTACGGCGCGTTCCGGGCGAGCTGGACCGCACGGGCGACCCGACCGACCAACTGGAGCGACCAGCTGACCGATCCGGCGGCCGCGACCTTCCCGCCTCTCGCCACGAAGCCGTTGGCCTGGTCAGAAACCCCCCGCTCGTTCGTGCTGCCCGACCGCTTCGTCGTGCGGCTCTACGCCGGTGGAAGCTATCGCGATATCCTCGGGGCCCTCATCCCCGACGATCTCGCCCTGGGCCCCGATCCCCTCCAGGCCGAGGGCGTCTTCTCGCGCGATGAGACGACGGGGCGGCTCGTCATCGACGACGCTTGGCGCTGGCTCGTGGATTTCGACGCGGCGGTGCAGGTGGGCATGGCGGTCCGGATTCCGCTCGAGCTTCCCCGCGAGGCGCCCGGCTTCGATCGCATCGTCGTACTGGGCCTTCGCTTCTCCTCGGGGCCCGACGAGAATGCTGCACTCGTCCGCCGCCTGCTCGAGGCGCAGCGCTTCAGCCGCGGGCTAAGCCTGATTCCGCAGGGCACTCCCACCAATAACACCGACGGCGCCAAGTCCGGCCTTGCCACGGGCGACCAGTCCATCGAGGAAGGCTTCGCCCTCGAGAGGGACCCGGAGACGCTGACACCGGAGACCGACCACTTCAGGAAAACCGACGGCCAGCGTCTCGCCGAAGCGCTCGGCCTCCCGCTCGACCTGGTCAGCTCTCTTCCGGCTTCCCGCGGCATGGACGCCGCGGAGGCGCTCGCCATGAACCGCGCCCTCTGGAGCGCCACGCTCGGCGACTTCACGGCGGAGATGCTGGTGCCGGTGATGGGGCAGGCGACGATCGCCCAGCTCCGGCGCTTCGTCGGCGCCTACGTGGCGGGGCGCGGACTCGTTTCCGCGCTGCGTGTGGGGACCCAGCCGTACGGCGTTCTGGTCGCGAGCGCGCTCGCGCTCTGGGAGTGGACGCCCGCCGAGACGGGCGACGAGGCTGGCTTCTGGAGCGCGCTGCTGGCGCGGCTCAGGACCTTGGACGGCGTGTGGCGTGGTCTCGTCTCGGCCGTGAGCTATGTCGGCAAGGCAGGCGATCCCTTCCCGCACCTCCTCGCCGTCATAGGATTGCAGGCATCGTCCGTGGAGTTCTACGCCCGCAAGGCGATCGCGCGGGATTACCTCAACAACTACACGCGATTCCGCGGGACGCCACAAGCGTACGCGACCGCCCTCTGGGAGGAGATGGGGAGCGCGGTCGCGGCGAATCTCTCGGTGATCGGCATCGATCCCGCCGCCGGCATGCGATTGCGGGAGCTCGTGTTCTGGCGCGAGCACGATCTGCTGACCGGTCCCCTCATCGATGACGACCCCCGGGTGCCGTTCTCCGAGACCCGCGGCCTCACTTCCTTCGATGGAAAACGGAACTATATCGATTGGCTCCGCACCGCGAGCAGCAGCGACATCCGGCAGCAAAACTTCCGTGACAGCCTGGATCAGCCCCTGCCCCCGCCCGCCGCCCTCCTCTACCGGCTGCTCCGCGACGCCTTCGTGGCCGAGCTCGGGCGGGCCGGGCGCGGATTGGTGCAGACGATCGCTCCGCAGGTCTTCGCGGAGCTCGGGCCGGAACCGGTGATCGTCAACGTCGGGGCATCGAGAACCTTCACTTCCGCCGATGTGCTCAGCGTGGACGCGGCCAGGATCGGGGCGGCGACGTCACCGATCTCGGTCGCCGATCTCCTCGTCGCCGGAGCACGCGCGGTCTCGCCCGGCGGCACGCCGCCTCCCGAGGCCGCCGGGCTCGCCGATCTCCACGCGGCGTTGGGCCTCCTGGCCCCGCTCCCCACCGCCCGGCTCGAGCGCCTGTTCGCGGAGCACGTGGACCTCTGCAGCTATCGCCTCGATGCCTGGGTGCACGGCCTCTTCGCGCGACGTCTCTGGCAATTGCGCCAGCATCAGCCCTCATCTCTTCACCTGGGCGCATTCGGCGTGGTGGAAGACGTGCGACCCTCATCGGCCTCGCGACGGGTGGTACCGCCGGACCAGCTCCCCGCGCCGATTCGCGCGGGCACAACCGGCGCCGTCATGGAAGACGGCGCCAACGGCGGCTACGTGCATGCGCCGTCGCTCACCCATGCCGTCACGGCGGCGGTGCTGCACAACGGATATTTGTCGCATGCCGAGCCCGCGCAGGCCGACACGATGGCCGTGAATCTCTCCTCCACTCGGGTCCGCACCGCCTTGGGTTTCCTGGACGGGCTCCGCAGTGGCCAGGAGCTCGCCGCGCTGCTCGGCTACCAGCTCGAGCGGGGGCTGCACGAGGGCCACCCGGGAGTGGAGCTGGATCAGTTCATCTACGTCCTGCGGGAGCGTTTCCCGCTCACGTCGCGAAAGCTGACCGACGTTCCGGCCGGTACCACCGCCGAAACGATGGAGGCGCGCAACGTGGTCAACGGCTACGACCTGCTCGACTGGGTGCGAGAGCGGGCCTATCCGTACGATATCGCCGGGCTCTCCGCGGACGGGCCCGAGGCCGGCGAGGCGCCACGCGCGCAGGCGGCGGCAATCCGGCAGGAGATCGATAAGCTCACCGACGCGATGGACACCATCGCGGACCTCCTGCTCGCCGAGAGCGTGCATCAGGTGGTCCAGGGGAACTACGACCGAGCCCGAGGAGTGGTGCAGGCCTTCACCGAGGGCGTGGCGCCGCCTGATCTCCAAGTGGTCGAGACGCCGCGAAGCGGTCGCTCCCTCACCTTCCGGATAGCCCTGCCGCTCGACCCCTCACGGACGGACGGTTGGCAGGCGGAGCTCACCCCGCGCGCAGCCGCCAATGCGGCCCTCAACCACTGGCTGAGCACGGTCCTGCCCCCGGCCGCCGGCGTCCAGTGGCGCGTGACCGAGGGAACGGGGACCCCGACATTCGTCTCGCTCGAATCGCTCGAGCTCGAGCCGCTGGACTGCGTGCTGGCCGCGGGCGAACGGCTGGGCGACCTCTCCGGCGAGCTCGAGCGCTATCTGGTGCACGACTATCGCGTGCGGCACACCGTGCCCGACGCGATGCTCACCTTCCTCGACGCGAAGAGCGACCCGTCGGTGTCGAACGAGCGGGCGCTCATCATCGAGCTGGGCCAGGCCGAGCCGGGCAGGGTCTCTCTGGCGAGCGTGTTCCCCCTGCTGAAGGTCCTCCGACAACTGGTCTCGGCGAGTCGGAACCTTCACGCGCGCGACTTCGAGCTTCCGACCGAGGCCCAGGAAACCGAGATCGGCAATCCAAAAGGCTTGGATGATGGTCTGCCGCCGCTCAAGGATCTGGCCGACCTGAAGACGCGGGTTGAGCGTGCCCATACCAGGCTCACCTCAGCGAACGATACGCTGCGAACATTCATGGCGGGGACGATCCTGCCGCTGTATGACCGGATCCAGGCGGATCCGACGCATGCCATCGGCCCGGAGTGGAGTGACGCCGTGGCCCAGCTCCGGCGGCTGCTGGTTGCGGTGTGCCGGTTCGGCATACCCGAGGCTCTTCCCACCGCGGGGCTGGACGTCACCGGTCTCACCATGGACGCAATCGTCGCGCAGGCGCAGACGGTCGTGAGCCTGGTGACGAGCCGACTCGCCACGGCGAGAGCCTCGCTCGACACCACCTTCACCGACCCGCTGCCCGTCAATCCGGACGAGGCAGCGCGAGCGCGTGCCGTCCGCACCGAGACCCTTGCCCAGCGGTACGCGGATGCGGCGCGGAGCCTCCTGGGCAGCAGCTTCGTTGTGCTGCCACTCTTCCGCGTTCACGCCTCGGCGCGACCCGAGCTCGCTTCCGCGCTCGCGTCTCCGATCTCGACGGACCCGCTGGCCATCGAGGAATGGCTGCAGTCGCTCGTGCGTGTTCGGCCGGCGCCGGAAGCGGTCGGGCGGGCGATGTGGTACGGCGAGTGGCTCGACACGGCAGGCCTGCGGCTGAGCCCGCTGCAGCTGCCCGTGCGCGCAGGGGACGCGTGGATCGGGACGGCCTTCGGTGACCAGCTCAGTCCCGGCGACGTCGCTTCCATCGTGCTCTGCGCCGCCATGCCGTCGCTCGCCGAGCCCTTGTCGGGCCTGCTGCTCGACGAATGGACCGAGCTCGTTCCCACGGCCGAACAAACTACAGGAATCGCCTTCCACTTCAACCGCCCCAACGCTGTGGCGCCCCAGGCACTGCTCCTCGCCGTCTCGCCCCGGCTCCGCGGAGGATGGTCGTGGGAGGATCTCGTGACGGTGATCGTCGAGACCTTCGAGCGGGCCAGAAGCCGAGCAGTGGAGCCGGACATGATCGCCCAGATCCCGTATTTCCAGGCACTCCCCGCCATCCTCTCCGAATTCAGCTCGGCAGGCTTGCGGTTCAACCTCTTCGCCCAGTCCGCGTCGGCGATCATCGCCCCCGCCGGGCCGCCGGCCTGAGACATACATATGCCCTTCGATTACCAGGCCGCCGCCGCCCTGAGGCTCGTCGCATTCCCCGCGATCCCCTTCATCAAGGGATGGAATCGGCTCGAGGGCCGACCGCGTGCCGTGGATTTCGAGCGGGCGCTGCGCGCGGAGGTGCGCGACGCACTCTGGTTCTTGACCAGGCAATGGCAGTTCGGTGAGCTCAAGGGCGAGGACGCGGCGTCGCCCGTCGAGGTGCGCACCCTGGTCGAAGCCGCGCCGTTCAAGACCTATGCGCCAGGCGGTGGAAGCGCGGTGCGATATCAGCGCGACGTCCCGCTGGAGACGCGGGTCGAGAGCGAGGCCATACCGGCGGATCTCACCCTGCACGTCCAGGTCACGCGCTATTTCTTCGGCCTGCTCGCCGGCCAGCCCAGACTGCCGATCATGCGCGGGCTCTATGTCTCGCCCGCCGCGTACGGATTGACCGAGGCGGCCCTCGCCGGTTACCTGGATGCCGAGGCGAGGCAGGTGCTCTCGATCGGGCTGCCACGCCTCCTCGACGGGGCGAAGTTGCTCACGGAAATCGTGGGCGGCGCCCATGACACCCGCGTCGACGGCCTGGGTGACCTCGCACCCGCGGAGCATGCGGCGCTCAAGCAAGCGGGCGCGGAGCTGCTTCGCTGGTTTCGTCGGCTCTATCACGCCCCGGATCCCACGGACGGTGAGGCGTGGGTTCCCCGCTTCCTCGAGTATCAGTTCTCGTGCACAGCTCAGACGCCCGGAGCGCCCGAGACCAGGCTCGTCGCCGACGAATACGCCGGGGGACGGCTCGACTGGTTTGGATTCGACGTGGAGGCCGCCACGACGGCCCCCGCACCGGAACGAGGCGGCCCGACGCCCGAAACTCCCACCGATGAGCATGCGCTCTCGTTCCTCCCCGCCCCGGCTTCATTCGCCGGAATGCCGAGCCACCGCTACTGGGAGTTCGAGGACCGGGTCACCGAGTTCGCCGACATCGACGCGAATACCACCGATGTGGCCAAGCTCCTCCTCACCGAATTCGCTCTCGTCTACAGCAATGACTGGTGCGTGATCCCTTACGTCCTGGACCTGGGCTCGCTCTGCCGGTTATCCGGGCTCCTCGTCACCGACGATTTCGGCGAAGCGACGCTGGTCCACGCAGCGGGCCGAGGCCCCAATGACACCTGGCAGCGGTGGGCGATGTTCACCCTCGGCGCGACACAACACGGACACACCGCGGACGAGCGCCTCCTCCTCGCACCGGTGCTTGCGAAGTCCATCGAGGGTCCGGATCTCGAGCGGATCCTCTTCCTGCGGGACGAGATGGCGAACATGGTGTGGGCCGTCGAGAAAACGGTGCCGACCGTGATGGGCGGGGGCGCCGACGGATACGCGGTGGCGCGGGCAGCCGCTGCCCCGCCCCCCGCGCCCCCGCTCCATCCCACCGCAGCCCCCGCGCGCTACGTCCTGGGGACCGACGTCCCACACAACTGGCATCCCTTCATCCCGGTTCACGTCGGCGGGAACGCGCGCAGCGTGCAGCTCCAGCGCGCGCGGATGCCGGGCCCGGCCCGCGAGATCTATGGCCGCGTGATCGCCGGCCCAAGCCCCCGCTACATCAACGAGGAAGAGGTTCCGCGCGCGGGGAAGACCGTCACCCGAGCGTTTCAGCGCGCCCGCTGGCTCGGCGGAAGCACGTTTCTCTGGATCGGGCGCCGGGTGACGACGGGACGAGGCGAGGGTGGGAGCGGGCTGGCTTTCGATGTGGTAGTCGATCAATAACGGATGCTACATGCAGCGCCCACCAGCAAGAACAGAAGACCTCTGCCGCGGAGCAGGGCCGGCCCGCCGGCCGCGCGCTACTGGTCCGGCGTGATGGACACGGCGATCACCTTGTTCCCGTCGCGGGAGACGTATCCCACCACCGTGATCGAATCGCCGTTGTTCAGAAACTCGTAGGAGCTCTGGTCTACCTTGGTCAAATCGACCTCGAAGCTGCTTCCGCTATCCGGGGCGAACCCCATGGTTGTGCCCGCGACGAACAGGACCCGACCGTGGAAGCTCACCAGGTCCTGAGCGGTCGCCGCACAGACGAGGGCCAGCGACAGGCTGACGACGACCACGACCCGCCCGACCCTCGTCATGAGCCCATCGTGGGCTGCGAGGTGCGCCCCCGTCAAGAGGCGGATGCCCCTCCCCGTCGCGCCAGAGCCTGCCGACCTGCGCCTGCTTGCGCCCAACATCATCCACGAAACGTACGCTAGGATGGGACCGGCGTCGCCTCCCTCGGACGGGCTCGGCGGGTTGGAGTTATCCGGGAGACAGGGGTGACCTCGGCGAACAGATAGCGCTCGAACCAGCTCGGAAACGCGCGAACCCATTCGCGCCGACCCTCGAGGACCAGGCCTGCGCCGAGCGCCTGCCGGAAGCTCAGGTCCCCGCGCCACCACCCGATCAGCGTTCGGCGGTCGGCGCGGCGAGCTGAGGGTGAAGAGCGTGCCACGAATTCCCTACTGACGACGGTGGCCGCTGCCCGCGTCTACCGGAAAGTGAAGCCGACGTAGCCACGGGCGGCGACCTCGTCGCACTTCTCCCGGTACTTCGGGGCGCCGCCGGCATAGACGATGAATGTGCGCCTCTGCTTGCCCGCCACGTTCGAGTTGATGCCCATCATCCAGGAATCGACCTGGGTGAAGAGCATGCGCCTCCCGGTGTCGTGCACGTGCTGGGTCCAGTCCCGCTCCGCGTCGAGGGTAGGCTCGACGCGCGCGTAGTCCTTCTCGCGCATGTGCCCGATGAGCGCAGTCACCCAGTCCACGTTCTGCTCGATGCAGCGCGGAATGTTGCAGAACGTGGCGGCGTTGTGGGGCCCGACCAGCGTGAACAGGTTGGGGAAGCCCGCGATCTGCAGGCCGAGATAGGTGCGCGGCCCGTCCGCCCACTTCTCCCGGAGTCGCCTGCCGCCCACCCCGCGAACGTCGATGCGGTCGAACGCCCCGGTGATGGCATCGAAGCCGGTGGCGTAGATGATCATGTCGACCTCGTGTTCGGACTCGCTGGTCTTGACGCCGGCCGGGGTGATCCGCTCGATCGGCGTCTCGCGCACATCGACGAGGCGAACGTTCGGCTGGTTGAAGACCTCGTAGTAGCCGCTCTCCAGCGGTACACGGCGGGTCCCGAAGCCGTGGTTCGTCGGGATCAGTTTCTCCGCGACCTTCGGGTCCTTGACCCGCTGGCGGATCTTCCGGCGCATGAACTCGGTGATCGTGGCGTTGGCTTCCTCGTCGATCAGCACGTCCCGGAAGTTCCCCATCCAGATGCCGAAGCCAGGTTCGCCGTAGAGCTTCTCGAAGAACGCCTCGCGCTCCTCCGGGCTCACCTCGAGCGCGTTGCGCGGGTCGGCTTGGTGGATGAAACAGCCGAAGGACTCGCGGCAGACTGCGAAGATCTCCGGATAGGTCGCCTTGATGCCGGCCTGCGTGGCCGCGTCCATCGGGCGGTTGTGCAGCGGCGCGCACCAGTTCGGGGTGCGCTGGAAGACGGTGAGGTGGCCGACGGTCTTGGCGATCTCGGTGATCGCCTGCACGC
>Ga0137363_10000546_pt1 | contig 21003 bp, 20 predicted proteins | sample MadtaG_FD_104800 | JGI IMG/M metagenome (GOLD analysis project Ga0137363, IMG submission 104800) | Vadose zone soil microbial communities from Angelo Coast Range Reserve, California, USA - Mad1_115_16 metaG | ecosystem: Environmental > Terrestrial > Soil > Vadose zone | place: USA: California...
AGCCCCTGCAAAATCTTTTGCCGCTCGAAGCGCTCGCGCCGCCCGTCCTTCTTGATGACCATGTACGGAATTTCGTCGATGCGTTCGTAGGTTGTGAACCGCCGGCCGCACTTCAAGCACTCGCGGCGCCGGCGAATCGTGTCGCCGCCGCGGCCTTCCCGCGAATCAATCACCTTGTCGTCAACGTTGGCGCAAAAAGGACACTTCACTGGGCTGATTCTCCTTGCCGGACCGCACTTTCGCCCGCCGCTTCTTTTTCGTGCTCGGCCATCGCGCGCAATTTCCCGAGCGAAAACCCTTCATGGATGAGCAAGGGAACTCCTGCCAGGCTGCACGCCGCAAACGTAATCAGCCAGAGCACAATCGCCGCCGCCGTTGCCGGCTCCTTTTCTATCCCGTATAAGGTGGTGTAAACAGAAATGGAAGCCAGCTGGGATCCACCCCCGGCGAGTGGTAACTGCAAAACCGAGCCAGCTAATGTGAATGCCATTACGACCATCGCCTCGCGGAGGCTAATCGTCCCCAGTTTCCCGCCAAAGCTGTTCGAAACCCAAAGATACACGAGCAGGACCAGAAACCAGTGCAATGTTGAATACACCACCGCTAGTGTCAGCTCTCCCCAACTCCGAATCGCCTGCGCGCCACGGGCAAACCCAAGCAGAATCCCCGCGAGCTTGCTTCGCCAACCGTGCGCTTTCAGCCAGCCTTGGAGGCGTCGTTCAAGCAGGGCCGTCCCGCGCAAACGCAGATAGACAAGAAATACGATTGCTCCGGCGACTCCCAGGAAAAGCAGCGATCCCGTCGTTTTCGCCGCCAGCGAGTGTGATTTACTTAGCAATAGGGCAATCGCCGCAATCACTGCCGCACTCACTAAATCAAAAATTCTTTCGAGCGCGTAAATCCCGGACATGTCCGCGATCGGTAGCTTCTCTTTCCTCGCCAGAAGTAGCGGTCTAACCGGCTCACCGGCGCGACCGAGCAAGAAAACCGCGCAGAATCCCGCCAGCGTCATTTTGTAGATGGTCCAAAAATGCGAACTCCCAAGATTGCCCTGGAACAGCTGCCAGCGCAGTGACCTCAAGGCGTAACAAACGTATATGGCTACCACCGACAGAATCAACAGGTAGGGATTCGCGCCGCGGACAGCTTCGAACAGCTTTGTCCCGCTGAAACTCGCACCGTGAATCATTCCGCTTGACCGATAGATGGCATACGCCAGCGCCAGCGCCACGGCCACGACGACCAGAAGCTTCCTCGACGATGATTGCATCTGTTGGCCAGCCTAACGGGACCAGCCACCGCCGTCAAGGCACGCGCACAACATTCAGCAGAAAAGGTCCAGCAAAGCCGCGCCACGACCGCGCACTTGCTCAGAATCGATTGTGGGATGTTTCCAGCCCGGTGGGCTTGCCGCTGGCGTCAATCCAGGCTCTTCAGATAGACATCTCTAAGTCTTGAAGTTCCTTTTTTTCTTGCGAATCTTCCCGACCCCTTATCCTTCCCCAGACAACTCCAAGTCATCGCCTGGGCGAAGCTTGGCAGTCTCCGCCACCGTCATGGCCAGGCGATTTCCCATTTTTAAAATCTGCAACTTCATTGCGCATCACTCCTTGTGGATACTCAATACACGTGTGGCACACCTTATGTTACTTCGCCAGCTTAGCCGCAATCCGGTCGGCGGCTTCTTCGCCCGTGCGGAGGGCGCCTTCGCTGGAGAGCCCGTCGAGATAGTCGCCACAGAGGTCGAACGGAGGGGTCCAAGTGGCGAGCTGCTTGCGCAGAGCGGTCATTTCGCGCAAGCGGCCGGGAGGGAATTGCGCGCTGCCGATGTTCCAGCGGACCAGCTGGACGAAGAGGACTTTGCCGCGGCATTCAGGCCGACGGCCGCTTTCCAGCGAACGCTGCCGGATACCAGTGCATGGCCGCTTCACGTAGTTTTGTCATGGTTGCATGTCGATAAAAATGAACATGTTCAATCCACATTTAAGCTATGTAGAATTAGCGACTTACTGGAACGTGAGGCCCATGAGGATCGTGCTGCTGGCCGAGGAATCCTTCGAATCGGGCTTCCCGTGGGGAAGTGGCACAATATTTTCGTTCCTCCTGCAGCGTTGTGAACCCAGCAAGCCGGCACCCCATTGATTCTCTTGTCTCTGCGCAACTTGCTGAGTAAGATACCGGTTATAACGGTCGGCAGTGAGGGCTGATCCCGCGGGGGAACATTTTGAGAGCATTTTTCGTTCCATAGTTGGCAGGCCGAGATGGACTGTCGGACGGCTTTGAGACAAGCCGACTCGCAGACACGCCTTACACCGTAGCAGGTTTTGAGGCTGATGATTGGAGCAGGATGCCCAACTGGTCCAGCAATGCCTCCAGGGCGACGGGTCGGCCTGGGAGGAACTTGTGCGTCGCCATACCAGGCGCATTTTCAACATCTGTTACCGGTTCACCGGAAACCGCACACAATCCGAGGACTTGTCGCAGGATGTTTTCCTCCGGGTGTATCGCACTCTGGGCAGTTATCGTTCGGCCCACGGGGGTTTTGCAACTTGGATGACCAGCGTGACGCGCAATCTATTGATTGACCATTACCGCAGAACGAAGCGCGATCGCCTTACGGACTCGCTGGACGACAAGATGCCCGTGGTGGAGAACAAGGAGTCCGCTGGACGGCGCCCGGATGAGCAGGCGCTGCTCGGCGAATTGAGCGGCCAGGTGCAATCGGCGCTCAAGCGGCTTTCGCCGGAACTCCGTGAGGCCGTGATCCTGCGCGACCTGCAGCAATTGGAGTACAGCGAGATTCAGCAAGTTTTGGCGGTACCGGAAGGAACGGTAAAATCGAGAATCAATCGCGGACGCATCGAACTAGCGCGCATACTGCAACAGATGGGAGTGCGCCCGTCATGATCGGATCCGGAGTTTCGGAGCGAGCGCGGAGCATGCTATGAACTGGACCTGCGAACAGACGGAAGCGCGGCTGAGCGATTACCTCGACGGACTTCTTCAACCTGTCGAGCAAGCCGCTTTTGACCTCCATGTGAATGCGTGCGAGCGCTGTACTCCGCTGGTCGCCGGTGTTTCGCATGTTCTCGGTACTCTGCAGACCCTGGCGCAGATTGAGCCGCCGCCGCAACTTTTCGATGCAATCCTGACGGCCACGCTCGGCACCAAGAGCTGGCGCCGCGCGAAGCGCTGGCTGCGCGGCCTGCAATCGCCGCGTTTTGTATATAGCGCGGTCTCCGTCGCCGCGACTTTCGTCGTCATTCTTACGGCTACCGGTTTCTCGTTTCGCAAGCCAAAGCTCGCAGATCTTTCTCCCGCCACGATTTATCGCAACGCTAACGGCCGGGCGCATGTCGTCTACGCCCGCAGCGCCAAGTTCGTCAGCAACCTGCGCGTCGTTTATGAAATTCAAACGCGCTTGAACGAAAACGAACAGAATCCCTCTACCAGAGAGCAAACCATTCCGAAGAATTCTCCCGACAAACAACCCGGGCGCACCGACAACACGAATCCGTCCGCGCCCAAGCAGCAGAATCGTGCCGACGAAATCGGCAGGAATCTGCGGGTTCTGGCTTCGCAATTCCCCGTACTGAGCGGCTCGATTGGTCAGAGGAGAATGCCATGAGGTGTGCCGTTCATTCCGACGTGGAGGCGGTCGGGTACTGCCGCAACTGCGGCAAGGCCATGTGCTCGACATGCGTGCGTCCGGTGCGCGACGTGCTCTACTGCGAAGAGTGCCTGGCGACCATCGTAGGCATCCCCGCCGCGGCACCGGCCATGGCAACTCCGGTTGCGGATTCGCAATACCAGATGCCCGCTTCGGGTTTGCCTCCGGCTTCGCCGAACTACGCCCGATCAAACCCCGTGTTGGCGTTCTTCCTGGGATTCTTGCCGGGGATGGGCGCGTTCTATAACGAGCAATACGGCAAGGGCATGATTCACCTGGCCATCTTCCTGGTGCTTTTTATCACCGGAATCGATAGTTCCATGAGTGGTGGCGCCACAGCGGCCCTGTGGATTTGTATCGCCGGGCTATGGGTGTACATGCCCGTCGATGCCTACCGCACGGCAAAGGCGCGGCAGGCCGGTGAAATCTTGTCCGACCCTCTCGATGCCTTTACCAAAGAACGTCCGATTGGGCCGGCTCTTCTGATTGGAGCCGGCGTATTGCTGCTTCTGCATAATTTTGATTGGTTTCCCTGGTACCGGATTTCACAATTTTTCTGGCCGGCTGTTTTGATCGGCGCGGGAGTTTTGATGATGCGCAAAAGGCTAGACCGCCGTTCTTAGGAGGCATTTCTCCATGAGTGACCGTATCCGTTGCGCCTGCCGCCGCTGTATGATTCGCGGGCTCATGGGTCCTGCTGTCATCATTACCGTCGGGGTGCTTTTTCTCCTTGACCAGATGCGCAGCGGTTATTTTTCGTTCGACAACACTTATCCGGTGATCCTCATCGTCCTCGGCGTAATCAGTCTTGCGGCTGCGGCTGCGCCAAGCGATGGACACATGTCCGGGTCGGTTCCTCCAGTAGTTCCGGGGGCGCCGGGCCCCCCGCCAACTGTTCCCCAAAATCAATTTCCCGGTCAGGGACAAGGACAATAAGCGTCTATGGCGAATCTTCGTCGACGCGGCAGCTCACTTTTTCCCGGTCTGCTACTGCTCTTCGTTGGACTGCTGCTGCTCCTTCACAACTACCGGGGCCTCGGCATCGTCAATGTGCTCGGACATTGGTGGCCGCTCATCCTGATTTTTTGGGGCGCGATCAAAATGTATGAACGCATGGCTGCCAGCCGATCCGGCGATCCAGGCGCGGCGAAGATTACCTCGGGCGAGGTTTTTCTTGTTCTGGGGCTGCTCAGTCTTCTGGGCATAGTGGTTGCCGTTGAGTACGGCAGAGAAAATCTCCCCGGTCACATTCGAGAATGGGGAAACAATTTTGACTTTGACCTGGAGGTCGCGCCCAAATCCGTTCCCGCGGATGCCCGCATCACAATACGCAACGGCCGCGGCAACATTAACGTGCGTCCTTCGGACGAGGCGCAAATTCGAGTCTCCGGGAAGAAAAATGCCAAGGCCTGGAACGAGAACGATGCCCAACATGTTGCCGATGGCGTGGGGGTCGAAATCGTGCGGAATGGCGACGGCTACGAAATCCGCCCTACTGGGGTGAATACGGGCGATTCGCGCATCAGCCTGGATCTTGAGGTGGCGGTACCAAAGAGGGCTTCGCTGACCATCCGGAACGAGAAGGGCAACATTGTCGTCGCCGACATGGCCAAGCCCGTAAACGTGACCAACGGCGTTGGTGACATCGAGATTCGCGGCACGGCGGGAGACGTCAGTATCGATACGCGAAAAAGCGACATCAAAGTTTCCGACACCAACGGCAACATCAAGATTTCCGGCCACGGCGGGGATGTAGATGTATCAGGTGTCACGGGGGGGCTTACCGTCGACGGCGAATTCTACGGAGCCATCCGGGCCGACAAAGTCGCAAAGGGCGTGCGCTTCATTTCACAGCGCACTGATCTCACCCTCTCGCAACTCGCCGGACACATGGAGGCCGGCCCGGGCAACCTGGCAATCTTTGACGCTCCCGGCAACCTCAGCGTGCGCACGCAGGACGACATCACTCTGGAGAACGCTGGCGGCAAGGTCAAAGTCGACAATCGCCGAGGGAACGTTGAAGTTCGTTTCTCCACGCCGCCGAAAGCCGACATCGAAATCAATAATTCTTCCGCGGGGATTACGCTGAGCTTGCCGGAGTCCTCGAGCTTCGAGATTGTCGCGGATTGCCATTCTGGGGATATTGACAGTGAGTTTCAGGCGGATTCGTTGAAGCTGACTTCCGGCACGGGGTCGGGCGATTCACATCTGGAAGGAAAGTATGGAAGCGGACGCGGGCCGAAGATTATCTTGAAAACCAGCTACGGCTCCATCGCCATCCGCAAGACCAGCTGAGAGCTACACGGAAACAAGCGTTCAAGGGACCGGCTATTTCACTGTCGGAATTATTCTGTCAGGGAGGGCTCCGCCCGCGCCGTTTCGATGGTGTGCTTCGCGCTCTCTTTTAACGCACCCACTCTCGAGCATTGACCGTTGATAATCTAAGCGCTGCCGGTTTCGAAGTTCAATAAAAATAAGCCAGAAAAAATACCTGAATTCCCTATCGGGTCTTTATCAGTGCTCAGCAAGCCGGTTCAGTTCGTGGAAGAAAGTTGGAAAAGATACGCCGGCGCAATCCGCGTCGCGAATCGCCGTGTTTCCCTCGGCCGCCAGGCCTGCTACGGCAAACGCCATGGCGATACGGTGATCTCCGTGCGGCTCAATCTCTGCTCCGCGCAATTTTCCAGCGCGACGGCCTTCCACTTTCAATCCGTCTGGGCGCTCCTCCACGGACGCGCCCATTCGGCGTAAATTCTCCGCGAGCGCGGCGATCCGGTCGCTCTCTTTCACTCGCAGCTCGGCAGCATCGCGAATTTCAATCCCCTCTTCCGTATGCGGGCCCAATGCGGCGAGCATCGGCAACTCGTCGATCACCAGTGGAATCTGTTCACCCGCGATCACCCCGCCTTTCAGTAATGCTCCCTTGACGGCCAGATCACCGACGATTTCACCATGGGCGCTCTTGAGCCCGAGGATTTCAATCGAGGCACCCATCGCAGCAAATAAGTCAAGAATCGCTGTCCTTGTCGGATTCAATCCCACGTTGTGAATCAGTACGTTCGAATCGGGAAAGAGTGATGCCGCGGCTATAAAAAACACCGCCGATGACAGATCACCAGGCACATTGAGCGATTTAGCGACCAGCATGCCGCTGCCATTTGCGTCGCCGAGTCCGTGAATTCGGATCGTCCGCCCGTCCTTCACGATGGCGGCGCCAAATTCTTCCAGGGCTAGCTCGGTGTGATCCCGAGTTCGTGCCGGTTCCGTCACACTCGTCAGGCCATCGGCAAACAGTCCCGCAAGCAAAACCGCGGATTTTACCTGGGCGCTGGCTATGGGCATCTGGTAATCGATGGCTTTGAGTTTGGCACCTCGAATCTCCAGCGGGGCAAAATTATCGTCACGCGCGCGAATGTCGGCGCCCATTTCCCGCAACGGCCCGATGACGCGCATCATGGGCCGCTTCTGCAAGGAACCGTCTCCCGTGAGTTTGGAGGAAAATTTCTGCCCGGCCAAAATTCCGGACAGCAACCTCATGGTCGTGCCGGAATTTCCGGCGTCCAGCGCACGCCAACTGCTCTTCAAGCCGCGCAGCCCGCGGCCGGTCACTCGAACCGTATCCTTGTCGGTTTTGACCTCGGCGCCGAGCGCGCTTATGCATGCCAGTGTGCTGTGACAATCCGCGGCTGCGGAAAAATGCCGCAGTTCGCTGGTGCCCTCGGCCAGCGCTGCGAGCATTGCGTATCGATGGGAAACGGACTTATCGCCTGGCAAGTCCAGGCCGCCGGTCAGGTGCTTCGCGGGTTGAATGGTCTCTTTTTTCACGGCGAAATTCTAGCACGCGGCGTCACACCGGTTCGAATTCCACGATCCGCGACCAAATTTACATTTTCAGCACTCGGCCCTGTCCTTCCAGCCAGTTTTTACCGGACACTCCCTGTACCACGCAGTGAAATCTCTCGGCTTGGCGATGCGTATCATCAAGTGAGGAGAACTGTCATGTCAGCCCGCAGCACGTTCATGCATCTCGCCGCCGAAGTCGGCATCTTATTCGGCGCACTCTTTCTCGTAAGTGTCCTCCTTGCCGCCATTCCTGGCCATCGTTCGCCCGCGGTGCCGGTCGAGGATGCCCAGCAATCAACCGGCTCCGAATCGCGGCCCGTGGACCATAGCAAAATGTCCCGCATGGAGATGGACGATGCCAAGGCCAACGAAGTCCACGCCGTCCACGACATGACGACTGGGCGCATGGACGCGCACAGTCTCCACATGCACATGGCGGAAATGCGCCCGCAAACGCCATCCGATGCCGCGCGGGCCAACGAGATCGTCAAGCAGCTTCGCACCGGAATCGAGAAATACAAGGACTACCACGTAGCTCTCAATGACGGTTACAAAATCTTTCTGCCGAATCTGCCACAGCCCGAATATCACTTTACGAATTACTTGAACGGCTTCCTCGAAGCCTTCTCTTTCGATCCGGCGCGCCCCACTTCCCTGCTCTACAAGAAAACTTCAGACGGTTACGAGCTTGTTGGCGCCATGTACACCATGCCCAAGCGCGCGACGAAGGAGCAGCTCAACACACGAGTGCCACTCAGCATGGCCACGTGGCATCTGCACACCAATCTTTGCATGCCGCAAGAGGGGCAGTTCCGCAATGCCGACTGGAGCAAGTTTGGCCTCCAAGGCAGCATCGCCACCGAAGAAGCGTGCGACGCAGCCAATGGCCGTTTCCAGCCCGTCATCTTCGGCTGGATGGTGCACGTCTACCCGTATGAAGACTCGCTCGACAAGGTCTTTGCCATGCACCACCACATGGAATAACCAGTCGCTGGCTTCGTGCGGTGATCTCTAGAGTTTTCTCCGGAGTTCTCTGTCGACTTGGCTGTCAGCGCCACGCGTTGACTTGTACCCATCCGCACCCTAATATGACCTGCCAATGTCGGTTTCCTTCCTATGATCGGGCTAACCGTCTCCCATTATCGCATTCTGGAAAAGCTCGGTGGGGGCGGGATGGGGGTGGTGTATAAAGCCGAGGATCTCAGGCTCGGCCGCCACGTGTCATTGAAGTTTCTCCCCGAACAACTTTCCAGGGATCCTCTGGCCATCGAACGATTTCAGCGGGAAGCACGGGCGGCTTCGTCGCTAAACCATCCTCACATCTGCACGATTTATGACGTGGACCAGTATGATGGTCAAAACTTCATCGTCATGGAATTTCTCGAAGGGCACACGCTGAAAAACCGGATTACCGGGAGACCGATAGACCTCGAGCGCGTTCCAGAATACGGCCACCAGATGGCAGACGCTCTTGAAGCGGCCCACGCCAAGGCCATCATTCACCGCGACATCAAGCCAGCCAATATTTTCATCACCAACCGTGGCCAGGTGAAACTTCTCGATTTTGGCCTCGCAAAACTTCTGCCCGAGCGGAGGGCCGCGAATCGTGCCAGACACGGACCTGCAACCTTCAGCGCCACCACCGAAGATGGCCATCTAACAAGCGACGGCGTGGCCCTGGGTACGGTCGCATACATGTCCCCCGAGCAAGTTCGCGGTCAGGAACTCGATGAACGCACGGATCTTTTCTCTCTGGGCCTGGTCCTCTATGAAATGGCCACTGGCCAGCGGGCGTTTACAGGAAATACGTCTGGCGTTATCTTCGATGCGATCCTGAACCGCGCACCTACTCCGCCGGCGCGTCTAAACCCCGCCATCCCCATCCAACTGGAACAGATTATTGCCAAAGCGCTGGAGAAAGACCGAGAGCTGCGTTATCGGACCGCTTCGGACATGCGGGCGGACCTACAGCGGCTGAAACGTGACACGGATTCATTACGCGCGATGCCGTTTACATACGGTCAAGCTTCACGCCAAAAGCTGCGGCGGTATTGGCCTCATTATGTGTGGGGTGGGGTTCTCGCTATTTTGCTGATCCTGTTCGGCTTGAATGTGAGCAATTTGCGGGACAGCCTATTTAATGGAACAAGCCAGGCAAAAATTGAATCGATCGCTGTCTTGCCCTTCGCTAATTTGAGCAACGATTCGAAAACAGAATATCTGAGCGACGGTATTACGGAGAGCCTGATCAACAGCCTCTCGCAACTGCCCAACCTGGCGGTCATGTCGCGCAACACGGTTTTCCGATATAAGGGCCAGGCCACAGATCCGCAAAAGGTCGGCCACGACCTGCATGTGCGAGCCATTCTCACGGGGAGGCTCAGCCTAACAGGTGACGAGTTGCTAATCAGCGTGAATCTGGAAGACGTGCAAAACAGCAGGCAGATCTGGGGTGAGCAGTACAACCGCAAGCTTTCCAATCTCGTGTCCGTGCAGCAAGAGATTGCCGGGGACATTTACGGACGCTTGCGTCCGCGGCTTGCCGGAGAAGAAAAAAAGTTGCTGGCCAAGCGGCCTACCGAGAATGTGGAGGCTTACCAACTCTATTTGCAGGGTCTTTTTTACTGGAACAAATGGACACAGGCGGATTTCAAGAGAGCGGCGGACTACTTCACTCTGGCTGTGCAAAAGGATCCACGGTATGCACTGTCGTACGCGGGGCTGGCCGACACCTACAGTCTGCTGGGAGACGAAGGTTACCTCCCGCCCTCGGAAGCCTGGCCGAAAGCAAAAGCCGCTGCGATGCAGGCGCTGGACATAGACGATACACTCGCGGAGGCGCACACCTCCCTGGGTCTGGTGAAAGAGCACTTCGAGTGGGACTGGACCGGCGCGGAGCGAGAGTTCAAGCGGGCCATCGAGCTCAATCCAAACTCCGCGACCGCTCATCACTGGTATGGAGACTACTTGGCGAACATGGGGCGGCCCGAAGAAGGACTGCGCGAAACAAAAAAGGCCCAGGAATTGGATCCCCTCTCGCTCATCATCAATACGAGTTTGGGCTGGCAATTGTACGTCGCGCGCCACAACGATCAGGCCGCCGAGCAGTTGCGCAAAGTCCTGGATATTGATGCGAAGTTTGCACCGGCGAGGCGCATGCTCGAGGAAGTCTACGCGGAAATGGGGAAACAAAAAGAAGCCGTGGCTGAAAGAGAAAAAATCCTGTCACTCTCAGGAAGCCCCGAACTCGCCGCCTCCATCGAAGAAGATTTCTCCAGGGCCGGGTACAAGGGAGTCTTGCAAAGCTGGCTGGATGGTCTGACGGAAATCTCCAAGCATGGCTACATCTCCTCCTACAGCATTGCTCAGGCCTACATGCGCATGGGCGAGCAGGAGAAAACGTTCGGCTGGTTGGAAAAGGCCTACGAGGAGCATGACAGCGGGCTGGTTTCCCTCGCCGTCGAGCCCATGTTCGACACGGTTCGATCAGACCCCCGATTCCGGGACATCCTCAGGCGGATGAAACTGGCGCATTAGAGGGTTGCCGCACCGCGGCTTTATGGTCCGCAATCCCGCACTCGAGGGCGGGTGCGACTATCGCAAGGGATAGTCCCGTTCACCCGGCAGATGGCCGTCCACGCGCAAAACTTTCAATCCAGAGCGCACATTTCGTGAATCCACAAAAGCAATGGCGCCAGGCATGGCAGTAACGAGGTCGTACTGCAAATCGTTGGAGTAGACAATCTTAGGTGGCGAGGCAACCTCCGCGCGGAAGATCTTGGCCACCCAATACTGTTTGAACTGGGCTTCCGACATCTGGTAAATCACGCGCAACACGACATCGCGTTCCCGGGCGACGGGGGCACGAATGAGCAAGACCACGGGGAGTTTGGAATTCCAGTATTGCCGCTCCCCGAGAAGGACCTTGCGCACTTCGCTCAGGCTGAGATCGCTAACGGGAGTGTCAGGATGAACCACAACGGCGATATCGGTCCCTCGCGCTGTCTGGGCTGCCGAAGGATGCTGAAGGAGGGTGCAAATCCAGAGGGCTATCCAGAGAGTTGGCACGACGTGTTTGATAGTGGCATTCATTGGGTAGCTCGCTCAGAAAGTAAAGGCCGTCTGGAAAAATACACCATTCACACGCGGATCCGTGGGTAGCCGCTTGCTATTGCGGTATTCAGCTTTGAAAGCCGCATAGTTTGTGATGTCATATCGCAGACCAATAATCGAGCCCACCAGGTCCTGATTCGTAAAGACCTGTTCGCTCAGCGACGTGTGCGTATGTTCGAAGCGATAATAGGGCTTCAATGTTTTTTCAAGCCATGGTAGCCGGTAGCCAACCTGGGCGTAGAAAGCTTGGCTGTTGGTGACGAAGTTGGTAAGAATGTTGCGATGATTGACGTTGGCGAATTCCGCCAGGAATTCCGGGGATTCCTTGGTCCAGACCAGATGAGCGGCGGAGATCCACTCGCGGAAATTATTCCCATTAGGTAGCGTGTTGGGTAGGGTGATTTTGTCCCGGTACACGGAAACGCCCATTTGCAAGCCGTAGAGTTTGACAGGCCGGGAATAGAGGTTGGCAACCCACGCGCGATTATTGTTGTTGTCGCCTGCGTCGCCAGGGCGGCTGATGGTCGACCCCCGGCCATTCCCTACGCCGGCACTGTAGCTCAGTCCCGCCCCTCCGGAGGGGATATTGCCTTCGGCAAGAAATCCTACGAAATGGACAGGGATAAAGGTTCCACCGATCTTGACCATGTCCGGGCGGCTGATGCTCGTTTGCAGCCATGCGCCGTGATGGAAAGCAGTATTCCAGTAGCCGATGGGTGTGTGATAGCGCCCGAAGGAGATCTTGAAATAATCGTTGTAGTCGTACCTGATGATGGAACGTTCTACCTCCACGGTGTAGCCAGTCGGCTGGGCATTGAAAGTCATTTCACCGAAATAGCTGACCTTTCGAGAGAGTGGCGAACTTATGTGCAGATCGAGCTGGCCGAGATTGAAGCCGCTCGTGGCCCCCTGCTGGTCCGTCGCGGAAAAATCCACGTCTCCAAAACCGCGAATCTGGAGAGAAGGATAATGAGTCTCCATTTGGCGGACCGCAGTTTGTTCGTCGCGACCTTCGTGCTGATGCCCGGGCCCGGGAGAGGGAGCTGCTTCGGCCAATTCCAGCTTTGGCGCAGCGGGGACATTCGCGGCCAATTCCAAAGGAGCGGAAGCAGCGGCTAACTTAGTCTCCATCTCAGCAAGGCGTTTCTCGAGCCTCTGGACTCGCTCGAGCAGCATCCTCACCTGCTCTGCCTGATCGGGCGGTGGCGAGCCTTGTGCTCTTGCGGTACCCGCTGCAAATAACATCACCACGAGGACCGGCAATCGTCGGCGCACGGTTCCCTCCTCTAGCATTTTCTCGGCTCTTTACCCAAGGGGAAGAAGACTGCCATTGTGAAATTCGGAATGAGACTTTCACAAACTGCTTCGGCAAATCACGGCTTATACGTCGAGAGTCCTTCGTCACCCCGGGATGTGCCGGAGAGTGGAGCGTATTCTATGCTTCACAACTCGATTGTCACAACATACTTTTCGTGCGACGTTTGCACTTCGGATACATTTTAGATGCTTCGATTAGGTTCCATTGCTTCCTGATGCCACGCCGCGTATTATTAAGGATTCATGCTCACGGTCCGTTTTGAACTATCGAACTCTCGGTGCTTCTTGTTCTTCGCCTTCGTAGCGTGTACGGCCGCGCTTTGGCTGGGACCGGGAGTCGCCATCGCACAAGAATCGAATGAAATCCTTCCTCTCAGCCAGGTTCGCGCCGGCATGGAAGGGTACGCATATACGATCTTTGCCGGCGATCAAGTCGAAAAGTTTGACCTTGAAGTCATCGGCGTGCTGGATAATTTTCTAGGCCCCAAACAATCCATTATCCTCGTGCAGTTGAAGGGGCCGAAGGTCGAGCACACCGGTGTGGTCGCGGGGATGAGCGGCAGCCCCGTCTATCTCGATGGCAAACTCGCTGGTGCCCTTTCACTGAAACTGGGCATCTTCAGCAAAGAGCCCATCGCCGGCGTCACACCCATTCAGGACGTACTGAACCCGCCCTCCCTGCCTCCTGCGGCGCAGGCGGCCCCGCAGCAACTCGGGCTTCCCAGTGAAACCTCCACACGGACTGCGCTGCCATCTGGCTCCGCACTCGAGCCGATCGAAACGCCCCTTGTTTTCTCCGGCTTCCAGCCGGCCGCGCTGCAGCAATTCGCTAGTCAGTTACAAGGCTACGGCTTCGTCGCAGCGCAAGGCGGAACGGCCTCGCCTCGCGCCGATGATGCGCGTCTGGTTGCCGGCGACATGGCCGGGATGGTTCTTGTTCAGGGCGATGCCTCCATCAACTCCGCCTGCACGGTCACGGCGGTGCGGGCCGACCGTGTTTATCTCTGTGGCCACCCTTTTATGAGTCTCGGCGACATTCAGCTGCCCATGGCGCGCAGCCGCGTCGTCACCACGCTGTCTTCCAATCTCGCTTCCACCAAGATCGTCAATGTGGGCGGCGCCATCGGCACGATCACCGGCGACCATCTCACGGCCGTCACCGGCAAACTAGGCGCGCCTCCCGCGATGGTTCCGCTGGATTTGACCCTCTTGGTTTCTGGCGCCGAGCCCGCGAAGCAGAAGACCCTGCACTTCGAACTGGTCAATCACCCAAAGCTTACGCCGCTCCTGGTTGCCATCACCACCTTCAGTGGTCTGACACAAAATTCTCTATATGGTGAGGGCACCACGTTGCATCTTTCCGGCGAGATTCGCCTGCAAGGTCATGCGCCGGTTAGAATTGAAAACACTTTCGCTCCGGGCGATTCTCTTTCTCCCGATGGCATGCCCATCGCTCTCACGGTCCAAAATATTTTTACACGCCTTTTCGTCAATACTTTCGAACCTGCCAAGGTGGACGGTATCGCCCTCCGAGTCGAAAGCGTTCCGGGTCGAAAATCATTCGTCATTGAAAGCGCGTGGCTCGAAAAAGGGGAAGCCGCTCCCGGCGAAACTCTTCGCGTCCGGGTGCTGCTGCGCCCCTATCGCGGCGCCGCGCGCGTGGAAGAGACCACCGTTCGCATCCCGGAACAGGTGGCGCGCGGCACGACGCTCCGCATCCTTGTCAGCGACGCCGATCTGCTCAATCGCGCTTCCCGTGGCTTCGCGTTTGCCGGCGCCGGCAGCGGGCCGACCGGCCTCGATCAACTCATCGCGCTCTTGAATCGCGAGCGCCGGAACGACCGTCTTTACGTTGGACTCTTCGCCCCGGCCCCGACGCTTCTCTGGGACGACAAGGAACTGCCGAACATCCCGCTCTCGCAAATCAACGTCGTCGACGGCCGTCCCACTCCAGGCAGCGTCCAGGTGCTGCGGGAATCGTTGGTCAGCGAAGCTTCCATCCCTCTCGGGGGTCCCGTGTCCGGCGTCATCTCTCTAAATCTCCAAATCCGGTGATCACTAATATGAGCAGCCTGCCGAAAAGCTCAATTCAACTGTCTCAACCGCGTCCGATAAGCGAACAATTAAGGAACAATTGTCAATCTGAGGGGCCGTCCTTAGCGGCTCCGAAGAATCTCAATTCCACACACCGCAATCACTCATCCGTTGAATTTCGGCGTTTCTTTTCTTTTTCCTTGCTTTTTTGCTTGCTCACTTCGTTACCCCTGCTTGCCGAGCACACCCGTCGCTGGCGCCAGTCCAGTTACGAAGAATTTCTCAAAGGCACCGCGCACGGCGTGGCGGTGCGCAGCGACGGCCGCCTCGAACTCGCGCCCAAAGTCACTTTACTTGCCGACGCGGATGCTTCCTATCTTTGGTCCGTACGCCTCGATCCCCAGGGCCTTCTCTACGCTGCCGGCGGCTCGCCTGCGAAAGTATTTCGCTTCGATTCGAACGGCAAACCTGCCATCGTTTTCGATTCCTCTGATCTCTCCGCGCAAGCCATCGCCTTTGACTCCAAAGGCGCTCTTTATGTCGGCACTTCTCCCGACGGCAAGGTTTACCGGGTCTCTACTTCCGGCGAGAAATCCGTTTTCTTTGAACCCAAAACGAAATACATCTGGGACCTCGCTTTTTCGCCCGACGGAACTCTCTATGTCGCCACCGGTGACAAAGGACAGGTCTTCGCCGTCGGGCCCGACGGCAAAGGCGAGCTTTTCTACTCCAGCGACGAAGCTCACATGCGCGTTCTGGCTTTTGACGCAAAAGGAAATCTCATCGCCGGCACCGAACCCAGCGGCCGCATCCTTCGCATCTCGCGGAGTTCGTCGAAAGCATCGGCCAAAGACTCCAAGAATGCAGCCATGGCGAAAGCAGAAGGCTTCGTGCTCTATGAAACTTCCAAGCGCGAAGTCACTTCCCTCGCTGTGGCCCCTGACGGCACCATCTACCTCTCCGCCATCGGTGAAAAGCAACGCGTCGGGCAAGCTCCGAGCCCCATCATTTCCAACGCACAAGGCACGCCAACCGTTATGACCGGCGTCCCGGCAGGTCCCGGGCAAACCCCTCCGCAGCAACCCTTCGTCCCCTTTCCTGCTCTGCTCTCCAGCAGCATCTACCGCATCAGCGCCGATGGCGCCCCGGAAGAGCTTTGGTCCTCGCGCGAAGACGTGGTCTACGCCCTTGGACTTGCTTCCGATGGCCGCCTCCTGGCGGGGACCGGCAACAGCGGGGCTCTCCTGGCCATCGATGGTCACGGCGTTTTTGCGCATCTCGCCAAGTCCGGCTCCGCGCAAATCACGGGCATCGCCCACAATTCCTCCGGCAGAGTTTTCCTGTGCACCTCAAATCCTGGAAAAGTCTTTTCGGTCGGCCCCGAATACGAAGCCGCAGGCACGTTCGAGTCCCGCTCTTTCGACGCGCAACTATTCTCGCAGTGGGGCCGCCTGGAGTGGTGGAGTCCCCCGCCGGCGGCCCCCGCCAAGGCCAATTCGAATGAACTACGCCTGGAGTTTTTTGTACGCTCGGGAAACACGGAGGACCCCGGCGGCGAGTGGTCCGGCTGGTACGGCCCCTACGCGAAATCGGGCAGTGCCGTCGAAGCGCCGTCGGCGCGGTTCGTTCAGTGGAAGGCGGTCATCCACGACGGACGCCCAGGGGATGGTATTGATTGGGTTAGCCTGGCGTATCTGCCTCGCAACGTCGCGCCGGTCATCGACGGAATCGCATTGCAGGATCCCGGAGTGCGGGCGCAAGGCCAAGTCGGCATGTCGTCGGGCCAGCCGACGACGGTGATGCTCAAGATGCCACAGCCGCCCAACGTTTCCGGCATGGCAAGCCCCCAGGGCAGCACGCCGCCGCGGTTCGAACCCCCGCCGCAAGGCACCCTGCAGAAGGGTTATCAATCCGTTGTGTGGACCGTGCACGACGAAAACGACGACGAAATGCGTTACTCCGTTTACTTTCGCGGTGAAAACGAACACGAATGGAAATTATTTAAGGAAAACCTCGAGCAGAAATTCTATTCATGGGACACCACCACGCTGCCGGATGGAGCCTACTACCTGAAAATCGTCGCCAGCGACGCGCCGTCAAATCCCCCCGCTTTGGCACTCAAGAAAGAACGCGAAAGCGAGCGCTTCGAGGTGGACAATACTGCACCAGTAGTCAAAATCATGGGGACTATTTCGGATTCTCCGATGCCCAACGGCAAGCTCACGATCGTCCAATTCACCGCGCAGGATGCGGGGAGCAGCATCGAGCGCGCGCAGTACAGTGTCGACGGTGGCGATTGGCTCCTAGTAGCCCCCACCGGCCGCATCAGCGATGCGCCCGAACAACGGTACGAGATTTCCCTCAGCGGACTTGGCCCGGGCGAACATGTAATTTCCGTGCGAGCCTACGACCGGTTCGAAAACGTCGGCAGCGCGAAAACCATCGTCACCGTTCCGGCCGCAAAACCCTAGCCTACAGCCTAGGCCTTGCGCTGCCTTTCTCCAGCGAAGTACGACTTTGGCATGGATTGCGGAGCGCAACGTCTCAGCTGACACACCCCACACTTTCAAGTGCGGGTGCTAACCCTCAAGCCCAGCCTCGGCCGCCCGCGAAGCCGTCTCTGCCCTTGTTTTGACTGATTACTAAAACAGAAAACTGCCAACTGCCCTTCAGCTCAACCAGCGGTCTTGGGGAGGGATGGCTTGGAACTTCTCGATTTCGACGCCGAAGCCGATGCGGCCGTCTCCGTATGGCTCGTTGCGGACATGCACGACGCGCGCGGTGCAGCGCATCTCCTGGGAGGAATTCCCGGTCACTTCGGCGGGCATGCGCAGCGTCGCTTCGATGGGCATACCAACCTGCAGTGGAGCCGAGGAGGCGAAGAAGAAGCCTCCCCGTGAGACATTCAGAGCTTCCGTAAAATGCTCGATCTTGTCCGAAGCAACCCCAAGGGCACGGAAGCGCAAGGGTGTCCGTAGGTTGAGGCGGGTCAGTTGTCGGCGTTCTGCTACTTTCATCTTGTCCCCTGCGCGCTAGGATAAGGTCTGGCGTGCTTACTCTCGCGAATATGGTGGAGGGGACTTCCAGCGTAACAGAGCCAGTCCGGCGGTCAAGCATCAAAGGTGGCATGGCCCAGAAGTACCGGTACCCATATGAGTTTCCTGCGGCTTAGATCATCCGAGCCCACGGAGCCATCATTTGCGTACCATAATGCCTCTTTAACAGCGGCGGACAACGCATTATAAGGCGAGCTAAGAGTGAAGAACTGACAAGCGACTCGAACCCAAGACGAGGATTATGAAAACTGCTTCATCCACCGAATCCATCCAATACCAACCACCCACATGGGAGGCCATCCTAGCGGCGCATGCGCGCATCGCCCCCAGGATCCACCGCACGCCGGTCCTAACGTCCGCATCCCTGAACGCCATCGCCGGGACGCGGCTCTTCTTCAAGTGCGAAAATCTGCAGAAGACCGGCTCGTTCAAGATTCGCGGGGCGTCCAATGCGATCCTTTCCCTGACAGAACAAGAGGTGGCGCGGGGGATCGTCACTCAATCGAGCGGAAATCATGGCGCCGCCGTGGCTTGCGCGGCCGCCTGGCGAGGAGTCCCGGCATGGATCGTCATGCCGAAAAATGCACCCGCGGTAAAAGCCGCGGCCATCGAGGGCTACGGAGGGAGAATTGTTTTCTGCGAGCCAACGGTGACTGCCCGAAAGGCAACTTGCGACCGAGTCCAGGCAGAAACAGGCGCGCACCTGGTGCATCCTTACGACGACGACCGCATCATCGCGGGACAGGCCACGGCGGCGAAGGAGCTGCTGGAGGAGGTAGGCGACCTGGATGCTGTGTTTGCACCAGTCAGCGGCGGCGGATTGCTCAGCGGGACGTGTCTCGGCGCCAAGGGAATTCGCGCAGATGTGCGGGTAGTTGGCTGCGAACCGGAACGCGCGGATGACACCTACCGGTCCCTGACCAGCGGGACGCTGCAATCGCTGGAGTCGAGCGACACCATTGCTGACGGGTTGCGGGCATCGTTGGCGCCGCGCACGTTTGCGATCCTGCGGCGTCATGTGGAATGTATCCTCCTGGTCAGCGAGGAGGAGATCATCTCGGCGGCGCGGCTGGTCTGGGAGCGCATGAAAATCGTCATTGAGCCATCGAGCGCTGTGGCGATTGCTCCACTGCTAAAGCCCGGCGTGGTAGCGTCGTTGAATCTGCCGAAACGTACCGACGGGGGCACTCCGAAGCTCGGCGTGATCTTCTCCGGCGGGAACCTGGACGTTTCTTCCCTGCCGTGGATGTGACCCAAGTCGGCAGTCCATCCTCGGCCCTCTCCGGCCAGCTCGAGGATCTGTGCTAAATCCGTGCACTATTTGTGCAAGGAATTATGCACATTGTGCAAGAGCCTAGGTCTGACGAAAGCTTTCTTACAGAAAAACCAGGACTTAGATTACGGGAAGTTTGGACAACCGCATGCTCCGACACACTCGGCAGGAATGGGATACAGATGAGCATGAATGGCCAGGAGCGAGTAGCAGAGGACCGGGCAGCAGTGCTTCTGGGGCTCACGATGACCGAAATCCGGAGCTTTTCGCGGATATCCGGCCTCGGACACCTCGAGTGTGGCGACCGGGGAGAGCAAATGGTTTTCACGTACGACGAGCTGCAGAGGCTCTGCCTGCTAGCCGCACAGTCTTCGAAGTAGTAAGCCAGTCTTCTAGAGAGCTTGCCTAGTCTCCTCCTCACTCCCCCCCGGCCCCGGGTGCCTCCCCACAGACACCCGGGGCTATTCTTTTCGTAGGCTAGAATTTCGAAATTGAGGGTGACGAAAGCGGTCTTGCTTAGTACCGGTCTTGCTGGGCCCAGGAGCTTACTTCGTCCGCCACGGAGAAGGGGGCTGTGGGACACATAGCGAAGCGGGTGTCTAATTGATAGGCCTGAGCTTCAAGAGGTATGGCGATCCAGGAACGAGATTTGACGAAACCTCGAACGTAAAGGTCACTGTAACGGTCCACTCCAAGAAGCGCCATTTGTGTGGCATGGACCAACCCGTGGAAGAGGGTTCGTGGCGCGATTTCGTCGTGAAAAACGATTATGTCCAGGTAAGTGACGGAAGCCAGGTGCACGAAGTCAGGAAAGCTGCCGGCGCTGAAGGCCATGGCCTCGGAATAAAAAGGCGGGGGTGGGATGCGGGCACCCTTCAGAATCACCGCCCTGACGTTCTCAAGCAAAATCTTAGAGAAATAAGGCTGAACGGCAGTTCTCCATCCCAGCGTCAGCGGCTCACTCGCAGGGGAATAAAGACCTCTTTCCTGGCGCAGATACGTCGCGACTCGGGAAATCATCTCGGCTACACGCGCCTCCGAAAGATCAGTTGGATCCATTGCCATTCAACTTTCTCCCCTGGCAGGCTGGACTGCACGCCTGAAGCTAGCTACGGTCAACGCGGCGAGCGATTCAGGTCATCCAATTCCATGGCCTGAACGACGACGACATCCGGTGGCTAATCGTCCTCGCCGGGTGATGTGCCGCCGCTTTCGGCGTCAGACTCTTCTCTTTCCGAACCGGCGTTCGAATAGTCGTCGTAATGAACCTGGAGAAAAAAAGCATAGCCAGACTGGAGCGGCTGATCCAGTTTTTCTGTTTGCTCGTTCACCAGCTTGCCACTCGACTTCACCTTCATTGCCAGCCTGTCTCCGGGGCTGGGTTTATCCGCCCCGATTTCGATATAGCCGCCGACATGAGCGGGAACATCAATCGTCCAAGAACGAGCCCCGGCGGCGATCTTTTCGTACGTCTCGAGTGTCTGTTGTTCGCCCGCAGGTTTATCGTGCTGCGAGAAGCTGACGCGCATAGTCGCTGCGGACGTGCTTTCGACCTCGATCTCCAGGGTGTGTCCGCCGCTCCAGACCTTGTCAGGAATACGGCTTGAAGATTGCGAGTGCGAATCGCCGGGGTGCATGGACCACCACGTCAATGTGATGGCCATGCCGAGCACGGCGAGACCTGCACGAATTGCTAG
>Ga0137363_10000552_pt1 | contig 20811 bp, 17 predicted proteins | sample MadtaG_FD_104800 | JGI IMG/M metagenome (GOLD analysis project Ga0137363, IMG submission 104800) | Vadose zone soil microbial communities from Angelo Coast Range Reserve, California, USA - Mad1_115_16 metaG | ecosystem: Environmental > Terrestrial > Soil > Vadose zone | place: USA: California...
GATCAAGTAATCGATCTAAATCAATGGGCACTCGCCTGGTGGGAGGATCAACTCAAGAGTCAGGCCACGGCGGCGCGCGCTGCCCGCGAGTACCTGGACCAGCGGGGCATAACCGAAGAGACACGCCAGGCTTTCCGGCTTGGCTTCGCGCCGGACAGTTGGGACGCGCTTTCAACTCATCTGCGTCAGAAAGGTGCGTCCCAGGAACAGATTGAGAAGAGTGGGCTGGTGGTTAAGAAAGAAGAAGGCGGCTCGTATGATCGCTTTCGCGGCCGTTTGATGTTTCCGGTGATCGACGCGCAGGGACGCGCCATCGCCTTTGGGGGCCGGACGTTGGATCCGGAAGGCGAGCCGAAGTATCTAAACTCGCCGGAGACATCGGCCTACACGAAAGGACGGCACTTGTACGGGCTCAACCTGACTCGTGATGAAATCCGCCGCCAGGGCTTTGCGATCCTGGTTGAGGGCTACCTGGATCTGATCGTGCCTTACCAAATCGGGGTACGAAACATCGTCGCGAGTTTGGGCACGGCGCTGACACCCGAGCAGGCGAAACTGATCGCCAGATTTGCGCGCAAGGTGGTGGTGAACTATGATGGTGACCGCGCGGGGGTGCAGGCAGCCAAACGAGCGATCGAAACCATTCTGGCAGAAGATTTGGAAGTTAAGGTATTAGTTCTCCCGGATAACGCTGATCCTGATGACTTCATCAGAAAGTACGGCGCAGCGGAGTACCAGAAGCGCCGAGGCGAGGCCCAGCCCCATATACAATTTGTGATCGATCAAGCAGTACGGGATCGTAACCTTCACAGCCCGGCTGATAAGGCTGCGGCAGTTGAGGAGGCGCTCCCGTTTATTCGCGCTGTCCGCAACCGGATTCAGAAACGCGAATATTTTGATATTGCGATGGATGCGCTGCGGGTGCAGCCGGAACAGCGTCGCGAACTCTGGCTGGGAATCAGAAGCGGCGCAAGCATCGACGCAGCGTCCGTTCAGAAACTGATAGGACTAAGTGCGACGAGCCGTCCCACCGTAGCGGAAGAAAGACTGCTTGAACTTTTGCTCGCAAATCCAGAGTTGCGCAAGATCATTCTGCCGCGATTAGAGACTGCCGATTATGAAGACCTGACATCGGCGCCAGTCTTTCGCGCTCTGGTAAGCTTGGATAAAGACGATCAGGAAGTTGGATTTGATTTTTTAAGCGCTGCGACGGCCGACGATCCACTAGCGAGCGAGTTGCTTGCTCGCTGGATGATGAACGAACCGATGGAGTCTTTCGATGAGTCCCTGGCCGCTGCTGATAGTTGCCTGAACGCGTTGCGCGTAGCGAAACTCGATCGCGATATCGACTCTTTGGCTGCCGAGCTGGCTGAAGCCCAACGCGCCGCCGATGGTTTGAAACTCGACCGTCTCACCATGGAAAAACAGGAACTGATGAAGCGGCGCTCGCTGCTGGCGCGGCCACAAACGCAAGAGGGTCCAGGACGTTGACTGTTGGTTGAGTGACTCGAAAGAAAAGGAATAGGAACATACAAAACCGTGGCCATTAGAGAAGAAAAAGATAGAGACGATGTGCTGGATCGATTGCTGCAATTGGGCGGCGACAAGAAATTTCTGTCATATGACGATTTGAATCGCGAACTGCCGGAGAATGTAGTGTCGGCCGATGATAGCGAGGATGTGCTGCAAAAGCTGGACGCTTCGAATATTCACGTCGCGGATTCCGATGAGCGCCTGATTGAACAAGCCGCCGCGATTGCCACCGATGATGAAGACGGAAGCGACGAAGACCTCGAACTCGATCTTTCCGCGGGAGCGCTCGAGAAGACCAACGATCCGGTGCGGCTGTACCTGCGCGAGATGGGCGTCGTTCCGCTCCTGACCCGCGAAGGTGAAGTAGCGATTGCCAAACGCATCGAGCGTGGTCAAATCAAAACTCAGAAGTCGATTGCCCGCTCTCCCATTGCGGTGGGCGAACTGCTGAAGATTGGTGACGAGCTGGCCGCTCACACAATCAACATTCGCGAAGTCGTAAACTTCTCTGAACAGGCCGAACTTGCCGGTGAAGAAGATAAGGCTGACGAATACCGCGAATGGACGATCGAGGGGATCGAGAACATTCGACGGCTGTTCAAGAACGCGCTGAAAGAGTGGGTCAAGCTGCGCACGGAAGAGAAGGTTACTCGCGGCAAGAAAACCAGGAAGCTGCTGCGCCTGCGGCGCAAAGTCGCCCGGCTGCGCATTGAGATCGCCGACGAGATTGGCAGGCTGAACATGACCGAGCGCTCACGCCAGCGCTTGATCAACTCGATCCGCAACGTACAGAAGGAAGTTCGTTCAGCCGAACGCGAGATCGATACGTACTCTGACAGGCTGACCAAAAAGCGTCTCAAAGCGGACGACATAAAGGCATATAAGAAACACGTTTCGAACGGCAGAAAGCGTTTGCAGGCCGTCGAACAGGAACATCACATTTCGCCGGTGGAGATCAAACGTTCGCTCCAGGCAATCGTTACGGGCGAGCATCAGACAGGGCAGGCCAAGCGCGAACTGGTCGAAGCCAACCTGCGTCTGGTCGTTTCGATTGCCAAGAAATACACCAACCGCGGATTGCAGTTTCTCGATCTGATTCAGGAAGGCAACATCGGCTTGATGAAAGCCGTCGACAAGTTCGAATGGCGGCGTGGTTATAAGTTTTCGACCTATGCGACATGGTGGATTCGGCAGGCAATTACCCGGGCGATCGCCGACCAGGCCCGGACGATTAGAATCCCCGTACACATGATCGAAACCATCAACAAGCTGATCCGGACTTCGCGCGCCCTGGTGCAGGAGTTAGGCCGCGAGCCGACCAGCGAAGAGATCGCGAAAAAAATGGACATTCCGGTTTCGAAAGTGCGCAAGGTCCTGAAGATCGCCCAGGAACCGATTTCGCTTGAAACTCCGATTGGCGAAGAGGAAGACTCGCATCTGGGCGATTTCATCGAAGACAAGTCGATTCTGAATCCCTCGGACGCAGTTGTCGCTTCGAACTTGCGTGAGATCACCGACGAAGTACTCGCCACCCTGACGCCCCGCGAAGAAAAAGTTATCAAGATGCGTTTTGGCCTGGGCACGACCGGCTCGGAGCACACGCTCGAAGAAGTCGGACAACATTTTGCCGTAACCCGCGAACGCATTCGTCAAATCGAGGCCAAGGCCCTGCGCAAGCTGCGTCATCCCTCGCGATCGCGTAAGCTCAAGGCGTTTCTTGAAACTGTCCAACACGGATAATTGAAGGAATTGCTGGGAGCGCGGACGTCCCATCCGCACTGAGCGCGAAGCGCGAACCGGCGTCCCCGCGGCACTCAAGGGTTTAGAGTAGGTAACTGAGCGAGCTACGCTCGCTGTGCGGACGAAACGTCCGCGTTCCCAGTATTAACTAGAATGAAAAGAATTATCGAAAGCTACAAGCGGAAGCTGGCTGGCGAAGAAGGCTGGATCTTAAAGCGCGGCGCGCAACTGCGCATTGCACTTTGCTATCCAAATGTCTACAGCATCGGCATGGCCAACCTTGGCTTTCAGGCGATGTATGAAATCTTCAATCGCATTCCTGAAGTGTCATGCGAACGAGCGTTCCTGCCCGACAGTGTCAGAAGCCCGCGCGTAAGCAAGGGCTCCGGTTATGATCAAGCCCTCCCTAATGGTCGGGCTTCTGACACGCTTGACGAAATGCACGAGTACGAGCGCACCCGCACACCTCTGCTCTCGCTGGAATCACAGACAAAGCTGCGCGACTTTGATGTCATCTCCTTCTCGATCTCTTTTGAAACAGATTACGTGAACATGGCGCGCATGCTGCAAATGAGTGGCGTACCGGTTTGGTCGAAGGATCGAACTAAACATGATCCATTGATCGTCATGGGAGGCGCGTCTTCGTTTCTGAATCCGGAGCCCATCGCCGAGTTCACCGACGTCATCGGAGTCGGCGAAGGAGAAATCCTCGGGCCCAAGCTGATCGATGTGCTGCTGGAAAGCGAATCGAAGGAAGACACGCTACTGGCATTGGCGCGACAAGGTCGCGGTTTCTATGTGCCTTCGCTCTATCACGTCAGTTACAAGGACGACGGCACAGTCGCGGCCTATACACCGACCGAGGAAGGCGTTCCGGCCCGTGTGGGCCGCGCAGTTTCCGCTGAGAGTCCCAAGGAAGGCAGTCTGCGCCGCGCGATTCGTCGTGGGCAAAAAGATTTGGTTGAGCAGTTGAAGCGCGATGAAGTCTTTGCTCCATCGACCACTATCTGGGCGCCCCAGGCCGAGATGGGTGATCGGTTTCTGATCGAGATCTCGCGCGGCTGTTCACAGGGTTGCCGGTTCTGCTGGGCCGGGTATAACTACTGGCCGCCGCGGGTAGTGCCCGCGCGCGATATTCTGGCCAAAGCTGCCGAGTGGCGCGGAAAGACCGACAAGATTGGTTTAGTTTCAACCGCGGTCTGCGATCATCCCGAGATCAGTGAAATCCTGCAGGGCCTCAGGGCGATGGACTATCGCATTTCGGTCTCATCTTTGCGGCTCGATCAAATTTCGGAGGAGTTGCTGGATGCACTGGTTGAGTCGCGCGATCAGCAAATCGCCGTCGCACCTGAAACCGGATCGGATCGCCTGCGCCGCGTCATCAACAAGAACCTTACCAACGACGAAATCGTCGACATCTGTGGCGCCGTCTTTGATCGCGGCCTGCTGACCGTGAAGCTCTACATGATGGTTGGCTTGCCGACCGAAACCGATGAAGACCTGGCTGAGATGATCACGCTGGTCGAACGTATTAAGGATCGAATGCTGGAAGCGGGCAAACGTTTCGGCAGGGCCGGCAAGATCATTCCTTCGCTCAATGGCCTGGTGCCAAAGCCGAACACGCCGTTTCAGTGGGAACCGATTTGTAGCGAAAAGGAATTGAAGCGCCGTTTGAAGTGGGTTTCCAAAAACCGCGCGCGCATCCCCAACGTCGAAGTGCGCGCGATGTCGGCTCGCATCGCGCACGAACAGGCGCTGTTTTCCTCAGGCGATCGCCGCATAGCAAGCGTTATCGAGGCTACTGCGCGTTTGCAAGGCGATCTGCAAGCTGCACTGCGCGAAACGCAGGTCGATCCGGCGTTCCATACCAGCCGCCGCCGCGACTATGACGAAATTCTTCCCTGGGAGATCGTCAATTCCGGGTTGTCGCGGGAGTTTATGCAGCAGGAGGACGAGCGCGCCCACGATGCTCGTTCAACCGCGCCCTGTCCTTCTGTAAACCAATGCACACGTTGTGGCGTATGTCCGACTACGTGGCTGGGCGAGGCTCCAGCTGCGCTCGTGCAACTGCAGGCCTTCGCGACTCATCCCGCCGCGAAAGCTGCCCTGCTGGTTTGACTCCTTCTTACTTGATTGTGAAAAAGGTAGTGCTCTTGGCCGTGTGGTCGAACTGGTAGTTGTAAGTAAATCCGGGAAATGAAATCGGCCGGGTGAATTGCACGCGAACTTCCATGCGGTTTTCGTTTTTGCCTGGGGTAATGATCGCGTCGGGAGGAACGTGCAACTCCGCCTTACTCTTCTCAAGCTGATCCGTGATCCAACTTGGTTCATAACCCTGAACGGCCGCCTGGTCGACCTTGTTCTGCATCACGTCTTTGAAATAATAAGCATCCACCGCAATCGGCACATAAAGGTAGCCTGTATAAACCACTGCCGCGAAAACCACGATCGCGATTATAAATTTCAGTCGCGCCCCGCCGCGCTCGCTATTCTTCATTCGCATAAGTTGTATTCCTTGGTTGATTCCAAGGACCCCCCTTATTCATTGGGTTAAGCTGGACTTGTTTGACCGTCTAAACCAGCCCCTAATAGGGTTAGTCGCCCGCAGCCTTAGGAAATCGACCGCAAACCCGCGCGCAGAGAGGAACGTAGCAGTCGCTTGTCAATCTGTTTTCCGTCAACGAGGCGGGCGCGTCCGATTCGTTCGAGGAGAACCCACATAGTCGTGCCGCCGAGCGATTTCTTATCGCCCTTCATCGCGGTGACTATTTCGCCTATTGAAAGATCTTCTGCACCTGGTAACGGCCCGCAGAGCCGCACCGCTTCGCGCAACGATTCTAACTCGTCAGAGGCGAGCATGCCTATGTTTTTTGATATTTCGCCGGCGACCAGCGTGCCATAACCCACAGCCTCTCCGTGGCGGAACCGCCGGTAACCAGTTAGTCTCTCGAGCGCATGCGCCGTTGTGTGGCCAAAATTAAGAATCCGCCGCGAGCGATGATCGACGCGGCCAATTTCTTCCCGTTCGTCGCCGGCCACGATTGCAGCCTTGAAATGACAGTGCGCGGCGATGGTCGCAGAGACTTCGGTCTGTGATTCTTCCCGGCTCAGCCACAGACTGAAGTCTGCGCCACCTCTATTGAGCAGACTGCGGGTTTGTTGAAACAACTTACGACTGCCGACAGCTCCTTGCTTTACTGCCTCGCACCATCCCGAAGTCTGTTCGCGTGCCGGCAGCGTTGCCAGTGTCTGAGTGTCGATGATGACCAGACGAGGTTGATGAAAAGCACCGACGAGATTTTTTCCAGCCGGCAGATTCACTCCGGTCTTACCGCCAACCGAAGCGTCGATCTGCGCGAGCAAGGTCGTCGGCACCTGCACGAAAGGAATGCCGCGAAGATAAGTAGCCGCGGCAAAACCCGCCAGATCACCCACCACACCACCGCCCAGAGCCACCACCACGTCGCCTCTCTCAAGGCCCGATTCGGTTAGGAATTTCAGCGCTTGTGCTAATGATCTGAGCGATTTGTGCCGCTCACCTTCAGGCATCAGCCAGAGCGTGGTTTTGAAATTTGCTGCTTTGAGGCTTTGTGCGGCCCGCTGTCCGTAATGCTCGAATACGATCTGGTTTGAGATCAGGGCAGCACGCTGAGAGCTGGAACCAAGCACAGCGCGCGCTTCGGGACCCAACTCTGACAGGAGACCCCCGTCAATTTTAATTTCGTATTTTCTTTGTCGCGCTGGTAAGCGCACCTGGACCAATGGCATTCGTAGACTTTACAGCGAATGGTGCCGGCGAGGTCAAGTCCTCGTTTGAAGTGCCCTCAGAGCTGATTTGTTTTGCCAATGCAAACCGGGAAGGTTTAGCGGCTAGCCGGCACTCACTCCGTAGGCGCCCTGGCCGCCGCCCGATTTTGAAATATGCGATAACCATTGGAAACGCTTTACCATTGGCTCTTTTATTTGATAGTTATCTCTGGATTTCGGACAGCTGGGAGTCTAAACTCCTGGAAAATCGCACAGAGCGGGGCCCGTTGCCCGGCCTCGCATAGGAAAGGTAAAGGAATGATGTCTCGAAAGAGTCTTTGGTTTAGCCTCGGTCTCGCCACGGTGGTCGCCGTGCTGGTTTTTACATCTGCGGATGCGAAGCCCAGGAAGAAGAAACACATTGAGCGGTCATCCGGGGCGCCGTCACTCGCTTTGGCGGCCGATCCCTCGATGATCAGAGCCTGCAATGACGAACTATCACGCGTGCGTTTGGTCGCCACGGCACGTTCCTTTGACGGAGCTCCGCTGCGTTATAAGTGGACCACCAGCGGCGGCAGGCTCAGAGGCGAAGGAGCAAACACGACCTGGGACCTCGCAGGCGCCAGGGCCGGTGTATATCAGGCTTCCTTAGAGGTCGATGACGGGCGCGATCTTAACTGCGTCGCGTTTTCAACAGTCTCGATCGTCGTAACTGATTGTCCACCGCCGCCACCGCCACCGCCGGTCTGTCCGACCGTGAGCATTTCCTGTCCTGAGGCCGGTAGCGAAAATGCGCCGGTAACATTCACGACTACAATCACCGGTGGTACGCCAAATATCACGCCGGGCTACAACTGGACAATTACCGCAGGCAAAATCATCAGCGGTCAGGGAACTCCGAGCATCACCGTCGATACCGGCGGACTGGCCGGCCAGACCGTGCGCGCAAGCGTCGACGTTACCGGCTTTGGTATGCCCTGTCCGGCAAGCTGCTCGGTTTCGATGCCAATCATGAATAAGCCGCGCAAGTTTGACGAGTACTATGACATCGCTCGGAATGACGAGAAGGCGCGGCTCGACAACTACGCAATTCAGTTGCAGAGCGAGCCCGGATCGCAGGGTTATATCATCGTCTACCCATCACGTCGTGCCAAACCGAATGACGCCCAGGCGCGTGCTCAGCGGATTTCGGATTACCTGATCAATTCGCGGGGTATTGATTCGCACCGCGTAGTGATCACGATGGGTCCGCAACGGGAGGACTGGTTGTTTGAACTGTGGGTTGTGCCCGAAGGGGCGCCACCACCAACTCCAAACCGTTAGAGACGAGTTAGTACATGTTGTCTCAGCCGGCGTGGCCCTTGAAAGGCTGCGCCGGCTTTTTGTTTTGCCAATGCCGTGTGGCGTCCAACAGAAAATGATGATAAAAAATGCGTACGCTTTGCCAGACCTGACACTTCGCGCGAACCATAGACTAATGACTCGACCTAGCCGGGCTGAAATCCTATTGATGGTATTAGCGGTTTGTGGCGCCCTCGCGATTCTCTTTTTGATCGGCACGGGGTTATTACACTCTGCTGCGCGCAGCACACCACCAGGCACTGGTGGAATTGCCGTAAGCGTTGGCGGCGTGAGTGTCATCGTGTTTTCAGTGCTGATCGTTGCGGTGATTGCGATTGCTATTGCGCTCACATTCGCTCTCAGAAGCAGACGTTGATGGGAGATCAGATTTGAAGCCACTAACCTGGTTTATTGAACGGGCAACTGAAGGCAATCAAAACGGTGAAGAGAATAATTATGGAGCTTTCTCCAAACTCACGTCGAGGTTTACGCTTCCGTTTGGGCCAATCGTCATCGTTCGCTCCCATGATCTGAGGCCGGCTTTCAAGATCACAATCTTGTGCTCTCCGGGAGCTAACTGAATTGTCGAGGGAGTGGTGCCCAGGAACTTATTATCGACCATGATCTCAGCTCCATCTGGCGTCGATTTCACTATTACAGAAGATAGACCCGTCGAAGCCGCTTCTATTTTCGCAGATCCGGACTCGTTGTTACCGGATTGCCTGCTGAAGTTTGTGGGATCGAGTGGTGTATCCGCCGCCACATAAGCCGTAATCTCCGTTCCTTTCGGAATGGTTATGTCCTTGCCATGCATAAAAAGAAAAAATGGAGCAGCGGGGAAGAACAGAATGCTACTAGCTACGATGGCGCCCGTCATCGCTCCGGTGTGGTTACCACCACTACCTCCCTTCACTGCGCGCAGCGGCACCTTTTCGCCGTCAACAAGTTGAACGTAGTCGATGTTCATGTTCAGTTTTCCTGCGCGCCCCATCCGGCGCTTCGGCTGCGCTTCAGTGACCGTAGCGATGGCCATCGCACCCTGCTTAACTACCACAACATCTCCGACCTTAATATCCTCAAGCACTTCGAAATCCACCTTCTCGCCAGCCTTTCCGTCCGAAGAGGACATGGTGCGAGTTAGCTTCATTCTTACCGGAGTGTCTTCAGTAAGGCCAAACGCAAGAGGTGCCCTGGCGGGTGCAGGAATAGCCGGTGTGGAAGTTTGAACTTGCTCAGGCTTCTTATCTTTCTTACTTGCCTTATCCTGAGGCAACGCCAATGATGAACTGACCAAGCAAAACGCGAGCGGTGCGGCCAATCTCATTGCAGACTTCATAGATCTTCCTTTCGGTAGAGTGCCGGGAGTTCTAAGCCTGGCGTGTCTGCCAAGCTGCGAAAGAAGCTTAAGTCTTAGGAACGCCAAAACCCCTCAGTTAGGCTGTTAGGGCTTCTTCCTCATGCTCTTCAAGCAAATATGGCGAAGTAACTACGGTCTTATGATCCGCGTCCTCTTCGAGAACGGCTTGGATAATTGGCAAGCTCAGGGAGTGTTTTTTTGAGATACCCGGCACGTTATGGCCGGCGGCATAGACGGCATGACGCTCGTTCTGCTCGTACCATTCAGCCAGGTTGGCGGTCTTGTGCATGTTCTCGATTATCTGGCGCCAACCCACGCCGGTGTTGTAGGCGCAGAAGGAGATTTCGCCTTCCTGCGTGCCGTACGGAATCACGCACATCTCTGTGCGGCGGAAATCGTAATTGAAAAGATCCTGGAACCACATGCCTTCGACGCACAGCACACGCCAATTGTCGCTTGGGTCGTCGGCAACTTTGGCCTTCATCCGATCGTTGCGATCCGAACTTGAGTTGGTCGACGACGGTTTGAAGAGATTGATGATCTGCGAAATCGGGAAACCCGCAGGCGCGCGGGCTGCGTCAAAGTTGCGCATGATCGCCAGACCCAGTTGCGCATAGGAAAGTTTCTTACCCCGCGCCGTATCAGTAATCACGGCGACGTCTTTCATGAACTGTTCGTAGTTAAAGAAGTCGAATAGTGACGAGTAGTGACCAGTCTTTTTATTGACCACGATCAAAGTAAAGATGCCGCAATTCGGATGACAATTGCACGACGACCAGCCCCAGGGCGCATCGGCGCCCTGTAACATGTCCATCACGCTCGTGAAAGCTGAATAAGATGAGAGCGGATACCAATCACGCAAAGGCTGGAGGCGCCCGCCGAGTTGGTCTTTCAGATCATGCGTCATGCCGGCGAGTGTATAGCGCTGCTTGATGCGAACCGCATCCGGCACATCTTCATCCCGGCCGGTAAAGGAAACCGGCTGAAACGCAATCGTCTGCACTTTGTCGATGTTCTTCGCCGCGAACTCGACGATCGCGCCGATGCCGTCATTGTTGATGGTATTAACGATCGTCGTAACCAGCGTGACCTTAATCCCGACACTGGCGAGGTTCTCAATCGCTTGCTGCTTTACATCGAAAAGGTTGCCTACCCCGCGATGCGCGTTCTTTTCTTCGCTGACGCCGTCAAACTGCAGATAGACGCCGTGCTGTCCCGCTGCTTTCGCGGCCTTGCAAAACTCAATGTCTTCGGCAAAGCGAATTCCGTTTGTGGCTGCCAGAATGCGATAGAAGCCAACCTTCTTCGCATAAGCCACTGCCTCGAGATAGTAAGGCGAAAGCGTCGGCTCGCCGCCTGAGAAAAGAATGATGACCTGGCGCTTGGGTTTGAACGACACCGCGCGATCCAGAATTGCCTTCGTGTCTTCAAACGTCGGCTCGTGAACATAGCCGACCTGGTTCGCATCCATGAAGCACGGATTGCACATCATGTTGCAGCGATTAGTCAGGTCCACTGTCAAAACTGCGCCGCGGCCAAACTTGATGTTCGAGGTTCCGTGCTTATGAACATGCGAGTCTTCTGCTGCCTTAAAGTCGCGGCCGAAGAACAACGATTCAATTCGCTCGAGAAACGCCGGGTCTGTCGCCATCACATCGACGAACTCGCCGTGCTTCGGGCAAGTCTTGCGCATGACAACCTGTCCGTTCTCTTCGACAATCTGTGCCTTGATCTCGCCCGGATGTTCGTTCATCAGAGACTCGAGGGTCGTTTCGCCGCTGATCACAGCATCGCGCACTTCTTTCACGCAGCGCGGGCACAGCGAATCTGTCTCTCTGGGAAAACCGAGTGGCGGTGACGTGCGTTCGTAAGATTTTAACAGCGGGCCCGGCGCCCATTTCGGACGGATGGTCTCACCTTCGGGCAAGCGCTGGTTAAGGGATTGAAAAGCTTTCCAGGCAACATCAGACAATGTCGAGACGATCTTCGAGCCTTTGACTCCAGTCAACTTGCTCTTATCGGTCTCGCCGCGGCGGAATTGATCACTAAACAATTAAATGCTCTCCTCGGCGTCTTAATGGTCTTCAGACGCACGCCAATTATTAATAGCCTAAGAAAGTTAGCTCGCACTGCGGTCCGAAAATGAGAACAAGCTAGTCAGCAGCGCGTGTCATGATAATTTGCCCGGACAGTCAAAGGCAAGACCAAAAGCCTTCAACCTGGTGCTCAGAACGATAAAGACCAATGTTTTCGGGTGCTTTAGCCAGGTCTGAGTTCGCAATTTAGAGGGCCTCCGTTGTACTATCGCCCTCATACTTCCCGATAAGTCATGAGTCTGAGCCCTAAAACAGTTTCTGAGCTCGCGACGCTGGTAGGCGGCCGAGTGCACGGAGACGGCGACATTGTGATCAATAGCGTGGCCAGCCTCGACGCGGCCGGCGAAGGCGATATTACGTACGTCGAAGAAGAAAAACTTCTGGCAGCCGCGGCCAATTCCAAAGCGTCATGTGTTATTACACGCTTAGGAGTCGATGTGAAAGTCCCCTGCCGGATTGAAGTAAAGAATCCAAAGTTAGCGTTCGCGTTGATTGCGGAAGTCCTGCACCCGCGGAAGCAGCGCCAGCCTGAAATACATCACACGGCGGTTCTTTCGCCGGCATCGAAAATCGGCAACGATGTTTTTATTGGCGCGTTTGTTTGTCTCGGCGAACATTCGAGCGTCGGTGATCGGACGCAAATTCGTGCGGGCGCAAAGATCGGCGACAACGTAACGGTTGGTAGCGATTGTGTAATTCATCCGAACGTTTTCCTTGAAGACGGCGTAACGATAGGGAATGGAGTTATTCTTCATGCCGGCGTCGTTATAGGCGCTGATGGCTTTGGCTACGTACGCGGCGAAATGGGCTATCACAAGTTTCCCCAGATCGGTACCGTGATTATCGAAGATGATGTCGAATTGGGGGCCAACACCTGCGTCGATCGAGCGGCTCTCGGTCGCACGCGCATCGGCAGGGGCACGAAGATCGACAATATGGTTCACGTCGGACACAATTGTGACATCGGAGAACGGGTCGTGATCGCGGCTCAGACGGGTATTAGCGGCAGCGTCGTCATTGAAGATGATTGCGTGATCGGAGGCCAGGTTGGTTTTGGCGATCACATACGGGTGCTGAGCGGCGCGATCATTGGCTCCAAGGCAGGAATTTTGCCCGGGAAGATTGTCCGGCCCGGGATCTGGTGGGGCATTCCGATTCAGCCTCTGGATGAATATAAGCGCTTGAATGCCCATATCAGCCGCCTGCCCTACGTGCGCCAGGAACTGAAGGAGCTAACCGAGCGGGTAAGAATTCTGGAAGATCAATTGTCAACAAGCGACGAATAGGCTGTGATTACTCGTCGACAGGAATTTTCGGGCAGACTGCCTGCGAGACATTGATGCTGCGCAAAAAAGTGATTGACAACCAGGAGGGGTTTACGCGAATCTGGGATCTGGCTTCGCCGTCCGCGGAGTCTTTCCCCCCAGAAAGCTGCTATCCATGACAAACCTCTCAGTTTCAATTCTCATTGCACTCGTGTTCTCAGTCACCGCCACGCAGGCGCAATTACTAAGATCAACCGATCCCATAAGCCGCCCGCGTTTGGTTGGCGGGTCAAAGCCGAGCGCCCCGGCGAAGACGAAGTTCCAGAGCCAGTCTGCTCAACAGCAGACACCCGCGCGCCCGGCGCTAACCAGTGGCCGGTCCACTGAGACACCCAACCTGCCTGGCAGACAGCAGCCGGAAGAACCAAAACCGTCGTCGCGCGAAGAATCCAGCGCTATTCGTCTGTCACCGCACCGGATTCGGTCTCGCATCAACGAAGCCGAACGCTTGATGAAAATCCGGCCCTTGCAGACGGCTTTGATGTCGCCTTCGCTTGATTATGTGACGATTGCCGCACTCTTGCCAGAAACTTCGCAGATTCATTTGATCCGCATCTCTAAGCAGACTTTTCTGACTAAGGGCTCTGAGGTTTCGGCAACGACTTCCCTTTTGTTACCCGTCTCTGTCCGCATCGTGCGCGCGAATGGCGTGAACACGGCCGTTACTGTCTTCGACGACAAGAACCGCTCGCTGTTGCCGTTGGCCGTAGAGTTTCCCATCGAACACAAGGGCGTGTTTCGCGAGCTGGCTTACTATACGTCCGCACATCCGGCGCTCTTGTCGGCTGAGTTGATGAAGTCCGGTCAGACCTATGTTAACTCGATGGTTGATCTAGCCGCGAAACGATTGCGCGACCGAGGCGCGAATATCGCTGCAAACATCGTCGACGTCGCCAAGCGCCTCTGCATCGTCGAGCACACCGACCACGAGCGTTTTCGAAGTGAAAACCGCATCGCGCTATTCGAAGAGATATTCACGCTGTACGCCCTGAACGAATTGGATACTTATCGTTATTCAGTCAGTTCAGCAGGAGCGGGCGGCATGGTGCAAATGATTCCCTGGACGTATGCGCTTATGCGCCAGCGACATTCCGGCGTTGGATTGAACCCTGATTTCGTCGCGGGCATGCGCAACCATGGCAACGCCCTAGAAGCCATGCTGCTTTACATGCAGGACACCTGGAACGATCTCTCGGCGAACGAGGAGATTCAATCAGCTCTCGGTTCCAAACAGGCGACCGTCCCGGAACTGCTGGCCGCAGGCTATAATTCAAACGCGGCGAAGTTGCCGGGTTACATCCGCCGTGCAGGTGCAGGTTGGCGTACACTGATTCCGCGCGAAACACAAATGTACCTACAGATTTATCAATCGCTGGACATCTTAATGAAGGCAAAGGACAATCACGCGCGCAAGAAATAGTGAGTGGTAAGCAGTAGTTGCGATTATGAAACACCCGGCTCGTATGCCGGGTGTTTTGCTTTGCGCGTTTCATGTTTTGAGTCAACAAATTCTCAGCTACACCGCTTTGAGCCTTGCGCAGCCGGGTGGCGCAATGTTATATGCAAGCCGGTTCAAATTGAGGTGAGTGGTCCAGGTCTTGTTGTTCCTCTAAAATTTATTCGGAGCCAAAAATGAAACCAATTATTCTCAGATTTTTCGTCATCGCCCTTGCGTGCTCTAGCGCCGCAATGCTTATCAACAGCGCCCGCGCGCAAAAATCGCCAGTCACCCAGGAGTCCTTGGTTTCGCTATCCAGCCTTGGCATGGTCATGCCCGCGCAAACACCGGCAGCAATCGCAGGCCCGCAGGAAAAGACGGTTGACCAGACGCACAAGAATATCCAGGTACTCAAGGGACTGCCTGATTCTCAGTTGGGTACGGTGATGAATTTCGTCGCGGTTTCGATGGGCCGCCGATGCGATTTCTGTCACGTGAACAAGGGTGGCAACAACTGGGTATGGGAATCCGACGACAAGGAAGAGAAACTGACGGCCCGCAAGATGATCACGATGACGCTGGCTCTTAACAAAGACAACTTTCGTGGCAGCCCCACGGTGAGCTGCTACACCTGTCATCGCGGCCGAAGTACGCCCCAGGGCATTCCGTCGTTCCCGCTACCGACACCTGCGCCGCGTCCGCTACCGCAGGCAACGCCGGCTCCCGGTCAACCTGCGGCTACGCCGGCGCCTACTCCAGCGCCCCCAACAGGCGATCAAGTTTTGGCCAAATATGTCGAGGCCCTGGGCGGACAAGCGGCCATCGATAAGACGAAGACGCTCGTGATGAAGGGCACCTACGCTGGCTTCAACGGCATGGAATTACCTTATGAAGTCGATATGGCGGCACCCGACAAGTTTTACATTCACGTCACAACGCAACAAGGAACGGTCGAGCGAGGTTTCGATGGCAAGGCGGGTTGGGAAAAAGGTCCGCGTGGAGTTAACGAACTCATGAACCCGGTGCTCGACGATCTAAAGTCGACATTCCTGTTCTACCGCAACATCAAACTCAAAGAACAGTTCACCCGCTTGCGTGGAGGCCGGAAGGATAAGATCGGCGACCGCGACGTTATCGTCGTGAATGGCACGACCGCGGACAACCGGCGAGAGCAGCTTTTCTTTGAAGCCGAAACCGGACTGCTGCGGCGCCGCATCTCTTATATCGAAACACCCATCGGCGTGATTCCCAACCAGATTGACTTTGAGGACTATCGTGAGGTCGACGGCGTGAAGCTTCCATTCACTGTGAAAGTTTCTTCGGTCGAACCAGGTTTGGTCTCAACGCGAAAGTATACGGAGATCAAACTCAACGCGCCGGTAGACGATGCGAAGTTCAAGATGCCGGCGGCGCCGGCGAAGCCTTAGGTTCAATTTGATGATTGGGATGGCGGTGGCTTTCCAGATTCGCACTTCCTGGCTTCATCAAGTGAAATTCGCGGAAACAATTCTGCCTCAGCAAGTTGTCGAGGCTATTCAAAATTCTTTCAACTGCGTATCCACGTGCTTGAGTGCGGTCTCGAGTTGCGCGCGGTAACGCGCGTTACGTGCCAGTTTCAAACGGCCGAGAATTTGTGAACGCGATAAGAGCAAAGACTGCTTGCGCGTCTGTTGCTCGCGTTCGGCGGGAGACATGAAGGGTTTGGAGCGCGCGTCCTTTTCAGCCTGGGCGTCGCCAATCTGATCTTCGACTGACTTGCTTTCCCAACCGCGCGCCATAGAAAAAATGGTGAAGCCGTGAGAGCGGCTTCCCCTTCAAATCAATTCGGCCTAAGGCATGGTCAACTTGAATTTGTACCAGCCCGACTTACCAAAGAACCTGCCACCCTCTTTGTCGTACAGGGCGAGATTGAATTTCAGTTCGTAGGTTTCGCCGCTTTCCATATTGAGGGCTTCGTACGGCATGAAGAGCTGCAAATCCTCATAGACAGCTGGATCGTAGGCCGGCGTAAAATTCACATGACAGGATACATTGCCTTTCTGGTCGCGATAGTCTTCATCGCCGGACTTTAGTGGCGTATTGTCCGCGTCGTCATAGTAGAAGTATGCGATCATCATGCTGGCGACGCCCTTGCCATATCTGACATGAAACTTGGCATGAACTCGCATACCTTTCACACCGTCAACCGTAACGTTATGAACTATTCGCGCGCTTTCGTAGATGGCTTCGGGATCATCAAAGATCGCCGTGACAGGTCCGACACTGCCGGGATGAGTTACCTCAAGTAGCGGCACGAGCGTTGAAATATTTCCTGGGGTTTTTGCCGATGTCGAGTTTCCGGAAAACCCGGCTACCACAAAAATCAGAGCGGCGGGGGCCAGAACTCTGAGGGCTACGTGTTTACTATTCATCGATTATCTCCTCGTAGTTTGAAAAGCATGAGTTGCAAATATCGTTGCTGCTGCGGGCCTTACCTTGGAAAAAGCATCTTTGCATTGTACCTCAGAAGTCAACGACTTCTTATAACAAACTTCGCACCCAGCCGCCGTCAACTTGCAGTGTTACACCGGTGATGTAGGAGGGCGCGCTCAGAACAGAGAAACGCGATAGCGGCGGCGATCTCCTCCGCTCTCGCCATTCGCCCAATCGGAGCCTGGTTGCCCCACGACTCGATTATCTCGTGCTTTGATTTCCCTGACGCTTTGCCGCGGACGCCGGCCAATTCTTCTTGCCTCTCCGTCAAGGTATAACCCGGCGCCACATTATTCACCGTAACTCCATCGGGCGCGACTTCGCCGGACACGGTCTTGGCCCAACCGGTTAACCCTGCGCGCACAGTGTTGGAAAGTTGGGCCCGTCGTCGCATTCACAACAGCCGGAGTGGATGACGCTCTTTATGAGACGGTTATGATTGGTTTTCACGACAAAGCCTTCAAAGCAGAATCTGGCATCGGTAGCGTCAATCTCAATTGTCAGCTTACTATTTTTTGGCCACGTATTGGCCACTTGGAGTTTCGACCAAAAATTTACTGCGCAGGCGTTGCACAGAAGTGTCGCCAGTGGGCACACTCTCGCAACTACTCGACGCTATTAAATTTGTAGACTCTGCTCGAACTCCTCGCGGCACGCTTCGCTAAAACTAAGCAATATATCTACGCTCCCATTGTTAATCATTGCCTCTATCTCTTCAGGAGTCTTATTTGGTTGGTTGTAGGTGTCCGTTATCACCTTGACGACTTTGACTGCTCTTTCAATAACCGGTCGAGATGACACGATCCGCATTCGGCTGACGAGCGCATGCAGCTCAATCAAACCAGTTGTTTTGAGCTCGTCGTGAATCAACGCGTCACCGTACGTCTTGGCAGCGTCATCTATAAACGCTTTATAGAGTTTTTGTCGTTTGGATTTGCTGCTGGCACTTCGCTCCGCTTTCATTTGGGTGCGCAGAGTGGTCCACGAAGTCGCAAACGACGTAAGACCACCTAATGCTGCGCCACCGAGGGCGGCAAGAGCGGTTATGTATCCAGCGTCCATGACTGCCCCTCAGCAAATGCTTGCCGAAAACACCGTCTTTCCATTTACGCGCGTCTTCGTAACGGACCAGTTACAAGATCGTAAGCCAGCATTTATCAAAACCTCTGAATAGACCCACTGTCCTCCCGCTACTCAGTTCAATTCTCATCATTGTAGTCACAGCCCGGAGTGGGTCTCTTTCGAAATGCCGTCCTGGCTTGCATTATTTTGCTGCACCTGTATCTCGTCCTCGTTGAATCCCGAACCTCGCAGACTGAGCACAACAGAGCAAACATTCAAGCAGGAATTGGAAAGAACCTTTGACCGTTCTCCACTAACTTACCTTTGGAATTGATTGAACGTGGTCTTCGCAGATGTGCGCGTGCATTTCGACGGAGCAATGGACTTGGTAAGTGTGGTGAAGCAGTTGGCTTAGCGGCCAACTCCATTCGGTAAAACAAGCGGACGCTGCGATTCAAGCATCACCGCATTATGGAGGTTGAATGAATAACTTAAAGAATTTATTTTTTGTGCTTTGTTTGGTATCAGGTTGTGGTCTGACTACAGCTGTCAGTGCTCAGATTCCCAGCAACGTGAGCCTTCAAGCTAATATTCCGTACACATTCATGGTGGGAAATACGCGGCTGGCCGCCGGCAAGTACACAGTCAAAGTCGCTGACGACAATGATCTGCACTTGTTGGAGATAAAGAGTGCGGACGGGTACACGTCAGTTTTCTTCGAGACAGTAGCTGCGGTGTCGAACGAAATCCCCGGAAAGACTGAACTGGTCTTCGACAAGATCGGCGATGACTATTTTCTGTCTCAGGTGTGGCTTGTTGGGAACCGCTCCGAGAACCAGCTCTTTGAATCGAAAATTCAGCAGAGTGCCAAAGCGGGCGAAAAGTCTTTCGCGGAAAAACGTTCCGTTACCGAAATAGGCCGCGCAATAAAATCAGTCGAAAAGAAACTGCGCTAACCAATGTCCGCGTGAGTAATCCTGGCGATTGACAGGCCGGAGAGCTAGTCCAAAGACGAGAATCGGCGGACATGACTCGAAGGCCTGGTTTTTTTATAAAGTCGCTTAGATTTGAGGAAATTACGTGGGACGTATTTATCTTTCCAAGCTTTCGGTCTATTCATCGCGAAAGCAGTTCCAGCGGACGCGGTGACGAAATCATCGACCTCGGAAAAGCGATCTCGAGGCGTTAATGCCAATGGAACCCGCGCTGTCATTATCTGCCACGGCAGGTTTGGGATGATTCCCGTTGCCAAAAACTTTTATTGCCTGAGTTGCGCCGTTCTCCATTGCCATAGCAGCACTCAACGCTGCCAATTGCTGCTCTCCCAGCTATCCGGTATGACGTTGACCCGGAACCATGGCGGCAGTGAAATCAATAAGTACCTGCTCAGAACCTGGACATATGGTTCATACATTTGGCGCAACTCCCATAGCTTCTGGTCAGTCGCTAATCCCTCCCGAACCGTGACACCGGTTTCCGCCAGGGCATTCCGCAAAGCGTTCAAACTGGAAGGTGGCAGACGATCAGGCTCCGACGCCGGCGTTGAGGATACGAAAACCTGGGCTAGCTCGGCGGCGGCATGACGTGCTTTGGCGAAAGTCAGCTGCGCCTGCCGCGTAGGACCGCCATCGATGCCGGCAATTATCAGGGCACACACATCCAGGATGGAAGTCAGCGCGGCCAACCACGATTGGTTAGCGTGCTGTGAGCGGAAGTAGACCAAAACAGGATAAGAAAGATGGCTCTCGAGCAGTTCTGCCGACCACCTCTCCCAGTCTCCAAGCAACTGGCAAAGTCCTGACATATCGCCGTTGTTTCGCAGTAATAGCTCCCCAGCAGTTGGGGGCGAGCCGGCACGGGCGTCCAAAAGTGAAATACTTACCTCACGGCGCGAAAATGCCTGGTAGATGATCGGCAGGTACGAGATGATGCCAGCCAGGAAGCCGAAGCCTAAACCAGCTTCGACTACGACGAGCGACCGTCCCACCCGGCCCAACGGAAGCACATCCCCGAGGCCCAGGGTGAAGAAAGTCGTACCGCTCAGGTATAGATACGTTCCGAAAGAAACCGCTTTTTGTGCCACATAAAGCCTGTCTTGAAGCCCCCATTGCAACATGGCAAAGCCGGCAACTAGTCCTGTCGCCCATACGCTCAGCAGTAGGAGCAGAGAGAGCGGACCAAAAGTACTCAGATAAGTCTCCCGTCGCTTATGATCGCGGATCCATTGCGCGGCCGACGACCGCATCCGCCAAGTGAGACGATAGAAGAATCGAGCGAACCGAAGTCGACGCGTGACGTGACGTGGCAAAATAATCACTTCAAACGCATCCCACAGCGTGATGGTCGCTATTAGAAAACCCAGAATCGCGATTATGTATCTCAAAGCCAGCATTCTTCCTTTTGGTGACCGCCTAGCTCGGATTACCGCCGGGTTATGCGCTGACTTTGCCCGCATAGCGTCGCGAAATGAAGACAAAGTAGAAGATCGCCAAAGCGAGGCCCACTGGCCACCAAATGCACGCGAACAGAAAAGAGTTCGCGCCGGCTGCAACGCTATAGGCGGTCAGTGAATTTTCAGGAGCCAGCGTCGAATTAAGCATCACCGGGAAAATAGCTGCGGCCCCAGTGACCAACAAACCGACGAGCATCAGGTTCGACCCGATGAAAGCCCGCCTTTCCCGTCCAGTTGAAAGCCCCGCA
>Ga0137363_10000557_pt1 | contig 20710 bp, 13 predicted proteins | sample MadtaG_FD_104800 | JGI IMG/M metagenome (GOLD analysis project Ga0137363, IMG submission 104800) | Vadose zone soil microbial communities from Angelo Coast Range Reserve, California, USA - Mad1_115_16 metaG | ecosystem: Environmental > Terrestrial > Soil > Vadose zone | place: USA: California...
ACGCCCCCTGAACGCTGACCCTAAAAGCCAAGGCACTTGCGGCAACCGAACTGTAGCCATGTTTAAAAAAACGCGCAACATTTAATTTGCGAAAATTGCAACATTCATTGGATCACTTTTTCGCCCGCCAGCAAATGCTGAAGTGTTTCGCGTTGGCGTACCAGATGCACATCGCTTCCATCGACTATCACCTCCGCAGCACGGGGACGGGTGTTATAGTTGGAACTCATACTCATGCCGTAAGCTCCGGCGGAAAGAACAGCCAGCAAGGATTGTGGTGCAATTGCCAGGTTGCGCGCATGACCCAGAAAATCGCCTGTCTCGCAGATCGGTCCGACTACTTCATATACATGTTGCGGATGGTTTTCACGTAAAACCGGCAAAATGTCGTGGTAAGCGTCGTATAAAGCAGGGCGCATCAGATCGTTCATGGCCGCATCGACAATGGCAAAATTCTTTTCATTGCCATGTTTGAGGTATTCCACGCGTGTTATCAACACTCCCGCATTACCAACCAGAATGCGCCCCGGCTCGAGAATCAATTTTTCTTTGCGCCCTGTTAACGCAGTTAACAGGGCGGCCACATATTCTGCTATTGCAGGTGGTTTTTCATCGTCGTAACAGATGCCCAGACCGCCGCCCAGATCAATGTGTTCGAGGTGAATGCCCTGGTTAGCCAATTCATCCACCAATGCCAGCACTTTCTCGGTTGCCGCGATGAACGGACTCGTCTCGATCAGTTGCGAACCGATGTGGCAATCCATGCCGGTGATGCGCAAATGCGCCAAACCGGCGGCCTTGCGATACAGGCTGATCGCATCGGAATAGGCAACACCGAATTTATTTTGCTTCAATCCGGTCGAGATATAGGGGTGGGTTTTTGCGTCTACATCGGGGTTGACCCGCAAGCTGATTGCCGCGATTTTGCCCATGCCTGCGGCGACTTCATCAAGGCGCTCCAGTTCCGCGGCGGATTCAACATTGAAACACAAAATGCCGGCTTCAAGCGCCATGCGCATTTCCGGAATGGTTTTGCCGACACCGGAAAAAACAATTTTCCGAGGATCGCCACCCGCCATCAGCACGCGCTGCAATTCACCGCCGGAGACGATGTCGAAACCTGCCCCCAGACGCGCAAACAGATTCAAAATCGCCAGGTTTGAGTTGGCTTTTACCGCATAGCAAAGCAAATGTTCGCGTCTTTGCAGCGCGGCGGAGAATTGGCGCAAGCCCTCGGTGAGCGCAGCCCGGGAATACACGTAACAGGGCGTGCCAAACCGGGCGGCTATATCGGACAGGGGCACTTATTCGGCATAAAGTCGATTGTCCTGATAGTGAAAATAAGGGTTCATGGTGGTGTGCTTTGTTGAACAGGCACGGCAGCAGGCAGCACAAGCGGGGCCTTATGCCCGCAACCTTGCAGCCAACAAGTTAAAACCAGGATGATGCATAACCGCATATCAATATCCGATGTAGTTAATCGGCGTGATTATAAATAGTTCTGCCAAATTGCGTGGGCTATAAATGTCGAGTACGCCGACTTAATATGAACGAGTGCATCCACAAACGGCATTATGGAGCAAATGCACATAGACGCCATAAAATAAATCCCTCATTTTTCACTCTTGGAAACTGAGGGATTTTTCATGTCAATATCGGTTTATACATCACTACTAATCAAGGATTACAAGCGCAAGGCAGGTGAAATCAAGGCGCTGCGTAAAGAGTTACGTGAAATAGCTAAAGTCACACTGACAAAAGAACGAGAGCTTACTGCGCTTGAGGCGATTATACGATCGCGTGAGCCTGAGTTTGACTCAACCAATATCCAACCCATCGCAACTCACCCAAAGGTTATTGGGCTAAAGTGGAATAAACTCACAACCTTGATACTAAGCTGCTTGCGCGAAGCCAACGGCGAAATAGTGCCGAGCAACTACATCACCGATTATGTGATTGAGCAAAGCGGTATGGAGATATCTGATCGTATCAAGTTGACTATTGTTCGGCACTCAGTCAAGGATCGGCTCAAGTCCATGGCGAGAACAGGTAGAGTGGTGCGCCATCACAACGTTTTATCCAATGGCTTCGGATTGTGGTCACTACCCAGCAGCGAATAACGTATCCTCCATCAAGTGATTGCCGTGCCAATATTTGGACCAGAATTTTGACTGGACAACAGACAAACATTTCTTGAGCAAATCCTCAAACAGCCACTTAAATGTTTTTCGCCGGTTATCCTCTCGCCATGCAATTTCATTGGCATAGAATTTTAAATATTTTGGGGCGCATTTATGGATGCGAGCAAATAACCGCCGCTCTCTGTTAAAAAAAGATTCAGCTTGATTCTGATTGGTGCCATCGTCCGATGAATACTCTTCAGCATGGTTAACCTGCCTCACATGGTATTGTGTTGCCAAGGCGGCATAGCAGGGATGTTCGTCAGCAAATATCGTTGATCCGGGCGCTACATATTTTCTAACCAAGGCACCGACATCACGCTCATTTTCCGCTTTAATGACTTCCACTATGGTACGGATAGCACCTTGCCCGGGTTCACCACGCTGACGCATCACGAAGGTCGCACGTTTATTTGGATTCATATTTGAGCGAAGGCGGCGATCAACTCGATATTTGTGTTTGTTTTTCGGGCGCACGTAGTAGTGAAAATAACATCCATCCATTTCAACTTCCCCTTTCAACGGCGTTAAATCGAGCGTTTTGTAGATGGCTTCGCGAAGCTTGTGATTGAATACGAAGGCAGATTTATGAGCGATTCCCATGTCATAGGACATCCTCAATGCCGATTCCCCCTCGACAGCAGTAATAAATTTTGCAACGCCGTACAAAATGTCTGGCAATGACTTCTTGTGGTACGCGAAGGTTGTTCTGGATGTGACTGAAAATGTATGCCCACAGTATTTTTCGGCACAACGCCACTGTTTACGGGATTTAATGAAGTAGTGTTTTCGATTTACTCCGCATGCTGGGCAGCATTGTGTCCCTGATAAGCCCCATCTTGATTCGTACAATATTTTCCATGCCGCTTCAACAGACAAGCGTGCAATCTCCAGCGGAGAAATATCTCGCACCACCGCTGAAAGTAAAAAATGTTGCGCCATAATTTGATCAACTCCATACTTCGGAGCCAATCCAAGGGCAAAGCTGGGCCACCGGCATCGGGCGATAAAGCCTAATGCCGCTGTTTTCAAGCAGCACGACACCACACCCATCTTGACAAGAAACAAGAGGACGTTTATCGTATGAACCGTTCGGCGTCGAAATCGAACAGTTTCAAGTAAAGAGCTGCGGAACCCATCCGTGGCTCTTTTGCTTTCTGCCTTGCTATTCCATGGTTTGGTTTCTCCAACTACAATGAAATGGCATCCAAGTTATTGGAAGCCGCTTAGTGTTCCCCTGCCTCAACTAGGTGAACAAACTCCTTCGCTTGCATGAGCAAACTGCTCATTTATCCACTTGTCTACCTGTTCCGGATGCCAACGGCGGAGACGCCCAAGTTTGATGTATGGTGGTACCTTGCCGTGGAGGATCAATTCCTCCAAGGTACGCAAGCTGATCCCAAGGCGATCCGCAAATTCTTTCGCACTTACTAAATTTTCCATAAGCCGACTTCCTTATACGTTGGGTTATGCAGATTCATGTGTTGTCATGCATAGAACAGCTCTTTGCGGCAAATCTGACTGAATGGATGGATTCAAACACAAAAAACAGATTTTCTCAAATAATTATATATATAACAATACGTTACAATACGTCACCATACGAATGGTTGGTGCACAATAACGATAAATAGCAATTTAAACGCTGCTGTTACTGACGAAACAGAGAAAAAGTTCGTATGCGTAGCCAATGGGCTGTGCGGCGGATGAAAATGTCGAGGTCTTTCGGATGGCATAACATGATGTGAGTGAAGGATATTTGTGGCCAGATGTATTCCAGCTCTAGTCGTTGACAAGTGGCATCAATTCCTAGAGCATCGCGACATGTTAAGGCAATACCGCTTTATCGTTTTTAATTATGCGTTAGGAATATTCTGGTGCAAAAAAGTGCCGATCCCCGTAAGCATAAAATGCGAAGCTATGGCCGCTATGTACTAGAGCTCGAGCATCTCTTAAGTGAGAACCCATCAGAAAATTGCGAAGCCATTAAAAAATCTCTCGATGGCCAAGCATATGGCGCTTTGCGCTCTTTGGTGCCGCTCCAAATACTTCGCTCTTCAGGAGCGTTTTTCACAGACCATGAAATTGCTGAGCAACTTGCCGATCGAGCCAAAGATGAGATTAGAAAAGGCACTCCATTTTTTGACCCAGCATGTGGTGCCGGCAACTTACTATTGGCGGCAGCAAAACACCTTCCCCTTGGCTCTTCCCTCGCATCAACGTTGACTGCATGGGGCGAGATCATTCATGGCTTTGATCTCCATCCAGAGTTTATTGAAGCAACAAAGCTTCGGCTGATCTTGCTAGCAAGGCAGCGTGGCAATTTCGCAGACTGCTCCGAAGCGACAAGCGATGTATTTCAAAATATTCGATGTGTCAACGCACTATCGGCACTCACTATTTTTCCTATGGCTCCAATTTGCTTGATGAACCCCCCTTACAATTGCCTATCGGCTCCAGATGATTGCCAGTGGGGAAATGGAAAGGTATCCGCAGCAGCAGTTTTCATTGAGCACGTTGTTCGGAATTCTCCTCCTGGTGGGCGTATTTATGCTCTCTTGCCGGAGGTATTAAGGTGTGGCTCTCGCTACAAAACTTTCCGGGATTGCATAGGAAAAAAGATCAAGGTTGTTTTTGAACAAAGTCTTGGTGTTTTCGATAAATGGACGGACATTGATGTATTTGCAACTGAGATTCACGTTTTAGAGGATGCTTGCACCGATAAAAAACTTCCAGCCCCCCCATCTGCTGAGACGGTTGAAGACCGATTTCACGTCCATGTGGGGCCACTGGTCGACTTTCGTTCACCGAAAACAGGCCCCTCTCGCCCTTACGTCGAAGCAGTACAGGCGACGCCCTGGGCGAAAAATTTCACTTGCACGGCATCTAGAAAATTCAGCGGCACCGTTTTTCAACCGCCCTTTGTCGTGATCCGAAGAACCTCTAGGCCAGGCGATAAGTTCCGAGCTATTGGAACTATTGTTAGAGGCAACAAACCCGTTGCCGTCGAAAACCATCTACTGGTCGTGCTCCCTAAGCAAGATACGGTCAAGGCATGTGTCGAGCTATTGCACGTTCTACGCCAACAGAAGACAAATGACTTCCTGAACACAGTGATGCGCTGCCGACACTTAACAGTTGGATCAGTAAAAAACATACCTTGGAGCAAAAGTTAACGGAAGCACATCTTCAATTTGCCCCAGATATCCTAAAGCGACTTGGAGAAGAGTTGGCAATTTAATATATTGCGCCATGCTAATTTTAGCAGTAATGTCATCGGCTGAATTCTCGCATTAGGTTGTACTCAGCAAATGTTGGTATTGATAATATTAAACCGACTATGTGCTAGATTTTTCACACCTCAGTGACGATTAACTTTGCTTTGCATTAAGCTGAAAAATTATGGGGTTGCCAACTCTCCTAGAGAAACGCCAACAAGCGCTAAAGAAACGGCAGGATTTGGCACAACAATTTCATAGAGAACGCCCCAAGCCTATAAAGGCCCTCACTTCTGCGCAAGTAATACCGACTGACGTTACTCAATCCCTCCAATCTCAGACCCAAGTGTCATCATTGGAACGCTATGGCCAAGCGGGGGTGCCAGTTTACCGAGAAGACGAGTCAGCACCCAGCACACCCTCTCCCGGTCTAACCGGGCTTGTGGATTTGTATCTGGAAGCGGCCAGAAACAAAACGAAGCATGTGGCATTGGTTTGGCCTGCGGCTCCACGGTCATTGGTCATCGTTCATGTCTTAGCAACCCTTGAGCGCTGGGCAATTGGCGATAAGCAGGGAATTCGGGGGCTGGTATTTCCGGCCAAAACAAATGCGTTTCACCCATTGAACCACCTGTATCTTGATCGTGAGGCACTGCGAGTTCATGCTCAGAGGCTGAACGAGATGCCGGGAGAGGAAAACACTTTTCTTACGCGAAAACTGCACGAAAAAGATAGCTATCTTTTTTCCGTGGCCAGTCTAAAATCAACGACTGGTGAGGCCTTTAACCCGACGATGAGCGAACTCATCCCTCATTTTATTGCTGGGCAAGGATTCAAGGAATGGGGGTCTTGTTCTGAACATCTACTCGAACACATCGGAGCAAAACTTAAACGCGCCCACAAGGCAGCCCTGCGCTCGAATTGCGACATCTTAGGTGCTCCAAAAACAGCTCCCGATGCGCTGTTTGCACTGGATACCCGCATGTCAAAGGAGGAGCGCCGTGCCGCGCTTATTGCCCTAAAGAAAATTGGATTACCAGAAGTCGTTCTTGTAAACGCTAACCGGCCTGTACGGTTATCCACCAGAGGATGGGGTAATCTAATCAGCCATGTCTGCCTGGAGATTGATGAAACGTTTGGCGCAAATGCCCCCGGCATTTTGATTGTTACCGATGATCCGAACGCTGCTTTTCAGATTCGGCATAAGCTTACTGAGCAGAGCGCGCAACGTACAAAAAATCCACATGAGAACAGCCGCAGGGATTTCTGGATAACGGGTATATGCAGCGGCATCAAGGAAGATGGGCTACTTCCGCCGGGTGTAACTGAACTGGCAGTACCTTTGCCTCGAGAATTCAAACTTGAAATTGTTGATACCGAGGCTGCCCGCGTCATTAACCGCCTTTATAAAATTGCCGGTCGTCTGCCAAATGGCCGTGATTCTGGCAGACCTGTATATGAAGCCGCCAGTTATCTTTCGCGTTTGGCCGCACTGCCATGCGGTATCTCTACTCTGGTTGAGTGGCTCACACAGACCGCCACATCCGACCATGCCAGACGTATCTACAGTTGGGCTACGTACCACGCCGCATTGAGCGAATTTGAGCGAAGTGGCGACGCAGGAGCAGAACGCGCCGCCATTCAAAAATGCCTTGCCTTAGGCGCCAAGCTCTACGAAAACTATCATACGGCAACGCCGCTAGCCTTGCGATTGGCTAAGCTGGTGGAACAACAAACCCAGTCTGGCCGCCACTGCACCGTAATCGTCTTCACGAGCGCAATTTACCGCCGCCTCGCAGAGCGCTTTCTCACCCAGTTTGATTATCCAGACGGTGGCAGATTTGAACAGTTTTCAGACAGGGTAATTTTCACATCTTCTTCACAGTTGGAAGAACAGCTGACATATTTCGATGGTGCCCAACTGATTTTTGTTGGGCTCGACGACGAAGGGCTACGTCTGACCATGACCGACAATCGGGTGCCAAAGCATACCATTGTGCTGATGACGCAGAGGACTGGGCAGTTCTTGCGCGGCATGCTCAAGCCGTTGGATGAGGAATTTGCTGAATTCAAGGTACTGAAACCTCGAATGGAATCGTTTCTGCGACAGCTCAGTAGCCTGCCAGACGACCAAACGATGTTTCTGGACGACTTTGTTTTGCCGATTTTCCGCATGGAACTTTCGTCAGAAGTTAGTAACGCCGATGGTTCATTGGATCCGGAAGCATGTAGCGTTGTCTTGGAAGACGGTACTACGCTTTACTGGAAGCCTACACACGACGTTTTCGTATATGACCCTGCCAGCACGGACGCGTCAGATAGAGGGTTTCGCACCTGCAAGGTCTCCTCGCTCCAGCCCGGCGACAAGCTGTTTGTGATGTCAGCGGATTTGCGTGAGCTCGTTGAGGCCGTACTCAAGGAAGCTGGCGTTCCAATTGAACATGACAAGACCTTCGAGGCTGCGCTACGCGAATACCACGAAAATGTGATCAAGAGTTTGAACAGTCTTTTTCAAGGCATGAAACTCGCAGAACAGGTTAGCCAGTTGCGGATGGTAATATTGAAGAATAATGAGGAATTGGCTGATGAATTCCCCGCTGAACAGTCCGTTCGATACTGGGTCAGCCTCAGTGATTCAGTCGAAACTCCTTTAGATCAACTTAAGACACGCGCACCGATGAAAGAAGCACATTTCGCAGCATTCGCCAAAACGATAGGCTTCAATAGCCTGCAGGCTGCATACTACTGGCAGCGGGTCATCATGCCATTTCGCAATGCAAGGCGATTGGATGGGCGTCATGTATCCGACCTATATTCCTACATGTTGCTGCAGCCTGAGGCCGCAATGCTTCACTCAAAAATTTCGCGGCAAACCCTGAAAATATTGTTTCAAAAAGCACGCGAGAGCATAGTCGTTGTTGAGAACGTAACACCACCATCAGGGAGAAGCGCTGATGCCTAGTCCGGTCCTTCGTTCAAATCCGTCGCAAATTTCGACGACGGTTAAGGAGGCAATTGTTGATGCGCTCATCAACATGACGCATGCTCAGGTTAGTGGGGCCGGGGAGTTCGGAAAATATTTGTTCGGTGCGCGTCCCAGAACCCTACTCAACTCTGCCTTTCTGTTGCCAGAACTGAAAGCAGAAGGCGGTGACGAAGTAACATCTCCTATCTGGATTTCTTCCCACGGTCTGCAGGTTCAGGTTGCCTCTGGCGTGGCATCCGAGATTTCGGTCCAACCACAGGCGTCAGTATACGTCCGCGTCCTTCCAAAGGTAGAGGATATCAACCGAGCCAACTGTCATCCAACATTCAGGCTGAAACGAGACGTCGCGAACGAACTAGAGGAGATGAGGAAGGCGCGCGAAGACCAAGAATGGGAAAAGATCAAAGGCACTTATACCTCGAAGTTCAAACATCCTGAATGGCGTCGAATTCGTGAAGAGCTACGAGAGGAAATATACAAGGCTAAGGGGATTCCCAAGAATTTGGAAACACTAGATAGCGAAGAACCACGAGAGGTCACGGAAGAGGGGGAACAAGAAGGACTCGCGGTCAAGGCAGGCGTATCTGAACTGGAAATTCAGGATGAACACTTCGAGCTGCTGGCGGTTCCCCATAAGTGGTTACGACTAGATATTCCGTTGCCGGAACTGCACCTCGACCCAAGCAAGGGTGGCTCTGCAATCGAACAGGCTGCGGTGGCCCACGCCGCATTGATGAACAAGACGATTGCCGAATTCCTAGCTACTTGGGCGAATAGCGCCGACCCTGGCAATGGTGGGAAACTTTGGGGGTATAGGGGCCAACTCAAGATTCGTCCCAGCCAATACAAAAAGTGGCCTGAGTTCCTGGAGCATGCGCGTAAGTCATCCAATCCCATTGCGTTACCCAGTATCGAGCTTGGATGGGATTTGGAGCTTGCGCCAGATTGGCTCGACTCCAAGAAAGCCAATATGTTGCTCGCTCTGGAGAACAAGAGTAAGGAGCCTCACCAGCACAAGGATGAAACCGATCCAGCCGTGTTTTTGGTGAGCGTAACGGCGACCCTTGCACCTACACTGCACAGGTTTTTGAGACTTGAGCGAGTTCAACCGTCCTATCGCTATAACCGATACCTCCAATACCCGGCAATGGGACACAACGGCGGCGTTGAAGTCACGAACCGTACTTCGACAAGTATTTCGTTGCGGACGACCTGGACTCCGCGTTTCGTTCAACCACGGATTGAGCCTAGCGCCAGCAATTCCATTTTGTGCGGAGTGCGCAAGCTCAGCGCACCAGAAGGTCTGGATGGAGTATTACCGATTGCCGAAGAAATGAGGCAATGGTTGGATGAGCAGCCACAAAGGGTCAATCCGGCAGACGGGCTGGATCCATCAGATACTGCCGGCATCGAACGCGAGACAAGCAAGTTCAACGAGGACATGCAGAAGTGGGACAACGAATTGGCATCTATCTCTGCAGGACTCGCTATTCTGCAAGAGTCCAAGGCCGTTTGGTCCGCGCGCGGCCCGCAGTCCAACCCATTGGCGTGTGTCTTCGAAGCATGGCTAGGAATGAACGAAGCCATGGCCAATTTCATGAAGGCCAGATTTGGCAATGACGATGGCGAATGGCGTTTATTCCAGCTCGCTTTCATTATTGCCAATATTCCAGCCCTTGCGTCCCGAATACCTGAACTCAAGCATCACTATGATGCAGCACGTGACGACTCGGTGACCTTGCTTTATTTCGCGACTGGCGGCGGGAAATCAGAGGCATTCTTCGGCTTGCTGGTATTCAACCTGATGTTGGACCGCTTGCGGGGAAAAAGAACCGGTGTCACTGCAATGCTGCGATACCCGCTCAGATTACTAACGATTCAGCAAGCCCAGCGTTGTGCCCGCGTGTTGGCACAAGCGGAATTAGTGCGCCGCACGCACGGCTACGGTGGGGACACTTTTGCAATCGGATTCTGGGTCGGCAGCGGAGGTTCGCCAAACCGACTTAACGCCAAGGGCGTTTCGAGCATCAAAGAAATCGACAGCGTTGCGACGGACACGACATCAGAATTAAAGCTACGAGAGAATGACCTCAAGTACGCTGCCGCCGTGCGCGCCTGGAATAAGATACCCCGTTGCCCCTTCTGCGACACCGTTACAGCACTGCGTCTTTTTCCCAAGCTGGGCGGTACCCTCGCACACGTTTGTACCAGCATCAATTGCGCCAGCAATGAAGGGGCTTGGAAGCCCCTGCCGTTCCTGATTTGCGATGAAGACATTTATGATTTAGCGCCATCCGTGTTGCTGGGCACGGTCGATAAGCTCGCACTGATTGGACACTCTGCTGGAACCATTCGCCGGGTATACGGGATGCTGGGCACTGCCCCGTGGCGAGACACCGCCACTAAGCGCTTGCGTATTCCATCCGCCAAGGATTTAGAACGGGGGCCGATTGCATGTGGCTGCGAAACACTTTATCCAGCCTACCCCTTAGGCGAAAAACTTTTTCTCGACCCATTCCCTAGCCTTCTAATCCAAGACGAGGCACATCTACTTGATGAATCTCTGGGCACCTTTGCCGGGTTGTTCGAATCAACGCTCGATGCAGTTTTTGCGCACCTGTCACGCTCGTTGACCGACATCGTCGCCAAGGATGAAATGGGCAGACGCCGCCGTGCCAAGGTCATCGCCGCATCAGCAACGGTCTCCGAGCCAGAACGCCAACTCGAGCACTTGTATCAGCGTGAGATTCCCGCATCTCAGTTTCCACATCCTGGCCCATCACTCTATGAATCGTTCTACGCGGCTCCGGAAGAGCCGGATTCTTCAGAGGTCGAACGGTTGAAATTGGCAGAGCCAGAACAAAGAGCACGGCAAGCGCGCATCTATTGTGCGTTCATGACCAATGGTAAGCCGCACACCGCGACTAGCGTTGCAATTTTGTCTAGCTTCCATCTCTGCATCAGCCGATTGTTCGATGGACTGGTAAAGGGGAGCGATGCAGAGATTGCGCGGATTCGAAATAGCCTCGTAGATTGCATCAGTCCTGGGCCGCTCCATGGGCTGCACAGAAATGCACTGGCAACTGCAAGCACTAGCGATCTGGCGACGGTCATTGACCTGCATCGCATTGCCCTAACGTATGTCACGAACAAGAAGGGCGGCGACCAGATTATGGCCGCCGAGGTCGAGGAAACCCGCAAGAAGCATCTAAACGCGGGCATTGATCTGGTGAATCTCGATACTCGACTTATCACAGGCTCCGTTGAACAAGGCGAGATTCAAGAGGTTGTTCGCTTGGCGCAGGTGCGTGATGCACCGGGTCAGCTATTCACGCCGCTTTCGAAAGTGCTGCGGTCAGTCATCGCCACTTCTGCCATTTCACACGGCGTCGATGTTGAAGAATTCAACTCGATGTTTTTCGCCGGCATGCCATCCGATATTGCCGAGTACATTCAGGCGTCGTCTCGTGTGGGCCGTACTCACATCGGATTTGTCGTCCTTGTGCCTACTCCTCAGCGGCGACGGGATCGCTATATCGTCGAAGTTTTCGACATCTTCCACCGCTTCCTGGAGCGAATGGTTCAGCCTGCAGCGATTGACCGCTGGGCCGAAAAGGCTGTGGAGCGCGTGTTCCCGAGCCTGTTTCAAGCCTTCCTTACTGGCGTTGTACCGAGCCGCAAGTTGATTGAGCTGGATGAAGACAAGAAAAAGACTGTCCCGGACTTTACATACATTCCGAATATCACTAAGGAATTCAACGAGCGCGGCACAGTCTTCGTTAATGAAATCACATTGTTCATCGAGCTCGCGATTGGATTGAGAGATGGCTATTGCCCTGAAGGCGCAGACCACTATCGAAAAATAATTGATGAAACGACACGCGAGTTCCTGAGCACATGGGCCAGCAGCAGGTTATATGGGAACGGCCCTCTTGACGCCTATTTCAAAGCGCAAAGCGACCCGATGCGTAAACCGATGACTTCCCTTCGAGACGTGGATCAGGGCGGATTGATACAGATGTCGTATCGAGACCCTAATGGTCGGCGCCAAAAGCCGGTGGAGGTGCTTGATGTAATGGATCTCGTGCGCCACGGGGTCGCCGAAACTGATGACGAAGAGGGCTGACATGGCAAATAGTGGATATTTCTCAGACGAAGACGACAAGCAATTGAAGGCGCCGACCATGAGTCGGTCACGTAACCAGCTTGCGTCAGCCTATGCGCCAGGCTCATTTTTCACGTTCGAAGGCGGCTTAGGTTCATGTATTTCCCTTCCAGATCAATCGGACTCGCCTGACAAAGCGCACGATATTACTGACCAGACGCGCGAGCAAATCATGATTCGCCTGCGCGAGGTTTGGCAAAGTTGGTTTATGCGCGCATATGCCTTGAATAGCGCGGCTAGACCAATTGCCGCAAGGCAGTGTATTGACGACATGCTGCTCAGAGATTCAACACTAAATCCACTGGGTGGCGACCGCGTAGAGTTCTTGAATCCGCTTCGTATGGGCTATGCGCCAGCGCCACTAACTTTTGTGTGCAACACATGCGGAATGTTCAGAGCCTATGAGGCAGTCTCAGATGTATCGAAGGATTCTAGTACGTTTCAATCTGGTCACTGTCCGAACCCAAAGAAAAAAGGCAAGTGCCAATGGCGACAGCTTGACGTGATATTCGTGCATTGGTCCGGCGAGTGGCAGCCAGCCACCCCCGGAATGTGGGAATGGAACGGTAAGGACAACACGAAACGGCTATTTGGCGAAACTTGTTCCTCGTGCGGAAGCAAGAATTTCTTGCTGCGCACAGGGTCTCCCCGAATCGGTGAGTGGGGCTTTGAGTGCGCTTCGTGCGGAACTAGCGTACGTGATACTTGGCTACAGAACGACCCATTTACAACAGAAGTCTTCCGCGAAAACGGCGGCAAGCGTCCCGGCGAGCGACGTATGGAACCCATTTCATATCGAGCATCGTCCGCCTTCTATGCGCAGGCTGAACAGTTCGTCGTGTTCTCGGAAAGAGATCAGGGTCTGATGACCTTGCTCATGGAGGGCAACGAATCAGAACTTGAAAACTTTATTGCCAACAAGTACGGTTTTGGGGGCACCCTTCCGACACCGGACGAAATGAAAGAAATCCTCTTACGTGGGGGGCATGACAAGGAATGGGAGAGTTACGAAACATTCGCGAAAATGCTCGGCTTTGTCAAGGGAATGAAAGACGCCAAGCTAATCGCGGCCACGGAAGCTGAGCTAACCAAGCTTGTTCACCGATGGTTGCACTCGGAACCGCCGCTGGTTCCAGTCAAGAGCGAATTGCCAGCAGGGCTTCGGACCTTGATGGTACGTAGACCCGATTTCTCCAGCAGGTATGACCCATTCGTGTTGGCAGTCGAGCACGAAGCGCTTCTGCGTAGCAAGGTTAGCCGGACTGCCGAAGAGGGTTTACGCTCACCATTTGTACGTTTTCATCGTCTTGATCAGGATTTGGCTCCAAAGAATGCAGAGATCAAGGCCTCACAGGAGGCAAAGACACTCGACCTCATGCATCGGCTGGGATTTTCTGAATTAGGCCTAATTCGCGAGTTCGAGCTATGCCGATTCACACATGGCTACTCCAGAGTATCAGCAGTTCCTGTAATGGAGAAGCGCGGACAAGACGTGCCCGTCCGACTTCGCTTGTTCGAGCCGTTGAGAAGCAACAAACGCCCAATCTATGTGGTTACGCAAGCGAACGAAGCAATTTACGTCAGCTTGAAGCCAGAACAGGTCTACGAGTGGCTACGTGTCGTCGAGGTTGTCGACCTCCCGTCCTGGGATCAAAATGGTGACATCAAACTTGGCGGCCGCATTCTTGAGAGTGCCGAACCGTTCGGTCGCTATTTCTCCGAATTGCACCCCGCAGATGCAGCCACGTATCGGTACGTCTATACGCTCCTACACAGCTACGCACATTTGTTCATGAAGGCGGTTGCCGAGTTCTCGGGACTCGACCTCGGCTCCCTTGGTGAATACATCTTTCCTGCAGATTTATCTTTTGTCATCTATCGCAATGGCACGACCATGGACTTGGGTAACCTATCCTCGCTATGGAGAAACGAAAACAACCGCTTCCTGGCGCACCTGTTGGAGCCTTCGACGCATCGTTGTAACTCCGGAAGCCTATGTGATTTTGGAGGCGGCGCTTGTCCTGACTGCATCATGGTTCCTGAAACTTCGTGCATCGCGCAGAACCGACTTTTATCCAGGGCTGTGTTGCGTGGCGGCGTTGCGCCGCGAGAGGACACTACCCATAAGGATCAGCGGATTCCTGGCTACTTGGAGATTGTGAATGGGTCAGCTTCGTCCACAACTACATGAGGCGTTGAAGGCTCTATCTGCGCACAGCGCGGCGGGTAGCCTGATTTGTAGTGCCGTGTCCGAAGGCCAGCTTTCAGTGACGATGGATGTTCGTCGAATCTGCTCCTTGTCCGGTATTGCCCAAGCACGAACCGGAGAAGCGCTGAGTTTTCTGATGGCCGCAAAAGGCCTTGGGTTGGTTGAGAAAATAAGCGATTTAAACTGGAGAGTGATCCAGGCAGCAATACTGGCCGAACTGGCACCCATGCTTCAGGCAATCCACGTCTATCGCACGGAAATCCACCAAGACGCTGACACAGTTGAGGTCGTCCTGACTAAGCCACTCAGCCCCAGTCAGTTGGCGAAATCGCTAGAGGGCATGCTTTTAGGGACATGGGGGCTTCTTGATACACGCGAAGTTCTACCATCAATTGCCGAGCGTGCGACTGAGCGGTTTGTTGTGATGACTCCCTTCATAGATGAAGTCGGGGGTGAGATTTTGCTTGCGCTGTTCCAGCACGTTCGGCCATCTGTTCGAAAGCAACTCATCATAAGGGCTACTGCGGAGGGTCTCTTGCCGACGGGGTATCTGGCGATTACTGGCAAATTATCCACTCTCGGTGTTGAGGTTTTCAATTTTCGATTGGATAAAGGGGAAGCCTTCGGAAAGGAAACTTTTCACGCAAAGGTTGTGCTTGCTGACAATGCGAAGGCATATGTAGGGTCGGCTAACATGAACAAATGGTCGTTTCAATATTCCCTTGAGCTAGGCCTCTTGGTTTCTGGTAAAGCGGCCGACCGGATTAGTCAGGTTGTTGATGCTGTGATAAGCATATCTGGTAGTGGATCAGTTTGAAAATTATGCCCGAGCGAGCCAAGTTGCCAATATTTTTTATCTATTATCGTTTTATGACATACCGCTCTATGGTCGCGAGCGACTTTGCAAAGATATTCGCTGTGTTTTTGGAGCGCGCAAGAGAGATCCGACCTCAGACATTAATCCGCAGCACTGTACCCGAGCACGGGCGCGATCTTGAGCTGTGTTGTAGCTATAATATGACTGTTTCGTGTTATAACTACAATATACGTATAGTCAATTATTTATGTAATTGTGCATTTGCTCCATAATGCCGTCCACAAAGAAAAAGCCCCTCTTGCGAGGGGCCTGGACTTGCAAACTGCCTTAGGGCAGTTTGGCAAGATTAGCCGCAAGACTTGGGCAGAATAGCGGGTGGTATTTGGTTCTGACCGGCTGTTGCAACTACAGCGGCAGCCAGCTCTCTAGAATCACCGTTCGCGCATGACCATGCACCTGTGTTTATGTTGTACCACAGGTGCACACTCAACTTGGTGCCGCCCGGTTGGCCGCCCGCTAGCAACCTGTTGCTGATGCCAGTATTTTTAAAGTCCGCCTGCAAACCTGTTAATGTGCTGGTGTTGTCCGGAGTATGCACGGCAAAGACATACTTGCCTGAGGTGGTGCCGGTTACGCCGCTTGCGGGATTATTACCCGTCAAGTTGGCGCCGTTGGCATCTACGCCGCTGATACCAAAAGCAACGCCAGTTGTATATGTCTCAGTCAATGGTGTTTTGAAACCGTCCATCAGGGTGAATGCTTCAGCAGCCTCAGCGCGGGCAGTGTAATCGCCGTAAGCAGGAATCGCCACGGCAGCCAGAATGCCGATGATCGCGACCACGATCATCAATTCGATCAGGGTAAAGCCTTTCTGTAGATGTTTCATGGTAAAGCTCCTTTATCAAGTTGACTTTAAGTACGGCCATATTGCCTTCTGCCTAAAGTTCGGTTACGGGTAAACACACACGATGCGTGTTACCCATTACTCAGCAATAGTCATGCCAATATCAGAGTGCCTTGGTTTCTAGGCGTATTTTATTTTTTGTGGGGAAGTAAAGTGCTGTGGCTTGACCAAAATTGTCACCATTCAAACACAATTTGTCAGTTCATACTCTTCGTTATTCCCGCCTGAGCGGGAATAACGAAGCTTTTGAAATATAGCCAAACAAAACCAATAAGCTGCAGCTCGCATCAAGTAAGCACAAAACGCTGCATCAAATAAGGCGCAACACCGCTGGCTATGACCAGACAAAATAGGATGATTGAGCGGCGATGCACTCTGGGCGGTGAGCGGATTAAATCAAACAATGCGGCACCAAAGGTAAGTGCGGCAAAAGCCCAGAACAATGCCAAGCGCGCGCCGATAAATTCAGATCTGGAGGGGAAAGCCCCCCAAGCTGGCAGGCTGAATTCCCAATACCACCAGAGGCCGACATAGTTCAGCGCGACGAGCAAGCACACGCCAAGCGCGAGCCAGCGAAACAACGGGACAAAATAACGATCTAGAAAATCACTTATTTGATGCATTGCGTAGCCTTGCGAATAGTTTAACTGCTATGAATTCAGGTTGACGCCGGGAATTTTACTCAAATCCACTTCGTCTGTCTGTTCGGGGGTGAGAAATTTTTTGGCGTAGTCGAGATACACTTTCTCACGGATGAAGATATCGAACAAATCCGGATCGACGTGGCCATTAAGCTTGAAATTGCCCAGGATGGTGAGTGATTCGGTGAGTGTTTTGCCTTCTTTGTACGGCCTGTCTTTGGCGGTGAGCGCTTCGAAAATATCGGCGATGCCCATCACTCTGGCTTGCACCGACATTTGTTCGCGCGTCAATCCGCGTGGATAGCCTTTTCCGTCCATGCGCTCGTGATGTCCACCCGCATATTCGGGGACATGCGTGAGGTGTCTGGGCCAGGGTAGTGACTCAAGCATTTTGATGGTGACCACGATGTGATGGTTGATGATTTCCCGCTCGGCTGCGGTTAGCGTGCCTGAACGGATGGTGAGATTTTCGACTTCATCCGCACTCAGAAAATTGCTTACCGTACCTGTAATGTCGCACCATTGGTAGTTGGCGATTGCCCGCACCCGTTGCTGATCGGTAGCCGACATGGCCTCGACTCCAACGTTGCAGTGGCGCAAAAATTCGCGGTCAAGTTCAAGCTGCGCAACTTGAATTTCGTGAGTACGACGCGCGGATTCGGCTTTTCCACTATTGGAACCGGCGGCGGCAATGGCTTGCAGCATGGCGATTTCGCTATCGCGTTTGAGCACTTCAAAACGGGTATCAATCAAATGGATGCGGTCGAACAGGGTGTGCAGTTTGGTGGCTTTATCGACCACATGCACGGGCGTGGTAATCTTGCCGCAATCGTGGAGCAGACCGGCGATTTTCAATTCGTGCCTGTCTTTGTCTGTCATGACAAAATCTTTGAGCGGGCCTTGAGTGGTACGGTTGACCGCTTCAGCGAGCATCATGGTGAGCGCCGGGACGCGTGCGCAGTGCCCGCCGGTGTAGGGCGACTTATCGTCAATGGCGGTGTTGATAAGCTGGATGAAAGCCTCGAATAGTTCTTCCAGCTGCTCGATCAAGCGGCGATTGGTCAGCGCGATGGCGGCCTGTGAGGCGAGGGATTCCAGTAGTTGCTGGTCATCCTTTGAGAACGACACGATTTTTCCGCTTTTCCGGTCTTGTGCGTTGATCAGTTGCAACACGCCGATGATTTCTTTTTCGTGATTGCACATCGGCACGGTCAAGAATGATTGTGAACGATAGCCGGTCATGCTATCGAATTTTTTGGTACCCGAAAAATCGAAACCCTTTGCCGTGTAAGCGTCATGAATGTTGACCGTTTCGCCACTCAGCACTACATGGCTCACCACCATGGCGTGGTTTGCGTTGCCGGCCTGATCATAAAGCTCAATGGGATAAAAGGTGACAGGTGCGCCGCTGGTGCCGCCCATGGCGATGTTCAGCGAATCATTGCGCAATATTTCAAAGCGCAATACTTGCTGCTGAGCTTCAAACAGATAAAGTGTTCCGGCATCAGCATGGGTGATGCGCCGTGCCGCTTCCAGAATGGTTTCCAGCAGGGTATTGATATCGTGCCGTTGCGACAGGGCGATACCGATTTCATTCAGTTCCTTGAGGCGGTGCAGTAAATTATCCGAAGCGCGCATGTGCTGGTTATTTGATGCAAACGGCGCGTACCTGGTGCATATCGGTGACGCCCTGCAACACCTTTTCCATGCCATCCTGTTTGAGGGTGTGCATGCCCTCGTCAAGCGCGATGGCCAACAGCTCTGCAACGCGCGCGTGTTCCTGAATGGCTTTTTTAACCGGATCCGATCCGATCAGCAGTTCGTGCAAACCAACCCGCCCACGATAGCCGGTGCCGGAGCACTTCTCGCAGCCCACCGGCTCGTATAGTGTAAATTGCCCCTTACTATCGGCGAACAGTTTGACCCAGTCGGCATATAAAGCTTTGGCAGCGACGGCCGGATCTTTTTTCCAGGTTGCCGTGTTACTTAGTTCAACGCTGTATTCGCTGAGCAGTGCTTTTATTTCATCAATGTTGGCAATGTGGGGTTTTTTGCAATCGCCACACAAGCGTTTTGCCAAACGTTGCGCAAGAATTCCCAACAGGGCGTCTGCAAAATTGAACGGATCCATACCCATGTCCAGCAGTCGAATGATGGATTCCGGAGCGCTGTTGGTATGCAAGGTGGCGAATACCAGGTGCCCTGTCAGCGAAGCTTCAATGCCGATGGAAACTGTTTCCTTGTCACGCATTTCACCCACCATGATCACATCGGGATCGGCGCGCAAAAAGGCGCGCATGATCACGGCGAAGTCCATTCCGGCTTTTTTGTTGATCTGCACCTGCCGCAGCCCGGCCTGGGTGATTTCCACCGGGTCTTCCGCAGTCCAGATTTTGGTGTCCGGGGTGTTGATATATTTCAGGATGGAGTGCAGGGTGGTCGTTTTACCTGAACCGGTCGGGCCGCAGACAAAGAATAAACCATACGGTTTGCTTACCGTCGATTTGATCAGCTCGTTATTGCGTGCCGAGAAACCCATTTTTTCCAGCGGCAGCGGCTCGCCCGAGGCAAGAATACGCATGACTACATCTTCAACACCGCCCTGTGAGGGGATGGTTGCAACACGCAGTTCTATGTCCAGCGGGCCAAATTTCTTGAACTTGATCTTGCCGTCCTGTGGTTTGCGCTTTTCTGAAATATCCAGATCGCACATGATTTTCAGGCGCGTGATTAGTGCGTTACGATAGGAGGCCGGCACTTCGATGTATTCGAGCAGCGAACCATCTTTGCGCACGCGTATGCGTGTTTTGCCTTTGCCGGGTTGTGGCTCGATATGAATGTCCGACGCACCCATACGATGGGCATCGACAATGATTTTGTTCACCAGCTTGACCAGCTCATTATCGGCCGCCGCACTGACATCATCCTGGCTGGCGCTACCGGTGTCTTCTCCCTCCTCTCCACCCATACTGGAAAGCAGATCATCCATGGATGATTCATCTGCGGCGAAGCCACCCGTGGTGTCTGCGCCGGAACCGCCGCCATAAAATAAATTCAGTGTCTGGGTGAATTCGCGTTGCGAACAAACCTTATATGCCAGCCGATGCTTGGAAAAAATGTTGTTTACCACTCGCGAAGCCTGGATTCTTTCGGGGTCGGTGGTCAAAATCAGCAGGCCATTCTGATTTTCTTCTATCGGTATCCAGTGGCTGCTTTGTACATATTCACGCTTCAGGTTACGTAACAAATCTGCGGGTTTTACGCGCTCGGCTTTATGCGGCTCGTAAGCGACCCCGAAAAAAGACGATAACGCCTTGCCCAGCGCCGGGATGCTGACCTGAAATTCATCTATCAACACTTCTTCGATGTCGATTCCCTTGCGTCGTGCGGTGCGTGCTGCGAGCTCGAATTCCGCAGCGGATAAAACCGCATCGGTCACCAGGAAATCATATTTTGTTTTTACCGTACTGCTTTGTTGCCGCTGGCGTAATGCGACTGCCATGCTGATGGCCAATTCCTGTATGCCTTCCTCGACAACTGTCGAGAACATGAAGCCGGCTTTGTTGTTGATGACTTGGATGATGCCGACC